>Ga0193713_1000038_pt1 | contig 36140 bp, 37 predicted proteins | sample H3a2metaG_FD_143054 | JGI IMG/M metagenome (GOLD analysis project Ga0193713, IMG submission 143054) | Soil microbial communities from a riparian zone of the East river system, Colorado, United States - H3a2 | ecosystem: Environmental > Terrestrial > Soil > Riparian zone | place: USA: East River... | reverse complement strand
AAGCATATTTGAGGCATGGATCCTTTAACCCTGATTGGATGTTTACCTTCTGGAAGGAAGCCACGCAGTCGGCCATGAGTGAAGGGTTTTCTGCACTCCGCGCCACCGGCGAGACAGAATGGGTTGTAAGAGGGGCCCGTGGACTTGAACGCTGGATGGAATACGAAAGCAGGTTGACTCACGCGGTCTCGGAAAATAATTGCTCCGCGCTTTGCCAGTACAATCGACGCCTCTTCCCACCGGAACTCATTCTCGACGTCATCCGCACGCACCCCGTGGTGGTCTATCGTGGCACGGTCTGCCGAAATCTGTACTATGTGCCGCCTGACGAATTTCTGGGGACTAACCAGACAGAGTGTGAGGTGGAGAGGCTGTTAACGAATATCCAGGAACGCGAGGATGTAGAGAACGCGCTCCGAGACCAACTCACCGAACGCAAAAGAGGCGAGGAAGCTCTTCGCCGATCTCGGGACGAGTTGGACATGAAAGTGAAGGAGCGGACTGCCGAGTTGAGGAAAATAAATGACGACTTGCAGTCCGTTAATAAAGAATTGGAGGCATTCGCCTACTCCGTTTCTCACGACCTGCGCGCGCCCCTTCGACACATCGCGGGATTCACCGAGTTGTTGCTAAAAGACGCTGAGCCCGTTCTCGACGACAAAAGCCGGCGCCACATCACTAAGATTTTGCTATCAGCCAATCGGATGGACAGCCTGGTGGACGACCTTCTAGCTTTCTCGCGGATCGGCCGGGTAGAAACGCAAAAGACAACCATTAATCTCGAGCAGCTTGTGAAAAACGTGGTCGCCGAAATTGCCCCAGACACGCAGGGTCGGAGAATTGTTTGGCGAATTGGAGCTTTGCCGATTTGCTACGGCGATCCTTCTCTACTCCAGCTGGTGTTCAGTAATCTCGTTTCGAACGCGGTGAAATTCACGCGAACGCGCCCGCAGGCCGAGATAGAAATCGATTCGTTAAACCACAGACCGAATGAGGTGGTCGTGTTTGTTAGAGACAACGGAGTCGGTTTCGATATGAATTACAAGGACAAGCTCTTCGGCGTGTTCCAACGCCTGCACTCACAGGAGGCGTTCGAAGGCACTGGGATCGGGCTCGCCACGGTCCAGCGAATTGTCCACCGCCATGGAGGTCGAGTCTGGGCACAAGGCTCCGTTGATAACGGCGCGACCTTTTTCGTTGCACTGCCGAAACCCGGAAAGGTCAAAGGATGAATGGTCTAAAACGCATATTGTTAGTCGAAGACGATCCCAAGGATGTGGAGCTTACCCTCACCGGCCTGGCCGAGTACAACCTCGTTAACGAAGTAGTGATCGCGCGCGACGGCGAAGAGGCGCTCGATTACTTGTATCGCCGGGGCAATCACCAGACGCGCCCCAACGGTAATCCCGCGGTGATGCTGCTCGACTTGAAATTGCCGAAGCTCAATGGGTTCGAGGTGCTCGAGCAGGTTCGAGCTGATGAAAACCTGAAAATGATTCCGGTCGTGGTCCTTACCTCTTCCCACGAAGAGCGTGACTTGGTGAAAAGCTACAAGTTAGGTGTGAACGGCTTTGTCGTTAAGCCGGTTGATTTTCACCAATTCGTCAACGCCGTGAAGGAGCTGGGGGTGTTTTGGGCCGTGATTAACGAGCCTCCACCCGGGAGCGTCAAAAAAAGGTAAGAGATGAATGCTCCGCTCCGAGTTCTGCACCTTGAAGACGATGTCAGGGACACAGAACTCGTCCAAGCTACTCTCGAAGGGGAAGGAATACAGAGCGAGCTGACGAGAGTCGAGAGCCAGCAGGATTTTCTCGCTGCGCTCAAGCGAGAGAGCTTAGATCTCATTCTCGCAGATTACACACTGCCGTCCTTTGACGGATTATCCGCGCTGAGAATCGCGCAGCAGCACTTGCCGGATGTGCCATTCATATTTGTTTCCGGAACGCTGGGTGAAGACGTCGCCATTGAAGCTCTTAAGACCGGCGCCACCGATTATGTCCTCAAGACGCGTTTGGCCCGGCTGGGGCCAGCGGTCAATCGGGCGTTGCGCGAAACCGGGGAAAGGGGAGACCGCAGGCGCGCGGAAGCTTTGCTAGGTGGGGAGAAACGGCTTCTCGAGATGATCGCCAAAGGTGATTCGTTGCCTGCGATTCTCGATGCGGTCTGCCAGTTGGTCGAAGAACAGCTGCCTGATGTTATCTCTTCCGTTTTGCTTTTGGACGGAGATCGCTTGTGGCATGGCGGAGCGCCAAGCCTGCCCAAGAGTTATAACGGCGCAATTGATGGTCTCGTTATCGGACCGTCGGAAGGTTCATGCGGGACGGCTGCCTATCGCGGCGAACCGGTTATTGTTTCCGACATCGCTACCGATCCGCTGTGGGCGAAATATCGCGATCTGGCTCTCTCACATTCGCTGCGCGCCTGTTGGTCCACGCCGATTCTTTCGACCGAGAACAAAGTGTTGGGGACTTTCGCCATGTACTACCGTGACCCGCGAAGTCCCACTTCCCAAGATCTCGGCCTGATTGAGCTGGCGACGCACCTGGTGCGGATAGCTGTTGAACGCGATCGTGCGGAGCAAGCTCTGCGCACTTCCGAACAACTCGCGCGTAGCCATGTGGACGTGATGATGCGTAGCCTTGATGTCCTGGCAACCGAAGCCGCCCCAGAGAAGTTCATCGCAGAGATGCTTCGAACAATTGGCCAGCACCTGCACGCGCGTGGCGTCTTGCTGTGGCTGCGGAACCAGGAGGACGACTCGCTGCGCTTGCATCTCGTGATCGAAGATGACCAACAGGTCGAGCCGGATCCAGAGCATCCATTCGTCAAGGACCCGCAGGCATGGAAAAGAAGTCTTCAGGAGATGCTGTTTACGAAGGGTCCGGTGGTGTGCGACGACATCGAACAGGACTCCCGCATTGGTGCAGAATTCCGGGAATACCTGATGAATAGAGGGCGCAAGAAGTTCCTGGCTATCCCGATGTTTGTGTTGGGAGAAGTACGCGGCTTCATTGGTATTCAGCATGTTGAACGGGGAGCGTATCGCCCTGAAGAGATTGAACTGGCCCAGGCCCTGGCCCATCACGTGATGCTAGCAACCCATGTCGCCGAGCTCGCTGAGCAGCGACGGCATGCCGTGGTGTTCCAAGAGCGCACGCGTATGGCGCGCGATATTCACGATACCCTCGCACAAGGGTTCACCGGCGTGATTATCCAGTTGGACACATCGGTCGAAGCCCTGCGAGACGAAGAACCCGAAGAAGCGGCAAGGCATATCGGCCGGGCACGTGAACTCGCGCGCGAAAGTCTAACGGAGGCACGTCGTTCAGTGCACGCGCTCCGCCCACAGGCACTCGAGAAGGCCACGTTCGCTGACGCGCTTAGGGCAATAATAACAAATACGACGGCAGGCACTTCGCTTCGCACTGATTTTAAGCTCAAGGGCGAGCCGCGTGAGCTGCAACCAGCTGTCGAGGAAAATCTGCTTCACATCGGGCAGGAAGCCTTGAGCAATGCGCTCAAGCACGCGCGCGCGACGAAGTTTCAGGCACGATTATCTTTCGACTCCGATGCAGTTCGTCTGGAGCTTCGCGACAACGGTAAGGGATTTGTTGTCGGCTGCGCAAATGGAGGAGGTATTGGATTAATCGGAATGAGGGAGCGCGCCGAACAGATCGGCGCGACCCTTGCGGTAACAAGTAAACCTGGTAAAGGGACAAAGATCCTTGCTGTCTCGGCGCATCAACAGTCAGTAACGAAATGAAAGCATCAGACGATAAGAAGAAACCGAAGGTAAAGAAGGAACGTATTCGTATTTTGATTGCAGACGATCACAGCGTTGTCCGCGAAGGTCTCGTCTCGTTAGTTAAACGTAAGTCCGACATGGTCGTAGTCGCCGAGGCCAGCAATGGACGCGAGGCGGTCCAACTTTGGAAAGGGCATCGCCCCGACGTGACATTGCTCGACTTACGCATGCCTGAATTAGATGGTGTCGGCGCGATCAAGGAAATCCGGGAGCTGGACGAAAACGCGCACATCGTCGTACTTACCACTTATGATGGTGATGAAGACATCTATCGCGCCATCAAAGCGGGCGCGAAAGCTTACCTGTTGAAAGACACTGCGCGCGACGCGCTGGTGGAGACCGTTCGCAGGGTGCACGCCGGCGAAACCTATCTCCCGCCCCAACTCGCCGCGAAACTGGCTGAGCGCGTCAGCGGCGAAGCATTAAGCCCGCGCGAGATCGACGTGCTGCAGCGCATGGCAGTTGGCAAGAGTAACAAAGAGATCGGCGCCGAGTTGTTCATCAGCGAAGGAACGGTTAAAACCCATATCAAAAGTATTTTCAACAAGCTCGATGTGGTCAGTCGGACCGAGGCAGTGGCAACGGCCAATCGGCGCGGTTTGATTCAACTGTAGCAGCGTCCGCATCGCCCAGAAGGAGAAGGCGAGTCGCCTGCCCGGCGGCTCTGTCACTCTTCATTAGGCATGTACTCATTTGGCCCGACTTTCATTTGTTGAAGTTGAAAGTGAAGTAAACGGCCGCGATGATGAGCACAAACGAGACAACGTTGTTCCAGCGCGGCGTCTGCCCAAAGAGCAGCCAAGCGATCATCGTGAACAGGACGATCGTGATGCATTCCTGCATGACCTTGAGCTGCACAATCGTGAAGCGCGCGGATCCGATGCCGGTTGGCCGGCACCTGAAAGACGTATTCAAAAAACGCCAGCAGCCAGCTTACCGAGATCGCGATCCAGAGCGGCTTGTCCTTGTATTTCAAATGCCCGTACCAGGCGAGCGTCATGAATATGTTCGAGATGAACAGTAAGATCGCGGTGATCATGATTTTACCCCGTATGGCAAACGAAGTCTGCCAAGCGTTTCCTAGTTATGCGTGCTGCGCGCGAGATTGGAACGTTAATGCTTCGTCGCAGCTTTCGCGCCATGTCTCGATACGACCCAAATCTGACTCAAACTGGAGTCGGTGCGTTTTGCTCGATCAGATTCTGACTCTTCAAGTCCGCCCAGAACTCAGCCGGAATCTTAGTCTGCATCGAGGTGTAGTCTTCCAGGATCTGATGTTCTCTGCTGACACCGACCACTAGGGCTGCGGCAACATCAGGCGCGGCAGAAAACTGCAGTGCCGCCGTTCGCAGATCAACCCCATGATTGGCCGCAATGTCACGCAGTTTCTTGCGTTTCTCAATATAGGCAGCCGGGATCTTGTAAGAGTCCTTTCCGTAGTTGTACCTCGGACTGCCCGATATGAATCCGGCATTAAGCGAAGACCCAATCACCAAAGAGACGTTCTTTTGCCTTACCGCTGGGAAGACGTCATTGAGCGCGTTCTTGTGATCGATCAACGAATACTGCGAGGCCAAAAGGCATACATCCGGATCAGCCACCTCGAGAACTCGCAGAATGGGTTCCGGCCTGTTTACACCCAGTCCCCAGCCCTTAATGATGCCCTCTTCGCGCATGCGAGTGAGCTCAGGAAATGCTCCTGTCGTCGCAATCTTGAACTGCTCCTCCCAGGGAGTCGGAAGCAGTTTGTTGTCAGGCGAGAGGTCATGGACGAAAGCAATATCGAGGCTGTCGATCCCTAGTCTTTGCAGGCTGTCTTCGATCGAACGCCGGATCCCCGGACCCGTATAGTCGAACACGACATCGTTCGGCGAGGGCGAAAAGGGGAATAGATCGCGATTATGTGATGTCTTTGACGCCTTCAGCAGTTTGCCGACCTTCGACGATATGATGTAGTCGCTTCTTTTCTTGTTATGAAGAAAGTTGCCGAATCTTCGCTCTGCTAGGCCTAATCCATACCACGGAGACACGTCGTAGTAACGGACACCGGCAGACCATGCTGCCTCCAGGATAGCGTTCGCATCTTCATCTGTTACTATAGAAAACTCATTCCCTAATGGTACACCTCCCATACCAAACTTGAATGGTGGCTTGTAATGACCTTGACGGGAGGTATTGGCTGCATTTTGCGCGGCATTTGTCGCTGCCTCCTCGTTGGCGTTGCGTGCAGCTAATGCGCCACCAGGTATCAAAGCTGCGGCTGCGGTAAGCGCCGATCCTTTCATTGCGAAGTTCAAGAATTCTCTGCGTGAAGTCATAGTCACCTTGCCTCTCTTCTGAAACAAACTGTATGCTTTCGCCGCCCGCGGCTGCTACTACGCATTCGGAAGATTTGCAGGTGCAACCTCAGCCTTGGTCCGGCCTCTCTCTTTCGGATGATAGCGAAATACAAAAACCTTTATGCGATGCTCTGAAAGCGCTTTCTTCCTGTAGGAGAGTTGCCGTTCGTCAATGCTAACGGAAGGCGAGCACCTGCTTTGCTTCTGCCTGACCGCTGGCGATTCGTTTGTAGGCTTCGATCTGAAGAGAGGAGGTCTCAGCGCACCAGCCTCGAATCCAAGGCGTAACTCGTCGGCGATTGCCGCGCGACATCACTGGGCGTGAACTTTTTGTTGGAAGAAACCTACCTTTATGCATAATTGAACAGCGTCATGAAACCGAAGTCCATGTGCAGTTGTTGGTGGCAGTGAAAGAGGGTGAGGCCAGGATTGTCGGCAACGAAATCAACCTCTAGCTGCTGGTAGCCGCTGAGCATAACAACGTCTTTGATAACGCCGGCAGTTGGGGTTCCAGCGAGATTAGTAAGTTCAAAGCTGTGCCGATGAAGATGGACAGGATGAATGTCGTCGCTGGCATTGCGCATCCGAAGGCGATAGCGTTTTCCTTGCTTCAAGTGGAATGAGGCAGGCGCTATTTGGTTGCTCATCGGATAGGCGATTCCGTTGATCGTCCAGCGATTAAAGCCGTCTTCAGCGGCGTTGTCCTTGGCGAAGACCATTTCGAAACTCTCGTCGGGCGCGGGCGCAGACGCCCCAGGCTTGGCAAACTGGGAGTAGCTCCATCGAAACGGCGACGGCGACGGCGCCGTCCACTGGGCCTTGCTCGAACGGTTGGCGTACTCGACAACGATGCCCATGCCGTGGCGACGATCATCATCCGCGAGATCACCCATGATCCACACACCAGGATGATTCATTTCTACAATTGCTGAAATCCGCTCCGCCGTGCCGAGCCATAACACGGGAACATGCGCAGGGTTCGGCACCGGGTTTCCATCGAGCGCGATCACTTCGAAAGAGTGACCCGGCAAGGCGAGGCTGCGAATTTCCGTGGCGCTGCCGTTCAAAATATGAAAGAGGACGCGCTCACCGCGCTTGACACGAATAGGCTCGCCGTGGCCGAGCATGCGGCCGTTAATGGTAAAGAACTTGTAGCCCACTTCGTAGCCATGCGGCCTGCCTTTGGCCAGGGAAGCTTTCATGGATGATTCGCCAGTCTCCTTGAGAACGTTATCGGTCGCGGAAGGCGACAAGAAATCCTGAGGCATATCGCCGCCGCGGCTGAGAGTCGGCCCGAACTCCTTCAAGACAAGAAAGACTTCGCGATCGTGGCGGCCAGGATTTTCTTTCGGCTCGATGTAAACCGGTCCAACCTGGCCGCTGTATTGGCCGGCGGAGAGATCTGCCCCGGCTCGATTGTGCGTGTGATAGAAGCGCAGTCCGCTCGGTTTGGGTGTGAACCTGATACGGCGGTGACCATGCGCAGGAATGTAAGGCGTGCCTTCCTCAGCGGCGCCATCGACATCGGTCGAGACGATCTGGCCATGCCAATGCAACTGCTCGGGTGTATCAGTCTCATTGAAAATATCCACGGTCACTTCGCGGCCTTCCGGGAAGCGGATCAGCGGGCCGGGGAACTGGCCATTGTAGGTGATCGTCGAGAGGATTTCGTTAGGCGCAATTTCGATGGGAGCAGCCTTGATGCGCACCGTGTAATCGGCAGCGGGTTCAGCTTCAGCTGCGAAAATGTTTTTTGGCGAAAACAACAGCGCACCCGCGGCGAGTCCAGTATTACGAAGGAACTCACGCCTGGTGTTCATCACAAAACTTTCGCTTGCGTCGCGCACAGCAGACTATGAAAACATCATTTCATCCACTAGCGCCATACCCAATCTTCGCCCGGTTGCATGAAAATGCTTCGTCCGTCGTCGACGTCCCCCTAGGCTCTTCCAGCGTGTGTGACCGGTTCGGTTAAAGTTCTTGCGCGCGCAGTGGCTGCGATCGTGTCCGAGGTAGCTTCATTGCCACCCGATTTGCGAACTACGTCACGATCCGCGCTTACATTTGGGATGAAGGTAAGCTCCGGCAAATAACGGCGAAGCAAGTTCTCCGTCACCGCGCTCTTATCATAGCATCGGTAAGCAACCCAAAGTGCCTCGTCGACGTCATGATGGTCGATGCCTGGCCTCGTCATGCTACAACCATGGGGGTTGAGCAAATCAATTGCTACTGCGCACACGTTAGATTTTGAGTTAAATAATTCGAGGTGAGTTGCGCTCCCTCTTTCAGGAGATTCCCGAAGCGGCATCGCGGTTCGTCAGGAGCTGCCGATTAGGATGCCGACGATAAATACACAGACCCCGCCGACGATCACCTGGAAAGCTGCCCGGAGGAACGGCGTATCCATGTAGCGGTTGCGAATCCAGCTAATGACCAGGAGCTCGATCGCAACGACCAACACGGCGAGACCTGTTGCCACGCGAAAGTTTGGAATTAGAAATGGAAGCGCGTGGCCGATCCCGCCCGCGGTTGTCATCAAGCCGCAGACGACCCCGCGCAAAAGAGGCTTCCACTCCGCCTAAGATGGTGCCGGTTCGTTTAAGGCGGGCGGCGCGGCGGCTGTAACCGGCTTCGCTACAGCAGGGGCGGCGGCTTTCTTTTTTGCAGCAGCTTCAGCCGCAGCCGTCAGTTTTGCATCGACTTCAGCCGCATCGATTGGCGAGATCCGACGATAATAGTCGTTAGACTTCGCCAGATCATCCTTGCGCAGCAACAACGCATCAAAGCGTTCGCGACGGCTAAGCTCGAATTCCTTGTCCATCTTAATCGCCTCAAACGGGCAAACCTCGACGCAAATCTGGCAGCTCATGCAAACGGAGATGTCAATGTCGAAGACTTTTGGGTAAAACTGCGGTTTGCCCATGTAATCGGGCTTTTTGTCTTCACTTTTGACGATGTAAATGCATTGCGGTGGGCATTCTTTCTCGCAAATCTTGCACGCCACGCAGCGCAGACCAGCGTGTGGGTCGTCGTCGTAAATAAGGAACGGGAAGTTGCGATAATTCTCTGGAAGCGGATTTCGCTCCTCCGGATATTGCACCGTAATCAGCCGCTCCTTGTCGAAATAACTCCCGATAAAGTTGCGCGCGGTAACCGCCATTCCTTTGAGTATGCCTGTGCCGATCATTTGGAATCTTTAGACTAAATTTCAACTGTCCGGAATAATAGCGCAAACTCGCTCTCGAATTGGATTTCCGTACTTTCTTGGCGCAAGGCGCTTGCGGAGTTGAAGGAATGGTCGTTCCACCGCGAGGAAGAGAATCATCGCCGCGGCGTAGACGCAGACCTCGACACCGATGAGCGCAGGTGCCGACACGGGATTTATGTTATGAGTTGCGCAGAATTCGCCTGCGGCGTGGATGACGAATTTTTGAATCAAGTAGGCGCTGTAAGCGAGGCTGGCAATGAAGGCTGCTCCGGGAATTGCAACTCGGCGGAACGGCAGTCGTGGACTCACAGCGCAAATGAGCAATGCCGCCATACCAACTGCAACCAATGGAAATTGCCAGATGCAGGCAGCAATTGTGAGGTGTTCGCCTTCGCCCAACCAAAGCCCGTAACTGATCAGTCCCAGCGCGGGTAACGAGACCCACGGCGCAAGGTTTGTCAGGCCTTTCCACCAGGTTGGTCTGAATTTTTCGATCGCGGCAAGAGCAACACCAAGCACAAGCGGATCGAGCCGGGTCCAGGTCGGATAATAAATCCAGGCCTGGAAACCGCGGAAGGAAACTCCCGTGTCGGTGAGATTCTGAAACGCCAGGATCGTGCGAAGTGCGATTCCGCCCAAAATGATGATGCAGGCAATGATCACGGACGCGCGCGGGCGGGGATACAGGACAAGTAAGAGCAAAGGAAGCACGAGGTAAAATTGGTCTTCAACTGCGAGCGACCACGCGTGTGAAAATGCCGTGCCGCCATGAAGTGCGATGTTTTGCACTGACAACAGAAATTTCCAGAGCGGCTGCGACATCTCGGGATATTCGCGCCACGACGGCAACAGAAAATAAATCGCTAACACGACGAAATACGCTGGCATAATTCGCAAGGCGCGCCGGGCAAAGAATGTTCCGAAATTGACGCGCTGACCGCGCAGGAGAGGCGCGAGCAATTGGCCGCCAATCAGATAACCGCTGAGCACGAAGAAAAGATCGACACCGATCCAGCCAAAGCGATGCACGTTGCCAGGCAGCGGAAAACCCATAATGCCGCTGTGATAAATGACGACTACCACAATCGCGAGCCCGCGGAGAAGATCGAGACCCGGTTGACGTTCGCGATTCGTGAAGCGGGGGTCGACTCCGAGTTGCCGGAGAGGCGTCTCTGCCTGGGTCGCGAGCTTATGAATGCCGGAATCTAGCAGGGCTTCGCGAAAGGAAAAACCAGAGCGCGTTGTAGTGCGCCGGGCCAACTGGCTTCCTCAGTTAGCGTGGATGTGGCTTCACAGAGCGCCACCGCGATCGTTCAGAGTTATGCCTTCGCTAACCCGTTAAATTCTCACCGATCCACTTCTCCCATCACAATATCGATGCTGCCGAGAATTACCATCACATCGGCAACGGTATGGCCGAGGCAGAGGTCTTCCAGCACGGTCAGATTGATGAAACTCGGCGGGCGCACGCGATAGCGGTACGGGTTCGGTCCACCGTCACTGATCAAGTAGAAACCGAGCTCGCCTTTGGGCGCCTCAATGCGGCCATAAGCTTCGCCAACCGGCGGACGAAAGGCGCGGATTTTCACCTTCGGGTTGATGATCGGGCCGGCAGGAACTTGTTCGAATGTCTGCTTCAAAATTCCGACGCTCTCGCCCATTTCCAACATGCGCATCATAAGTCGATCGTAAGTGTCACCGTGTTCGCCTAATGGAATCCGGAACTTGAAGCGCGGATAGAATCCATAACCGTCCACTTTTCGCACATCGTAATTCACGCCGCATGCGCGAAGCATGGGACCGGTGATACCTGCGCTAATCGCAAGCTCAGACGAAAGTTTGCCGACGTTCTGCGTCCGGGCGATCACCACTTCATTGCCGACGATCAATTGCTCCAGCTCGTCAACGAAGCGCGGAAAAAGATCGATAATTTTCTTCGCACGCGCCAGCCACTCGGGACTGGCATCCACCCGGCAGCCGCCGAAGCGCATGTAATCGCACATCATGCGCGAACCCGAAAGCGATTCGAATAAGTCGAGAATTTTTTCACGCTCGCGGAACGCGTACATGAGCGGCGTCCCCCAGGCGCCCATGTCGTTTAGCAAAAATCCCAGCAACGACGCGTGATTCTGGAGGCGCGTCAGCTCTGCGAGAATCACGCGAAGATATTCAGCGCGCTCGGGAACTTCGATGCCTGCCAATTTTTCCACGCTGAGCGCATATGCCCAGTTATTGGTCATCGAGCAGAAATAATCAAGCCGATCGGTGTACGGCATGGAGCTGAGATAGGTCGCGTTCTCGCCAATCTTTTCGTGATTGCGATGCAGATATCCGAAGACCGGCTTGAGCTTGCGCACGATCTCACCCTCGAGGGCGACGTTCATCCGGAATACTCCGTGCGTGGACGGATGCTGCGGGCCCATCGAAACTTCGAGTAGCTCGCCCTCGAGTCGCGAGCCCATGCTGACGGGTGGCCGCTCCATTGCTTCGAGTGTTTGAACGGTCGCAGTCATACCTGCTTCAACCCTTCAACGATGCCTTCCGCTCCGTCGCTCTGTGGCCGGGACGCATAATGTCCCTTCGCTTTCTCCAGCACATCGTCGTGCGGTGTCGGTTCGTATTCGTAATCGTCCGGTTCCCGATAATCTTTGCGCATCGGATAATCTTCGAACTCGTCCCACATCAAGATCCGACGCAAATCGGGATGGCCGTCGAACCGGACTCCGTAGAGATCGAAAATCTCGCGCTCCTGAAATTCTGCGCTCCGCCAGACCGGCGTGAGCGAGGGCAGACAAGCATTCTCTGCACGGTCTGCCGTCCGCATTCGCATGATGACCGGTCCATGTTTGCGGGCCATCGAGTAAAGGTGATAAACAGCTTCGAGGTAGGCGGAGAGTTTTTCCTCGGTCGTTTCAACGACGTCTTTTTCTTCTCCATCGACGACTTTTTTTACCTTCACCGTTTTTTTTACGGTGCGATCTAGCCAATCGACACCGGTGACGTTTGAGCAAAAATCCAGACGCAGTGCCGGATCATCGCGCAGAAACTTCGCTACATCGCGCGCATGTTCATTGTCGATCTTAAGCGAATACTGCTGTGATGGGCTCGCATTCCGCACGATCTCGATATTCGCGCCAGGCACGGCGGCTTCGACCCGCGCTTTAATTTGCTCCAAACCTTCCATTCGTTAAGCGCGTTCGATCGCCGGTGGACGAAACACGTTTGGATTCGCCGGTGGCTCGAGATCGTGCTTGCCGAATGCGGGCACGGGGAACTCGCTCGGCTGTTCCCGATCGAGATGAGCAGCTTTGTTCGCGCCGCTCAACTTTTGCTCGTCAATCTTGCCCTGTAATTCCATGAATGCGTGCAAAAGGGCTTCGGGACGTGGCGGGCAACCGGGAATATAAACATCGACCGGAATGTAACGGTCGATTCCTTTAAGGACGTTATAGCCTTGCTTGAATGGACCGCCGGAAATGGCGCACGCACCCATTGCAATCACGTATTTCGGATCGGCCATTTGATTGTAAAGACGCACGATCTGTGGCGCCATTTTTTTGGTCACCGTGCCTGCGACAATCATCAGGTCCGCCTGACGCGGCGATGGCCGAAAAACTTCTCCGCCAAAGCGAGCGATGTCATAGCGCGAGGCCGCGGTCGCAATCATCTCGATCGCGCAACAAGCGAGTCCGAACTGGAGCGGCCAGATCGAGTTCTTGCGTCCCCAGTTGTAAAGCTCCTGCATCGAAGTCACCCAGACCCCCTGTTGCTGCAGTTTGCTGCGCAAGTCTTCGTCGATTCCTTCGCTCATTGCTCCGCTCTAACGCCGTGACGGTTCAACGCTTTATCGTTTCCCATTGCAAACATCCTTTACTCCAAGCCCAAACGAGCCCTTCAATCAGGAGCAACAGGAAAACCAATATCGCGATGAACGCGCCGACAGGCAAACCAGTGAAAGCCACTGCGAATGGCACTAGAAAGATCGCTTCCACATCAAATATAAGGAAAATGATCGCGTACAAATAGTACTGTGAGCGAAACTGGATTTGCGCTTCACCGATCGATTCGACGCCGCATTCGTAAATCGCGTTTTTTTGTGGGCCTGGTTTCGGGGGTTGAAAGATTCGCCGCCACAGCCAGGCCAGGGCGAGCGGGATCAATGGAAAAACCACCGCTACGCCAATGAAAATGACGATGAACAAGTAGGGATTGGGAGTCATCCAGTTTCGATCAAATTCGCTCGGAAAGCGTAGCTGCCAAGTCTGTATTCTTGTTGTGGAAAAGACGGCAAAGAAATTTCGCAGTTTCGCCGAGGCCGAAAAGGCGGACCGCGATTTCTACAAAAAGCTTACCGGCAACCGAACGTCTTCGCATTCTGGTGGAACTCCTAAACCATGGGCCTGAGCAAAGACTGGATATAGTTTCTCGAATTACTCAACTCCCGCAGCGTTGATTACGTCATCGTCGGTGCACACAGTCTCGCCTTGCATGGGCGACCGCGTTACACAGGCGATCTTGATATTTTGGTGCGATCCACGCATGAAAACGCTCGGACGTGCTCCAACCCGAATTGATCTGCTCACCAGTATTAGCGGCGTCAGCAGCGAGGAAGCATTTGCCAGCAAAGTTTCGGCAGAACTCGATGGCATCCCGGTTTTTGAAAGGCTGACCTCGAATTCGGGCCTCGAATATTACTTCTCGACGTCCGATTTGCGGCCGAACCAGCGCCTCTTCTTCGGCTGCGGTTCCTCGGCCGGTGCGGGCGCTTCAGCAGGCTTTTCCTCCCTCATCGCCTGCTGCTCGGCTCCTGGCTCTTCGGGGATGGCTTCTTTTTCCCTTGGCTTGGCTTCAGCCTCTTTAGGCTTCGCCTTCTTTCCTTCCGCTGGTTTTTCCTCAACCACCTTTTCTACATCAACCCACTCGATGAACGCCATGGGAGCGGAATCACTCTTACGCTGGCCAAGCTTCACGATGCGGGTATATCCGCCATTGCGCTTTGCCGATCTCGGCGCGATGTCATCGAACAATTTTTTTACCGCATTCTTTTGGCGCAGCGTCGCCACAGCGGTGCGGCGGGCGTGGATCGAGCCATTTTTTCCGAGCGTGACCATCCGTTCTGCGAGCGGACGAACTGCTTTCGCTTTGGCCAGCGTGGTTTTAATGCGTTGATGCTCGATTAAGGAGCAAACCTGATTAGCTAGCAGCGCCTTGCGATGCTCAGCCGTGCGACCCAATTTGACCGTCTTTTTCTGATGTCTCATAACGCGACGAACGTGATCCTCGCTCTGACGCTTACTCTTCGCCAGTCGCTCCGCTCGGAGCGGCACCATCGCTGCTCACCGGAACGTCCAGGAGGCCGGGCTCAAATTTCATGCCCAGGCCCAGGCCGAGCTGTTGCAGTTTGTCCTTAATTTCGTTCAACGATTTCTTGCCGAAATTACGATACTTCAGCATTTCCGCTTCGGTCTTTTGGGCAAGCTGGCCTACTGAAGTGATGTTCGCATTATTCAAGCAATTGGCTGCGCGCACGCTGAGCTCGATTTCGTTGACGCTCATGTTGAGCAGTTTCTTGAGCTTCAAGTTTTCTTCGCTCACGCCGGCAGGGGTCTGGTCGAACTCGATCACTTCTTCGTTAAAGTTCACGAACACATCGAGGTGGTGCCGCAAAATGGCTGAGGCCTGGAGCAACGCCTCGTCCGGCGACAAGCGTCCGTCGGTCCAGATTTCAAGGATAAGCTTGTCGTAATCGGTTCGTTGACCGACACGGGTGTTTTCGACCGCGTACTTGACGCGCGTGACCGGAGAAAAGATCGAATCGATCGGAATCAGACCGATCGGCTGGTCTGCGCGCTTGTTTTCCTCGCCAGTGGCAAAACCGCGACCCACGCGCACATCCAGCTCGGCGTCGAATTTGTGCTTCTTGTCCAGAGTGCAAATGAGTTGCTTGGGGTTGAGCACTTCAAAACCCTGAATGGTTTGAATGTCGCCGGCCGTGACTGCGCCTTCTTTGTTTACAATTAGGGAAAGTTTCTTCGGCTCGTGATCCTGGCCATCGAGCTTGAATTTTACCTTCTTGAGGTTGAGGACGATGTCGGTCACGTCCTCCACCACGCCTGGAAGGGTGGCGAATTCATGTTGCGCGCCCGTGATTTTTGCTGCGGTGATGGCGGCGCCTTCCAGAGAGGAAAGCAGGACCCGCCGGAGCGAATTCCCGACGGTGTGCCCATAACCGGCCTCAAACGGCTCAGCGGTGAATTTGGCGTAAGTATCTGTGGCTGTGCTCTCGTCTTTGGCGAGAGCTTTCGGCATCTCAAAACGACCGTAACGGATTGGCATAATCTTCTCCTAGAGTGATGAAGTCGTGGAGTATTGGAGTAATGAGTAAAGACGCAAAGTCCGTTAATTCATCACTCCAATACTCCATTGCTTCATCTTCTTCGCCGGGTTCCCCCTGGCGAGTGCGGCTTCACGTCCAGCGACGGAGACCCAGGGACCAACGGCGTAATTAAAAAACTCGCTGCGGAGTGACGAATAAAAGCCAAATCCGCGATTTTGCAAGCGGCCATTTGGCAGGGCCCGCGACCGCCGGGCGCGCCGATTCCCGAGCAGCAGACGGCATCCTGCAACTGCAGGACCTCTACTAGTTAGCCTTCGACGACTTCATCCGATAACTCATTTGCGTTTGCCGACGTTCTCGGAAAATGCGTCGCCAGCGCCTTGCCGATTTCCTCGACGGCTTCGGCCATAGCGCGGGTAAACTTCTCGTTTTGAAAATGCGTCCGCATTCCACTAACGACCTGCCACCAGAATTGCTCGCCGCATTTTTCGTGAATCGCTTTATCGCCGATGACGGCGAATTTGTGCGCTCGCGGCGCTACGAAAATCAGCACGGCATTGCGCTCGCGAGTTTTGTGCATTCCGAGACGTTGAAACTTTTTTTGTGCAACGATCAGCGGATCGGCGCTCAATTTGCCGCGCTGAATGTAAACGCGAATCTCGCCGGAGGTCTTTGATTCGGCTTCACGAATCGCGCTCACAATCCGATCATGCTCAAGCTTGCTGAGAAACTCTCTGGTTCGCATTTTGCTACCAACTCGATCCCGAGCCTCCGCCGCCAAAACTCCCGCCTCCGCCGCTGAATCCGCTAAACCCGCCGCCACCGCCATCTCCCGAAGACGAGCCGCCACCGCCGCCACCTACCGGGAAGAATACGGGACCACCACCACGTGACGAATAACCCCAACCGCCAAGTCGCCGCAGCATTCTCGAAATGATGATCAGCACGATCAGAAAAATGACGAAGGACCAGATACTCGAAGCGCCACCACCACGATGTTTTTCCGCAACAGTCTTACCCGATCCCTTGTACTCGCCGCGAATCGCCTTAAAAATCGCATCGATTCCGGTGGCGATCCCGCCTTCGTAATCGCCATTGCGAAAATGTGGTTTGATTCTGTTTTCGGTGATGTCGAACGCGGTGATGTCGGGCAGTGCGCCTTCCAAGCCGTAACCGACTTGGATAAACATTTTGCGATCCTGAACGAACACGAAAAGGACAACGCCATTGCGATGTTCCTTTTGGCCGACGCCCCACGCCTGGGCGACACGCTGCGTGTAATCTGCGATATCGGAGTCGCTCTGCATCTTCGGAAAGATCGCGACCACGACCTGATCCGACGTTTCCCGCTCAAATTGGGCAAGCTCGTCATTGAAACGCAGTGCTGCCGATTTGGAGACAACGCCGGCATAATCGTTGAAATACCGGTCTGGTTTCGGCGGAATGACTTCCGCGGCTTGGGACTTTGTTGCCAGCAACACAAAGAATGCAGCGACCAACAAAGCGACTTGTTTCGCGCGCAAGATTTGTAGTCGCAGCCGTGTCGGCTGCTGTATCGCCGGAGACCCGCATTCGCCAGGCTTCGGCGTGGCAGGCCCGCCCGCTACTACCGCAAGATTGAGAATCACCTTATGGCGACGCGGCAGTCGCAGGCGTCGGCGCGGGGCCCTGATTCAAACTAGCGGCAGGCGTCGGCGCAGGGCCAAAATTAAATTGCACAGGCGGCGGTTTCTCCGCGCCCGCTTGCGCAGCGAAAAATGGTCGCGGCGGAAAACCGAGCATTCCCGCAATCAAGTTTGTCGGAAAACTGCGCACTGCCACGTTGTAGTTCTGCACAGCGGTGTTGAAGTTCCCGCGCTCGACCGAAATTCGGTTCTCTGTGCCTTCCAACTGCGCCTGCAGACCAAGAAAACTCGCGCCTGCTTTTAACTCCGGATACCGCTCCACGACCACCAGCAGGCGCGAGAGCGCATTGCTCAACTGTCCTTGCGCAGCCTGGAATTGTTCAAGTTGCGCTGCATCGGTAGGCGCCCTGTTTGGGTCAAGTTGCACACGGCCAACACTTGCCCGCGCATTCGTCACTTCAGTTAGCGTCGATTTCTCGAAATTCGCCGCGCCTGAAACCGTGTTCACCAGATTCGGAATCAAATCTGCGCGCCGCTGATAGACGTTCTGCACCTGCGCCCAGCTTTGATCGACGGTTTGCTGCAAACGAACGAGACGATTATAACTGCCGCCCAATGCGAGGGCCGCAATAACGACAATGAAAAGCAGGATTGCGAGTAGCACTCCGCAACCCATCGTGAATTTGTTCATAAGGACTATCGGGAATCGTTTGCCAGACGAACGAGTAAGTCAATCCTGCATACCGATTAACTGAACGCGGCCCAGCACCAACCGCAGAAAGTGCGCGTCGGAAAACCGTGCTTCCAATCCTTGCCGCACGATGATGACTTTTAGCGATGGAATAATAAAGAGCCGCTGATAATGCGAGCCAAGCGCTAACACCATGTCTGACGGCGCGTCCTTGCAGATGCACACACCGGTCCACTCCGCGCTTTGCCATGGTAAATCGATCATCCGTTCCATGTCTGCTTCGCGCCCGTCTGGTGCCTGTCGATTTAACCAAAATGTGAGGCCGTAAAACGGGTTAGCCGCCGAACCGACAAACGCTTCTCGCAACAGGGCTGCCGGAACAATTTGTCGCCCGTGATAACTACCCTGGCCGAGGACCAACTCGCCAAGGCACGCCCATTCACGAGCAGTCAATTCAAAGCCTGTTGCGGGCAGCGGATTTCCGCGTGCATCTTTTTTATAGTTGAGCCGACCCAGTCCAAGCCGATTGGACACACGTCCTTCAAAATAACTGGTCGTGCTCCGACCCCTTAGTTTTCGGCGCAGCAGTTCCGAAAAAATCTGGAGATGGCTCGGCCCATAAATGAAAGCCGACCCCGGTGCGGCAATCACAGGCAATCGAATCGCCATCGCATTACGATCTCGGACCGAGGCGCGCTGCAGCCGCGACGCGCCTTCGATACCATCGGTCTGGCTGAGTAGCTGCCGGATGGTGATCTGCGATTTGCGCGGATCGCTCTTCCATTCCGTGATTGTGTCGGAAACAGGATCGTCGAGTTTGAACAAACCGTCGCGCATCGCAACCAGCGCCGCAACCCCCCAGAAACTCTTGGTTCCGCTGAAAATCGGCCATCTCCCGCGCGCCGATCCGCCATTGGCATAATGCTCGAAAATGGTTTGCCCATTTTGCAAGACCAGCATGGCAATGCCGCGTTTGCTTTCAGAATACTTTGCAGCGCGTGCACAATCAGTGGGTGAAATTTCTGCAGCGGCAGATGCGGATGTTAAGACGAGCAATGCAAAAATCGGCAACGCGCATCGGTTGCCAATGAGCCGACCCAAAAAAGGTAGGGGCGGTTCGCCCGAACCGCCCGGTGCAAACATGACCACGCGCATCCCGGCGATTGAGGTCAATCGCCCCTACCTTCAGGCGATGTAGCCGGGGTCGGCAACTCCGGTGAGCCGGCATCGCCGACACCGGCTACGGGACGCGCTTTTGGCAAATGGCGCGTGCGCAACTCTTCCACATTCGGCAATTCGTCCAGATTCCGAAGCCCAAAATGATCCAGGAAAAATTGTGTAGTTTCGTAGAGCAGCGGGCGCCCGGGGATTTCGGCGCGACCCGCAATTTTAACCAGGCCGCGCTCCATCAATGTTTGAAGCACGCCATCAATGTTCACGCCTCGAACTGCTTCGACATCTGCACGCGTGATAGGTTGGCGATAGGCAATAATCGCCAGCGTCTCCAGCGCAGGCGCACTTAACCGAGCCGGTTTTAGCGCGGGAAAAAGCTGGCGCACCCACCGGGCGTATTTCGGATCGGTGGCCAGCTGCCAGCCGTCCGCCTTTTCGTTAAGCTGAAATGCGCTCTGTTGCTCGATACACTCGATTTTCAATTGTTCGAGTGCGACGGCAATCTCTGCTTCGCTTACCCGCGCGAACTCGTTAGGCGACAATTCATCTTCTGCGCCGGCTCCCCTGATAGCTTCCGTCAGTTCACGGATCGAGAGCGGTTTCTGCGCGCTAAATAGAAGCGCTTCGATTACTCGGGCCAAGGTCATAACATTCCACGTGTCGTCCTGAGTGAAGCGAAGGACGCCCCACTCGAAGCTTTCGATATACAGATTTCATTGAGTGATCCATTACCATTTGTGAGGTCCCTCACTTCGTTCGGGATGACAGCGCGTTCAAACATTGCGTTTAATCGGCTCCGATCGCGCTCTGTATTGCATCAGCGATTCGGTCCGCTTGCCTGTCGATCTTCTCAAGCTCGCGACCTTCGATAAGCAAGCGAATTTTTGGCTCGGTACCGGAATAACGCAGGATCACGCGGCCCTTGCCGGAGAGCTCTTTTTCGGCTTCGCTTACCAGCTTCATCACTGTATTCAACTCAGCCAGCGGCCGCTTTTCTTTCACCAGCAAATTGCGCTGGGCCTGCGGATATTTTTCCAAACACGCCTTCAATTTACTTAATGGCTGGCCGCTCTTGTGCATGATGCACAGGATCTGGAGCGCGCTGATGATGCCATCGCCCGTGGTGGTGAAATCGCGGAAGATAACGTGTCCGCTCTGTTCGCCACCGAGATTGAGCTTTTTCTGCGTCATCTCTTCAATCACATAGCGATCGCCGACCTTTGTTCGGACGACCTTTCCGCCGTGGGCTGAGAGCGTTTCATCCAGGCCGAAGTTGCTCATGACAGTGGCCACAACCGTGTTTTGTTCCAGCCGGCCAGCGCTCAAAAGATCCAGCGCAGCGATGGCCAGGATCTCATCGCCATCAACGATCTCTCCATTTTCGTCACACAACAGCACGCGATCGGCATCGCCGTCATGCGTAATGCCAAGGTCCGCCCCGCTCATCTTTACGATTCGCTGGATTTCATCCGGATAAATGCTGCCGCAACCATCGTTGATGTTCATACCGTTTGGTTGGTCGTGCGCCACGGCAAGGTCCGCGCCGAGTTCGCGCAAAATGCACGGCGTCGATTTGTAAGCGGCGCCATTTGCGACGTCCACCGCCACTCGCATTTCTTCGAGCGACATTCCACGGGGAAAGCTCGCCTTGGCAAATTCAACATAACGACCGAGCGCGTCATCGATCCGCGTCGCGCGTCCGATTTTGTTGGCAGTTGGCCGGATGGAATCGATCTCGCCGGTAAAAACGAGCTGCTCGATCTTTTCCTCAATCTGATCATCCAGCTTGTAACCGTCGTGCCGGAAAAATTTGATGCCGTTGTCTTGATAAGGATTATGCGAAGCAGAAAGGACGATGCCTGCATCTGCGCGCAGCGATCGTGTGATGTAAGCCACACCGGGCGTAGGCAACGGCCCGATGACAAGGACATCGACTCCAAGTGAAGTGATCCCGGCCACCAGCGCGTTTTCGAGCATATAACCTGAAAGACGTGTGTCTTTGCCCAGCACGATTTTTGGACGCGCCCCCGCTGGAGTCCTGCGCGGATTTAACTGCGCGAAGACATAAGCGGCGGCGCGTCCTAGTTTCAGCGCTGTCTCAGCAGTGACTGGCTCGACGTTCGCGACACCGCGTACGCCATCCGTTCCAAAAATTCTCTTCTTGTCCGTCACGCGCTAATTGAAACGCTGGGCGCGTAGTTCGTAAACGAAAAATTTTGAAAACACTTGTCCACAAGCAGGGACGGCTTGGGCAGCCGCCCGGTTTGAATCGAGCTCTGGGAAGCCGTCGTTCCTTGATGTCAGGCTTGAGTTTGGGGCGACTTTTTACTTTGATTGCAGTGTGTCCGTTGAAAATGTCGAAGCGGGGAATTCAAATGCCGAATCGCATGATGAACGAGGACCGCCCCAAGCGGAGGTGCCCAGGGAGTTCGGCGATTACGAATTGCTGGAGGAAGTCGGTCGCGGTGGTCAAGGCGTAGTATTTCGCGCCTGGCAAAAGAGTCTCAACCGCACAGTCGCGATAAAGATCATTGGCATTGGTCAGTTTACGACTGACGCGCACTTGAAACGCCTTCGCCGGGAAGCGGAAGCGGCAGCGAAACTAAATCATCCAGGGATTGTTCCGGTCTACGAAGTCGGTGAACGCGACGGCACGTACTACTTCAGCATGCGGTTCGTCGAGGGAGATTGTCTCGACGAAGTAGTCAGTCGCGGTTCGATATCGGTGCAGCAGGCGGCAGAGCTGATCGCGAAAGTCGCGCACACTGTCCACTACGCACATGAACACGGCATTCTGCACCGAGACATCAAGCCGGGAAACATCCTGTTGGATGCAAACGGCGAACCACACCTGACCGATTTTGGTCTGGCTCGATTAGTCGAACAGGGAAGTACGGTGACGGGTTCACTGGAAGTAATGGGCACGCCGAGTTACATGGCGCCGGAACAAGCGGTGGGTAACAACGCGGCCGTTAGCAGCGCAACGGACGTTTATGGACTTGGCGCGGTTCTCTACGAACTGCTCACTGGCCATCCGCCTTTTGCCGGGGGAACAACCTACGAAACGATCCACCTGTTGCTGGATTCCGAGCCGCGACAACCGCGTTTGTGGAACCGGAAAGTCGATCGCGACCTTTCTGCTGTTTGCCTGAAATGTCTCGAGAAAGGTCCGCGGCACCGTTACTCATCAGCTCTGGCACTAGCCGAAGACCTTGAACGTTGGTTAAGGCACGAACCAATCCGCGCGAAGCGCAGCGGATTTTTCACGCATCTTCGAAAGTGGGTGCAACGGAATCCGATGATTGCCGCCCTCATCACGTTGTCGGTTCTTCTTGCGGCAGGTTTAGGCGTGATGACCTGGGAGCGTGAATCAATTCGCAGGATCCCCGCAGGAATCGCCGTTCTTCCCTTTGAAAATCTAAGCGACAACAAAGAGGACGCCTTTTTTGCCGACGGCGTCCAGGACGACGTTTTGACGAAGCTGGCGAAGATCGCCGATCTCAAAGTGATCAGCCGTACCAGCGTGATGGGATATCGTGGCAAACGGGACTTGCGCCAGATCGGGCGCGCGCTCGGAGTTTCACATGTGCTGGAAGGAACCGCGCGGCGCGACGGCGGTAAAGTGCATGTCAACGCGCAGTTGGTGGACACGCGCACCGACACGGGAGTCTGGGCGGACGGCTATGATCGGGACCTCAAGGAAGCATTCGCAATCCCGACCCAGATTGCGCAAAAAGTCGCCGCACAACTACGCGTCAAAGTTTCAACTGCTGAGAAGGCGGCAATTGAGCGGAAGCCGACCGACGATCTCACTGCCTTTGACCTCTACGCGCAGGCTAGGAACCTTCTTGCCACGCCGATCTTTAGCGCCACCGGAGACGCGAACCTTCTGCAAGCAGTCAACCTCCTGAATCAGGCCGTCGCGCGTGATCCAGAATTTTTCGAGGCCTTCTGTCAGCTCGCACACGCTCACGACCTCTTGTACTTTCTTGGTAACGACCGTACTCCCGCACGGCTTGCAATGGCGGACGCGGCGGCACAGGCGGCGTCTCGCCTTTTTCCAGATGCAGGAGAAACGCACCTCGCACACGCGGAAAATCTCTACCGGGGATACCTTGATTATGATGGCGCTGTAGCTGAACTGGAAGCTGCTGTCCAGTCTCTGCCAAATGACCCCCGGATCTTTGAACTAGAAGGCTACATTCAGAGGCGTCAGGGGCGATGGGAAGAGGCCATACGAAATCTCGAACGAGCAGCTGATCTCGATCCGCGCAATGTTTTCACCTTGGAACAACTGGCGCTGAGTTACCAGCTTCTCCGGCGTTATGCCGGAGCAGAATCGCTGTTGGACCGCATATTGGCCATTGAGCCGAACAATGTCGAGATTCAAGCAGCGCGCGCGTTCGTCGAACTGGATTGGAAAGCAGATACTCGTCCCTTGCACGAACTGATCGATAAAATCCGGACAACAAATCCAGGCGCAATGCAAAGCATCGCTAACTACTGGCTCTTTTGCGCACTCGCCGAACGTGATGCTGCCGGTGCAAAACAAGCCTTGATCGCGTCAGGCGAGAATCCGATCACGCTGGCCAACGAAAATGTCGTGTTCAATCGTCCCCTTGTAGAAGGTCTTATCGCTCGCATTGCAAACGACGACGCAAAAGCGCGGTCGGCGTTTACAGCGGCACGACTTGAGCAGGAAAAAATCGTCGCAGCCAAACCAAATTACGGTCCTGCACTCTGTGTCCTTGGTTTGATCGACGCAGGTCTAGGTCGGAGGGATCAGGCGCTCCGCGAAGGCTGGCGCGCAGTTGAGCTTCTTCCTCTCGAAAAAGATGCAGTCGGTGGTGCGGAGATAATTAAATATCTGGCAGCAATCGCGGCGTTGGCGGATGACAAAAATCTCGCCTCCGAGCAGCTCGCCATTGTGACCAATCGCCCGAGCCCCATCAGCTATGGCCAATTAAAACTCCTGCCGTTCTGGGACCCATTGCGCGGCGACCCGCGCTTCGAAAAAATCGTCGCCTCTCTAGCGCCAAAATAGCCTGCTACCAATTGCGCGGGATAACCACGAGTACCGCGCCACAACCGGAAGCGCGACGATCGCGATCGTCGAAAACGCTATGTTCTATCGTTCTTTATTTTCGGTTCCACTTTCGGAGCGTTCATCTCGTTGATTTTTCGATGAAGCGTGCGGCGGCTGATGCCAAGCTTTTTGGCTGCGGCGGTCACGTTGCCATTCGTGGCTGCAAGAGCTTGGGCAATTAATTTTCTTTCCGTCTCGTGTAGATCGAGCGGACTCGTTTTTTCGCCGAAAGCCTGAGCTGAAACTCCACCGGGCAACTTTGCGCTGGCCGCCTGTCGCACAGCCATTGGCAAATCGCGCAATGTGATCTTTGGCCCGGTGGCCATGACGACGCCATGTTCGATCGCTGTGCGGAGCTCACGGACATTGCCCGGCCAATCGTAAATCAGAAGCGCGTCCATCGCATCCGGCGTCAGATCGACAAGAGGCTTCTCATTTGCCTTGCAGAAGTGGCGTAAGAATCCGCGTACTAGAATCGGGATATCTTCCTTTCGTTGGCGCAACGGCGGCATGGTGATGCGTACCACATTGAGGCGGAAATAAAGATCATCGCGGAATTTTCCTTCGCGCACCATTTGTTCGAGATTTTTGTTCGTAGCCGCGATTATCCGTACATCTGCGTGCAATGTTTGATTGCCGCCAACACGCTCAAATGCGCGGTCCTCGCTCATGACGCGCAGCAATTTGACTTGCGTGTTCGGATCGATCTCAGCGATTTCGTCGAGGAAAATCGTGCCGCCGTTCGCCTGCTCGAACCGACCGATGCGTCGTTCGTACGCGCCTGTGAACGCACCTTTCTCATGACCGAATAATTCGCTCTCGAGAAGTTGTGGAGAAAGCGCCGCGCAATGCACCGCCACAAATTTCGCTTTGTTGCGGCGGCTCAAACTATGAATGGCGTGTGCAGCCAATTCCTTGCCCGTCCCGCTTTCGCCTTCGATGAGCACATTGGCTGATGACGGCGCGACCTGTCGAATCGTGTCGAGCACTTCATGCAAGGCTGCTGAGTCTCCCCAGATGTTCTCGAGGCCGTAACGTTCATCTACTTGTTCGCGCAGCGCGCGATTTTCCTGCTCGAGCTTGCGGCCTTGCACGGCACGCGCGATCAGCAATTCAACTTTGTCGAGGTTGAGCGGCTTGGTAACAAAATCGTAGGCGCCGCGTTTCATCGCTTCCACCGCGACGTCCACCGACCCGTAGGCCGTCATCATGATGCAGGCGGGCGGGCGCGGCATTTTCAACGCGCGATCAATCAAGGTCATTCCATCTTCGTTGCCGAGACGCAGGTCGGTGAGAAGCACATCGATTTGCTGGCGCTCAAGCACGTTTATCGCGCCCGCAATATCGGCAGCGACATACACATCGTATTCGTTCTCAAGCAAACTTCGCAACCCGTCACGAGTGTGCTTCTCGTCATCAACAATGAGGACGGTGGGCTGTAGATTCATTGGCGATGCTAGATCCTAGCTGCTAGATGCTAGATTTTTATCCAGTATCAAGAATCTAGCATCCAGTATCTGTGGCGCTTGTGCTGGAAGGGTGTATCATCGCCGATGCCCCAGCGGATCTTCCCCGCTCTGATATCGCTTGTTCTCGCTGGTTCGCCAACCGTCTTCGCTTCTGAAGAGTCGATCAATAAGGACAGTGACTGGAAACTGTCGGCTCGAGAAAAAGACGTCGCGATCTACAGCCGCCTGCGTCCGGGTTCGCCACTCAAGGAATTCAAGGCGATCGGCGCGATTGACGCGCCCAACTCCGCCGTCTGCGCGGTGATCGATGACTTCCAGAATTATCCAAAGTTCATGCCGTACACGACCGAGTGCCAGCTCATCAGACGGGATGGCGATTCAATTGTTGGATATCAAAGGCTTTCGCCAAAGATTTGTGCAGACCGCGATTATACGTTGCGCGTTTGGAAGAAGTCATGGCCCACCGCTGATGGGCTTGTTTTCATGAGTCATTGGTCGCCAGCGAATGAACTCGGACCGCCAGAAAAGAAAGGCGTAGTGCGTGTAAAAATTTGCGAGGGCAAATGGCTACTCGAACCCGATAGCAACACCAGAACTCGCGCCACGTATTTCATTTACACCGACACTGGTGGATTTATCCCATCGTTCATCGCCAATCGTGTGAGCCTGACGGGAATAACCAAGCTCTTCGCAGCCATTCGCAAACAGGTTAAAGATCCAAGATACGCTGTTTCGAATCCTGAACGCGCACGACAGTCGGCCGGACTCGGCGAAACGACGGATGAGAAAATCACGAAGCACGACTAACGAATGACGAAGGGTCGCTATTTGAGCTCGATCATTCGACACTGATTCGGATTTTGTCATTTCTGCTAATCTTCACGCGATGATGACCAATCGTTTCCTGTTTGTTATTGGCGCGGTTGTTGTAACGACAGCGCTTGATCTGCCCGCTGCCGAAAGCGCGCCAGGAACTCCCAAGAAACCTGTTTCAACAAAATATCAGGGAGTGACTGTAGAAGATCCGTATCAATGGCTCGAAAAAGATGACGAGCCAGTCGTGAAAGCCTGGTCGGACGCGCAGAATCAGCGGACCAGACAATATCTCGATCAGTTACCGGACCGAGCGGCAATCGAAAAGCAATTAACGGAGTGGTACGCAAAAACTTCGCCCAGTTATTCCTCGCTTGTCTCGCGGCCCGGGCTGTTGCTCGTGATGAAATTCCAGCCGCCAAAACAGCAGCCGTTACTGGTCACGCTTACGTCGGCTGACGACCTCAAATCTGAGAAAGTCGTGCTCGACCCAAACGTGCTGGATGCCAAAGGCACAACCGCGATCGATTGGTTTGTCCCTTCATTGGATGGCAAATATGTCGCGGTGTCGCTTTCCAAAGGTGGAAGTGAAGACGGCACGCTTCACTTTTACGAGACCGCCACTAGCAACGCGCTGCCGGACAGTATCGCCCATGTCCAATATCCGACGGCGGGCGGCAGCGCAGCATGGAACGCCGACGGCACCGGAATTTATTACACACGTTTTCCCAGAACAGGTGAGCGGCCGGAAGCCGACCTGAACTTTTATCAACAGGTCTATTTTCACAAGCTCGGCACGTCTGACACGGAGGATACGTATTCCATCGGAAAAGACTTTCCGCGGATCGCAGAGATCATTTTGGAAGGCTCGCGCGACGGCCGATACATTCTCGCTTCCGTTGCGAATGGCGATGGCGGCGATTTTGCGTATTACCTACTTGGACCAGGAGAATCCGCCTCAGGCGAATGGAAGCAGATCACAAAATTCAACGATCAAATCAAGGCCGCCCGTCTTGGGCGCGATAACGCGCTATATCTTCTTTCGCGCAACGCCGCGCCGCGCGGAAAAGTCCTCCGTCTGCCGCTTGAGACGCCGGAGTTAAACAAAGCCGTTGAAATCATTCCAACCGGCGATCCGGTTATCCAGCAAATCGTACCGACAGCCGACGCCCTGTTCGTAGGCGATTTGCTTGGTGGTCCATCTCAAATTCGCCGCTTCGGTCTGGACGGCAAAGGCGAAACGATGATCCCGATTCCAAAAATATCTGCTGTGCAGGAAATGGTCGCTCTCGAGGACGGCTCTCTTCTGTTTCGCGACCAGAGTTATACCGAACCGGCAGCCTGGTTCCATTGTGCGAACGATAAAACCGAGGCTCTGAAAACGGCGTTGCGCAGCACCTCGCCCGTTTCATTTGCCGATATCGAAGTGACACGCGAATTCGCAACCTCAAAGGACGGCACGAAAATTCCGCTCAACATCATTTTCCGAAAAGGAATGAAACGGGATGGGCAGAACCCGACATTGCTTTACGGCTATGGTGGCTACGGAATCAGCATGTCCCCGAATTTCGAATTTACGCGGCGGCTTTGGTTCGACCACGGCGGTGTCTACGTGGTGGCGAATATTCGAGGCGGTGGCGAGCTCGGCGAAGATTGGCACAAGGCCGGCAATCTGACGAAAAAGCAAAACGTGTTCGACGATTTCGCTGCTGGGGCCGAATACTTGATTAAAGAAAAGTATACGCGCCCCGAAAAGCTGGCAATCCAGGGAGGAAGCAATGGCGGCCTCCTGATGGGCGCGATGATTACCCAGCATCCCGATTTGATGCGGGCTGTTGTGTCCCAGGTAGGAATTTACGATATGCTCCGCGTGGAGCTTGCACCAAATGGCGCGTTCAACGTGACCGAATTCGGCTCCGTAAAAAACCCGGAGCAATTCAAGGCGCTTTATGCGTATTCGCCATACCATCATGTTGTCGATGGAACGAAATATCCTTCTATTCTGATGATGACTGGCGCGAACGATGGGCGAGTTGCGCCGTATCATTCGCGCAAAATGGTTGCTCGCCTGGATGAAGCGAACAAATCTCAGAATCCGATTCTATTGCGGACCAGTTCCAGTGCTGGTCACGGCATCGGCACTGCGCTGAACGAGCGCATCAAACAATTGGCCGACACTTACGCCTTTCTTCTTGGGCAACTGGGAATGACGGGCAAACCCCGGTAATTCGTGATTTGTTACAACGTTAAACGGATTTCCAATGTAACTATCTGAGCTTGTAACGACGCCATCGTGCGAAGACAACAGCTGATCTATTCGGCGGCGGTTGCGATTTTTTTTGATCGCAGTCAGGATAGGCGCAGCCGTCTTTTATAGTCCCCTATTCACCCGCTATATCGAGGGCGACGCATTCCGCGCAGCGATGGAAAGGGAGACTGCGAAAGGTTTGCATTTCCCTGAGTGCCGCTACGCGCCGATCCGACGCGTGAACGCATTCACCGCGCAAACCGAGAGTTTGAGGCACGAAATGGAGTGAAAGCGATGAAGTCACTGCATGCTCACGGCATCACGGCAACGTTTGATCCGTTGGGCGTCTTCGTGCGGCAGTGGAGGTTCACCGACGTGCACGTGCAATCAGGCAACGTCGAGATCCAGATTTACAAGGCAAATCCTGAAGCGGTGTCACCCAAGCCATGGTTCGTCATTTTTTGCCAAACAGGGTGTATTTGAAAAGGATTGAAACGCCACAGGCCAACGTAACCTGGCGATTTCGCCGCGAGCAGGCCGGATTTTTCGGTACACAATTGCTGATTACGCCTCATGGTCTCGATTTTGAATACTTTGCCACTGGCGGCAGACTGAAGATGGCTTTGCTTCCCGATCTGGATCTCCGCCGCGCGCATCTTCTCATCACAAAAACACTGCTTACGCTTTATGATATCGATCTAGCGTCAGATTCGAGCAACGCCGAAAGCATTCACGCGCAGGCAAACGCCAGGATCGGCAAGGATAAGAGCATCGATTTGAGAGCGAACGTTGATCACGTCCCAATTCGCTCCTGGGTGGCTGCTGAATGGAAAGAGCACCTGGCCGGCTACGCATTCGGCGATCTTCATTGGGCTGGACAGGATCCCAAGCTGGAAAGCTCTTCCGGCGAAGGTTCGTTGCGGGTCAGTAACGGAGGAATCGACAACCTTCCTGTTCTGGAAAAACTCGCTGAGCTTTCACAGAAAAAATCATTCGAACATTTGGCGCTGAGTGATTGTTCGCTCAAATTTGGATGGAATATCGCAAGATCGACATCGAGAACATTGCTATCGAAGAGAGAGGAAAATTCCGGATCGATGGAGAAATGTCGATCGAGCAGCGTCGTTTGCGCGGCACGATAAGACTTGGGCTTACCCGTGAATATCTCGATTGGCGCCGAACCCTGAAGAAGTCTTTAGTCGCAAGCAGGACGGCATTTATGGACCAATGTGCATCTGTCTGGAACGATCGATGACCCCGGGTAAGATCTGAGTCCGCGCATTATCGAACTGTTTAAGCTTGCGTCGCTCTGGATATCCAGTGTGATCAATCATCCTGTGTGAGGTCCTTCGCTCCGCTCAGGATGACTTGCGACAGTTGATATGACAGATCTCTACGAACAACTCGTTAGGCCGCTGCTGTTTTCACTTGAGCCCGAGGCCGCACATCATTTCACGATCGCGTCGCTACGCTGGGCTTCGCATTTCGATCCTGCGCTGCGCGCGCTGAAACGGTTCACGCCGCCATCGAAACCAAAGACTCTGTTTGGCTTGAACTTTCCGAATCCAATTGGCCTCGCTGCCGGCCTGGACAAAAATGGCGTCGCCCTGCCAGCCTGGGCGGCACTTGGGTTTGGTTTCATCGAGATCGGGACTGTGACCGCCATGGCCCAACCAGGAAATCCCAAGCCGCGCATGTTTCGACTGCCCACGCAGCAAGCGGTGATCAATCGTCTCGGATTTAACAATGACGGCGCCGATGTCATCGCAAAGCGGTTGCGCGGGCTGCGCCAGAGCCGGCGATGGCCTGCAGTTCCAGTTGGAATCAATATTGGCAAATCGAGGACAACGCCCCTCGAACGCGCAGCAGACGATTACCTCTATTCGTTTCGATTGCTTCGCGATTTTGCCGACTACATCACGTTGAATGTAAGCTCACCGAACACGCCCGGCCTGAGGGAACTGCAGGAACCCGCAGCGCTGTCACGATTGCTGCACGCAATCCGGAGCGAGCCGGGGCCGGTCGCGAGGCCGATCGTTGTGAAGATTTCACCTGATCTGTCGCCGGTCGAATTGGAAGCGCTCCTTGCGGCCTGTGAAGAAAACGGAGTCGCGGGGATCATCGCTACGAATACGACGCTGAATCATTCCTCGATTCCGTCGGAGCTCGACGAGGAAGGTGGTTTGAGCGGCGCACCGCTGCAGGAAAAATCGACTGCGCTGGTTCGCAGCATTGCTGCAAACTCCAAAATTCCAGTGATCGCTTCTGGTGGAATTTTCGATGCAAACTCCGCCGGGGAAAAATTTGAGGCGGGCGCACAGCTTGTTCAGCTTTACACCGGATTCGTTTATCGCGGGCCGCAACTTCTTCGCGAACTCATGGAAGCAATGTAGCCACGGCGCTGTGTCGCCGTCGTCCACGCGTACGCCTCGACACAGCGAGGCGGCTACAGCATCTTGGAGGCCATTTCGCAGAACAAGAGATGAAGCTTTCCCGAAAAATTCTGAAATTTACCAAACCGCTGACCTACCGGCGCGGCTGGCGCAGAGCACAACGCTCGATTTTTCGCATTCCACTTCAGCCAATGCTGGCGAAAATCGATGAGGCACGGGCCCGCGAAATTCAGCAGCGTTATGCGAATTCCACTGCCGGATACGCCAAATACGCGAACATCGAACCGTGGTTGCGATTAAATCGAGAACGCGTGCAGGATTTGAAGCTCCATCGTTCAGAGGCGAAACGCGTTCTCGATCTCGGTTGCGGCGGAGGATTTTTCTTGTTCATCGCCAAAAACCTCGGTCATTCCGTCCAGGGTTTAGACATAGAACACGTCGCTCTTTTTGCCGAATTGCTCGAGCTTTTCGGCGTTCCGCGCGCAGTTTGGAGAATCACCGCTTTCGAACCATTGCCCAATCTTGGCCAAAAATTCGACTGGATCACCGCGTTTTCGACCAACTTCTACCTTTATCATCCGTCGAAGGAACGCTGGGGGACAGCGGAATGGGATTTTTTCCTGAGGGATTTGCGGCAACACCTCGCCCCGGGCGGCAAGATTTTCTTTGGGCTCAATCCTCTCTACAGCGGCGATTATTATACACCGGAACTGCGCGATCTTTTCATTAGCCGCGGCGCAGACGTCGAGCGCGAACGAATTCTCTTCGAGAACGGAGTGCGCTTCTAAGAGCCGCGGAGTTAAATAGAGGGGCGAGCTCTGCGAGCCTGCGTGCCCCGCGAAAAATGCGATAGGCGTCGCGGAGCTCCGCCCTCCATCTTCCGCTACGGCGTTGCCGACGGTGATTCGGGAGCGAATTCGCGCGGGCCGCGACGATGGCGCCACCGCCGGTGTCGCTCTTCGACTTGTTGAAGCTTTTGCCGTTGTTCGTCAGTAAGATTTGCCGCGATCTCCTTGTGCGCTTCCGTCATGATCTCATGGACGCGCCGGCCGGTGTCGCGCCGTATCTCCTGCAACTGGGCAGCAGTTTTGTCGACAATTGGCGAAACTTTGGCGACCTGTTCGGGTGTCAGACTAAGCTCCGTGCGAAGCCGCTCTTTCATTCTGTCGCCCACTCGCCTTGGATGGTGAACATCAAAGAAAAGATGCCGAGCATAAAATCCCCCCAAAGCAGCGCCAGCGATTCCGCCAGCGACGAATACAAGGACAAATCCGGCAATAAGTTTCCACTTTAACGCGCCGTTCATTGCGAAAACTCATCCTGAATGGCCGTGTCGGCGATGGCGAACTCGTTCGAGAAGTCGTTGTACTGTTCCCGGCTCTGTTTGATCTCGCGAACAGCCGCCAGCGTGGAAATAGCAATCACGGCTGCCGACAACAGCGCAACACGCCGGAGAAGTGACGCAACACCGTTCGGCTTCGCAGCCAACGCATGCCAGAGCGCGACGACGCGAGTATCGAATCCAAACGCCATTCCAGCCGGAACCTCGTCTCTAGCCTGCGCGGCTGATCGCAACAACCGATCGATTTCGTGATCTTTCATTTGCCTTCCTTTGCCGAAATCCTGGCGAGGCATTCTTTCATTTTTTGTCGCGCTCGAAACGCCCGTACTTTAATGAGCGCGGCGCTCCAGCCCGTGATTTTGCGGATTTCTTCAACCGAACGTCCTTGAAAGTATAGCAGATCAATGGCCAGTCGCTCGACCGGCTTGAGTGCAGCGAGGAGATGCTCAACCAGTTGGCGCGAGGCAAAACGCTGGTCCGGCGCCAACTCATCGGCGGAGGTTGTCAGGTTCTCAATCACAGCTTGTTCTTCCACGCTTAAATCGGCGTGACGAAGCTCGGGCCGTATTTTCTCCCACTGGATTTGGTTCAGGCAAGTGTTGACTGCAATGCGTGAGACCCAGTGCTCCAGGGGCACCTTGCCGGAAAATTGCGATAATTTCTGGAATACTTTGATGAAAATCATTTGGCAAAGATCCTCTTCATCCGTTCGATGCAGGCGATGAGCGCGGACGATTTTCGCCACGAGCGGATAGAGCTGTTGAACCAATGCGCGAGCCGCCTCATCGTCATGCTGGAGCGCAGCATGAACAAGCGCACTTGCGTCAGTATCATCCATGTAATCGAAAGCGCATCCACACCAGTAGCAATGACCGCTACTACGGCGCTTTGGTTACAATTTTGAGTGTAGAAGCGCTTCTGCCAAGCCCTTGTCATAGGAAAGCGCCGTTGCAACGACCGAAGACAAGAAAAATTGTAACCGGCCAGACTGCCTGCCGGTCATCACCTGGAGAAGCGAAAGAATATTTCGCGGAGGCAAAATGAAACAAACTATGAAAAGAAACATATTAACGTTTGTAGCCGCTGGTGCGATAGCGCTTGGCGGCTTTGTTGTTGTGCAAGCACAACCCGGTCCTGGTGGCGGTGGACGCGGCCACGCGTTCGGCCTTCAGGGAATCACGAAACAGTTGGACCTGACCTCTGATCAACAGACAAAGGTTCAGCCGATTGTCGATGCGGCCAAACCGCAGCTCGCCGCCATTCATCAGGAGGCGATGCAGAAAGCGAAAGGAGTTATCGACAACTCGCTGTCGCAGATCCGGCCGTTGCTCACGGCTGATCAGCAGAAGAAGCTGGATGCCATCCAAAAAGCGCATCAGGACATGATGAACGCCCACAAGGAGCTTCACGACGCAATGCAGCAATAACTTGGTTGTTCAGAGCGGTGGGGACGGCGGCGATTCTGAGGAGGATCGCCGCCACTTTTTTAGCGGTGACCCTCGGGAGTCCGCAATCTCACTTCAGCTTTGCTTTTTCGTAAACGAAAACAGAAGCACAAGGACGCCCAATCCTGCGAAGATCGCCGCGACGACGAAGCCTGTCGTCGAAATCTCAGCGCGCGAGTGAAAATCCGCCTTAAGGTGAGCAGCGAGGCCGATCAGAAAGGACAGAAATCCCAGGCAGATCAGAATCAGACTGATCGCTTTTTGGTCGTCGGACGAAATCTTCATTTGGTGGTGAGCAATCACATATAATCGGCAGACTAAAATTCAAGTGCACTCTTTAAATAGAAGACCTTAATGTGGCTGGTGCGCTGGAATAAGTTCAATTTTGGGCTGTTGGTTTTATTAATTGTCGGCCTTCGGCTTAACGCCCAGATCGATCGCATTACGGGAAAGAATTTCGCCACGCGATCGGAAGTGCTGGCACGGCATGGAATGGTCTGCACAAGCGTGCCTGCGGCCACGGAGGTCGGCATCGATATCTTAAAGCGTGGTGGCAGCGCGGTGGACGCGGCGATCGCCGCAAACGCAACGCTCGGTTTGATGGAGCCTGTCTCCAACGGAATTGGGGGCGATCTGTTCGCGATCGTTTACAGCGCGAAGGAAAACAAACTCTATGGCATCAACGGCAGCGGACGTTCACCGCTCGGTTTGAGTTACGACCAGATGAAGGCCGAGCTGGGCAAACTGAATCGGCAAACGATCCCACCGACTGGCATGTTGCCGATCAGCGTGCCCGGAACAGTGGATGCCTGGGCGGAGCTGCACAAAAGATTCGGGAAACTCAACCTGACTGATGACCTTGCGCCTGCCATTCGGTACGCCGAAGAGGGTTTTCCGGTTACGGAATTAATCGCCTATTACTGGGCATTTGGTCCGCGATTATACAAAGGATTGCCAGGCGCGTTTCTCCAGACGTACACACTCGACGGAAAAGGGCGAACCCCGGCGAAAGGCGATATTTTCAAGAATCCCGCCCTGGCAAAAACGTTGCGACTGATCGCTGAAAAAGGGCGCGACGCTTTTTATAAAGGTGAGATCGCGGACAAGGTCGACGAGTTCATGGGGGCGAATGGAGGCTTTTTGCGGAAAGCCGATTTCGAGAAACATACATCGACCTGGGTCGAGCCGGTTTCGACGAGTTATCGCGGCTACGATGTCTTTGAGCTTCCGCCAAACGGCCAGGGCATCGCGGCCCTGCAGATGTTGAACATTCTCGAAGGATTTGATCTGCGCGCCATGGGACGCAATTCACCAGAGACGCTGCACGCGATGATCGAAGCGAAGAAAATCGCATGGACCGATCGGGCGAAGTTTTATGCCGATCCAGCATTCGCAAAGATTCCGCTCGCCGGTTTGCTTTCGAAAAGCTACGCAGCGGAGCGCCGCAGGTTGATCGATCCAAATCACGCCGCAAAAAAGGTCGAGGCTGGCAATCCGGCGCTGAATCAAGGTGACACGATCTATCTCTGTACCGCCGACGACGAAGGCAACATGGTCTCGCTGATTCAAAGTAATTATCGCGGGATGGGCAGCGGCATTGTGGTGCCCGGACTCGGATTCATGTTTCAGGACCGCGGTGAACTCTTTTCCATGGATCCTAGTCATGCGAACCTTTACGCGCCTGGCAAGCGTCCGTTTCACACCATCATTCCTGGTTTTGTCATGAAAGATGGTAAACCGTGGGAAGCATTCGGTGTGATGGGCGGCGGCATGCAGCCGCAGGGCCACGTACAGGTGCTCACGAACCAGATCGATTTCAGCTTGAATGTGCAGGAAGCCGGGGATGCTTCGCGCTGGCAGCACGAAGGCGATAACGAACCGACCGGAGAAAAAATGACTGAATCAGGCGGCTACGTGGAAGTCGAGAGCGGTATTCCGTACGAGACTGTGCGAGAACTGCGCAAGAAAGGACATGATGTGCGCTTCGATGTCGGCGGATATGGCGGTTACCAAGCGATCAGAGTCGAAATGCACGATGGCCAGCGCGTCTATGTGGGCGCAAGCGAGTCGCGCAAGGACGGGATGGCGGCGGGATACTGAAACAAGTAAACGGCGAATGGGCGAAACGGGGAACGGGTCGATTCGCCCATTCGCCGTTTCGATCTT
>Ga0193713_1000037_pt1 | contig 37179 bp, 48 predicted proteins | sample H3a2metaG_FD_143054 | JGI IMG/M metagenome (GOLD analysis project Ga0193713, IMG submission 143054) | Soil microbial communities from a riparian zone of the East river system, Colorado, United States - H3a2 | ecosystem: Environmental > Terrestrial > Soil > Riparian zone | place: USA: East River... | reverse complement strand
TTCTTCGAGGACTTTGAGCACGTACTCTTCGTTGTGTTGCACCTGGGAAGAATGCTGGAGCGGGCGCAGTTTACTGCAAAACCGCTAAATTTCCAGCGGCAGCGGATGTTGGGGGCATCACGCTGCGAGGTCCGGACGGCGCTGCGCGCTGTCCCTACCAACCTGGAGATTATTCCACGGTCACACTCTTTGCGAGATTGCGCGGTTTATCGACATCGCGGCCCAGCTGAACTGCCAGGTGATAAGCGAGAAGTTGAAGCGGGACGACAGCCAGGATGGGCATTAGGTACTCAGGCGCTTCCGGTAGCACGATTATTTCGTTGGCAACTTCTTTGAGGCGCTTCGGGCCGTTTCCGCTGGTCACCGCAATGACGGGTCCCTTGCGGGCCTTAACCTGTTCGATGTTGTTCAGGTTTTTGGAGAAAACAGAATCTTCGGGCGCGATAAATACGGAGGGCAGATCAGGACGGATCAGCGCAATGATGCCATGCTTGAGCTCAGCGCTGGGGTGCCCTTCCGCAAACAAATACGTGATCTCCTTCATCTTAAGCGCACCTTCGAGCGCGACCGGGAAGTTGAATTGCCGGCCAAAAAAAAGCATGCCGTTTGCATCGGCATATTTTTTGGCAACCGCCTTAATTTGGTCGCTGAGATCCAAAACCGTTTCCATCTGGGCGGGCAACGCTTCAAGCGCTTCAATCACGCGGCTCCCATCCGTTCCGGAAAGATTTCGCATCCGTCCAAAGAGCAACCCAAGGAGCGTAAGAATGACAAGTTGCGACGTAAAAGATTTTGTAGCCGCGACGCCGATTTCCGGACCGGCGTGCATATAAACTCCTCCATCGCTCTCCCGGGCAATCGTGCTCGCGACGTTGTTACAAATTCCCAGAGTGCGAAAGCCTTTGCGCCGGCTTTCGCGCAGGGCTCCGAGTGTAGCCGCGACGCCGATTTCTGGACCGGCGTGCATATAAACTCCTCCATCGCTCTCCCGGGCAATCGTGCTCGCGACGTTGTTACAAATTCCCAGAGTGCGAAAGCCTTTGCGCCGGCTTTCGCGCAGGGCTCCGAGTGTATCCGCGGTTTCGCCGCTCTGGCTGATCGCAAAGACCAGCGTCTCAGGAGTCATTGGTGTATTACGATGACGAAACTCACTCGCGTATTCGACTTCGGTTGGAATGTTCGCAAGTCGCTCGATCAAATATTCACCGACAATGCCGGCATGAAGCGCGGTGCCACAGCCTGTAAGGACGATACGGCCGACATCGCGAAGCTCGGGAGGCGTCATGTTCAAGCCGCCCAGCTTTGCCGCGCATTCCTCCGGGTCGAGACGGCCGCGCATCGCGTCGCGTACTGTGTTTGGTTGCTCAAAGATTTCTTTGAGCATGTAATGGGGATAATCCCCTTTTCCGATATCTTCGGCGGTAAATTCGACTTTACTGACAGGATGCTCGCTGCTGTCTCCCGCGAGCGAAGTGATCTCGAATTTGTCGCTTCCCGCAGCGACTACGTCGAAATCGTTCAGATAAATAGCGTCACGGGTGTAAGCGACGATTGCACTGACGTCACTGGCCAGAAAATTTTCTCCGTTGCCTACTCCAAGCACGAGTGGGCTTCCCCGCCGTGCGCCGATCATGAAATCCGGCACATCGGCGTGGACCAAAGTAATACCATACGTGCCGATCACCTGTCGAAGCGCGGCGCGAACGGCCGCAAGCAGTCGCGCCTTTTTTTCGGGAACATCCACCGTGCTGGCGCACGATTCGTCATAGAGTTTGCCTATCAGATGCGCGAGCACTTCGGTGTCGGTTTCGGAGCGAAACTTTGTATCACCGCTTCGGATCAATTCATCTTTGAGCGTCTGATAATTTTCTATTACGCCGTTGTGGACCAGTGCCAGTTTACCGCTGGCATCGAAGTGCGGATGCGCGTTTTGGTCGGTGACTTTGCCGTGCGTCGCCCAGCGTGTGTGACTGACCCCGAGCGAACCTGAGACCGGTTGCTTTCTCATTAGCTTTGCGAGCGCTGCGATGCGTCCGGCGCATTTTCGGGTTTCCAGACGTCCCCCGTCTAAGATGGCGATGCCGGCTGAGTCGTAGCCTCGATATTCAAGGCGACGCAGTCCGTCGAGCAAAATGGGCGCGGCTTGAGCGCGCCCAACATAGCCAACAATTCCACACATGTTTTGGAGTGTAGCGGCGGCTGTCCTCAGCCGCAAGAAACAGACACTTTCGCTTACACCTTCGTGAAAAACTCGAGTCGTCGCCGTCGCCTTAGCTCGGCAGTAAAAAAGTTACCGCAAAAAAGCAGTCGCTGAGTTATTGATTGCTAAGAATGCAACACCAGCCGCAGCGCGATTTGTTTCCAAAAAATCCCAGCGCAGAAGCGTTCGGGGCGTTGCCGCCCGGCACAACCCAGCGAACGCTTGCCATCATTATGGGCGGTGGCGCCGGCTCCCGTTTGTTCCCATTGACGAAGGACCGCGCCAAACCCGCCGTACCGCTCGGTGGCAAATATCGCATTGTCGATATCCCCATCAGCAATTGTCTGAATTCCGGGCTGCGCTCGATCTATGTGCTGACCCAGTTCAACAGCATGTCGCTGCATCGGCATATTCAAGACAGCTACAAGTTCGACAATTTCTCGCGCAGCTTTGTAGACATTCTCGCGGCTCAACAAACGCCAACCGGCTCGCAGTGGTATCAAGGAACTGCTGACGCTGTCCGGCAAAACATGCGCTATTTCCTCGAGCGTCCGTTTGATTATTACCTGGTTTTAAGCGGCGACCAGCTTTACCGGATGGATTTTCGTGCGCTGCTGCATCAGCACATCCGGCTTGGCGCAGACATCACTTTGGCCACTAAACCCGTAGCGCTGCATCAGGTTTCTGAGTTTGGCATCATGCAGAGTGGTGTTGATCGCCGAATCACGCGTTTTGTCGAGAAGCCAACCGATCAAGCAGTCCTACAGGAAATGAAGATGAGCCGGGAGCTTCTCAGCGCCATCGGCTCCAACGAAGATGAAGAATTGTTCCAGGCCTCGATGGGAATTTACGTCTTCAATCGCGACGTGCTCATCCAATCGTTGCAGAACGATCTGGTCGATTTCGGAAAACATATTATCCCGCAATCGATCAAAGACCGGCATGTCAGCGCATTTATTTTTGAGGGTTATTGGGAAGACATCGGAACAATCCGCGCTTTCTACGAGGCGAATCTGGATCTCACAGATGTAGTGCCCGAGTACAGTTTCTTTGAGCCCGAGTCTCCGATTTACACGCATCCGCGCTTTTTGCCGGGAAGCAAAATCAATGGCGCCACCCTGCGACAGGCGATCATTTCGGATGGATGCATCATCTCGGATGCGCATCTGGAACGATGTGTGGTGGGAATACGCAGTGTTATTCAAAGCGGCGCGACTATCCGGAACAGCATCGTGATGGGCGCGGATTATTTTGAATTAGAACAGACCGATTCGTCAAAGCTGCCCATAGGCATTGGACGTAATTGCGTGATCGATCGCGCCATCATCGACAAAAATGCTCGCATCGCTGATGGCGTTGTGATTACGCCGGAGGGTAAACCGCCAAACTTGGATTCCGACAACTACTTTATCCGCGACGGCATTGTCGTGATACCCAAAGACGCAGTCATTCCAGCCGGTTTCTGGATTTGATCGGTTTCGTTATAGCCGGGGTTGATGACCCCGGAACGGCGCATTAGTTCCTCACTGCCGTGGTCAACGCCGGCGGCTACAGCCCCGCTGCTACCGCCTATCTGTCATTCCCGCAAACTGCCCAGTGGTTTCCCATGGTTCTTGCTTATTCCACGGGATCTGCGAGTCGTGACGATCATTCGGATCTTTGACCAGGGCAGTTTCCTTCTGTGTCGCACATGAGGACATGCCTACCACGAACGCACACAGCAGAACAGGGACGACGATTGTTCGAAGGTTACGGATTTGTGCCAGCATAAATTACGTTGTCTCCGGGTTGCATTTGAGCGCCGCGCGCCAAACTACTGGTGATGATATCGCCGATGGCGGTCGCCGGTTCAACTGAAGAAATGCGAATTTTTCCGACCAACGCTCCGTCCCGCAGAACAAGCATCTCCGCATTCGACTCGACTCCGTGGCGAGTGCCGAGATTCAATACCACGAAGTTGTACGCCTGATTCACTGCGAGGACCGTCCCGCGCAAACCTGTTCGGCGAGGTGCAGTCTCGCGGACGGCTTCCCGTCGTTTCTTTCCTTCCTTCGGCTGATCTGCGCGATCCTGGATGTCCTGGACCTTTTCGGAAAGAAAAGCCTTCTCTTTTTCCGCACTGTCCAGTTGACGGCGAAGATCATCGACCTGCGACTGCAAATCCGCGGCCGGCGCTGTCGCGGAGTTGTCAGCCGGCGACGCATTTGGATTTTTTTCCGCTTCTTGCATGGGCGTCTGTAAAGAAGCGCTCTCTTTTTGGTTCTCGTCTAATTTGGTCTGCGGATCGGCCTTCTCTTTCTGAATTTGGGCGAGCTCTGCCTCGGCTTTTGCGGCTCTGTTTTCCGCTTGCGCGACTTTACCCTGGTCTTCTACCGCACCACCGGCCGACGGATTCAGTTTCTCGCGTATGCCGCGTTCTGCCGCATCGCGCGCGGCCTGGGCAGTCGCCACCGTCGCGCGAAGCGTTTTCATTTTTTGGCTGTTTAAAAACCCAAAAAATGCGGCCAATACGAGCAGCAAAATGGCAAAGCCGGCCACGCCTTTCGGTGTGACCGCGGAAACCGCGGATTCCCGGTGCGTCATAGGAGAGTGTGAGGAGTGAGGCTTTTTTAAACGAATCACGCAGAAACGCAATCTTGATTTCGGGTCGAACGTTGGGGTACGAAATAATCGGAGTTCAATCAGATTGCGTTTCTTATCGTTTCAAACGATAGACATCCCCGTGGGACAACAGCACCGTGTACGAGGCAAACGCAAGCGACGTAGGGCGTACCTGGAGCGCAAGAAAACAGCGCAGCGAGCCAGCGCCATGCAACAAGCTTCAGGCAAGCAGCGGGCAAAGAAGGAATCCAACGCGGAAGAGTAAATTCGACTCGATCGCTGTGTGACGACCTGGGTTTGGTGATTTCATGCACAGACGTGGCAATGCCGAACCGAGCCCGTTATCTGATTGTCGATGGACACAGCGTTATTTTTGCCTGGTCTGAATTGCGCAAGCTCCAAGCGCGGCGATCCTCGCTGGCGCGTGAAGCGCTGATCAAACGCTTGCGAGATTATCAAGATTGGACCGGTGTGCGTGTGGTGGTCGTCTTTGATGGCAAAGGAAGAAAGATCGAGGCGACTTCCGACCCGGCTGACGTACAAGTCTTTTATTCTCGCACAGGGCAGACAGCCGATGCGATCGTCGAGCGACTCGCAAGCAAATACGCGAAACGGTTCGAGCTGATGGTCGCCACTTCCGATTTCCTGGAAGCAGAAACGGTCCAGGCGTGCGGCGCAGAATGGATTTCCCCCGAGGGGTTGCGCTCGCTGCTAATTACTGCGCGTCCAGCCTAGAATCCTAATTTTTTCTCAATCTCTTTTACTCGCGCGAAGAGTTTTCCGAGCCGGTGAATCCAGGCAATTTGTTGTTTTGCTTCTGCAAAGGGAACAGCGGGATAGCCAAACCAAACGCCTCCCGCAATGCTCTTGGAGACGCCGCTTTGCCCCGCGATGATGCTGCCGTCGGCGATTTCCACGTGTCCGGCAATGCCAACTTGCCCGGCTATTGTAACGCGCTCGCCCACACGCGTGCTGCCTGATATGCCGGTCTGGGCCACGATCACGGAATTTTTTCCAATGACGACGTTGTGCGCGATTTGCACAAGGTTGTCGATCTTCACACCTTGTTGAATCCAGGTCCGGCCAAACCGGGCGCGATCAACGGTCGTGTTCGCGCCGATCTCGACATCGTCGTCGATCTGCACGATCCCGAGCTGCTGAATCTTTTGTTGCCGGCCATCGATCATTTCAAAACCAAAGCCGTCCGCACCAATGACTGCACCGCTATGAATGATTACCCGCGAACCAATCCGACTTCGCTCGCGAATGGTCACGAGCGGATAAATCAAGCACGCGGACCCGATTGTTGTTTCATGTCCAATGTAACTTCCAGCGCCAATAATTGTGTCATCGCCGATTTTGGAACCGTCTTCGATGACCGCATGAGGCTGGATTGATACACGTTCTCCGAGGCGAACGCCTGATCCGACAATCGCGCTCGGATGTATGCCCGGAGTATAGGTGATCGGTTTCGGTGCAAATTTGAGCACAACTTGCTCGAAGGCCTTGGTAGGATTCGAGACGCGAACCTGGGCGGGCGCCAACGGTTCGGCGAAATCGGGTGGAACGAAAACAGCTGAAGCGCGCGTCTTGCGCAACAGTCCGATATACTTTCGGTTGCCGAAAAAACTGATCTCTCCGCTAGTCGCTTCTGCCAGCGATGCAGCGCCGGTGATCTTCAGCTTTGGATCGCCAACCAACTCGCCGCCAGACATGCTGGCCAGTTCTTGAAGAGTGTAGGACACGGAAAAATCAAATCGTCAAACAGTTGAACCGTTGCCATCTTCGCCAAGGTTACGGCGGCCAGGCAAGGATTGAAAAAATCACGATGCCTAAGGATTTTTGGGCCAGCGCGGCGGACGCTTGTCAATGAATGCCTGAACGCCTTCGAGCGCAGCTTCATCCATCATGTTGCAAGCCATGGTCCGCGCAGCCGTTTCATAGGCTGGCGCGATGCCCAGTTCAATTTGCCGGTAAAAGAATTCCTTTCCTATCGCCACAGCGACACGCGGTTTTGCAATGATTGCCGCAACGAGTTTCTCAACTTCGGCGTCGAGTTGTTCCGGCTCCGCAACGCGGTTAATCAACCCGTGCACTTTTGCTTCGTCGGCGCTGATAAATTCGCCCGTTATGAGCATCTCGAACGCCGCCTTACGCAAAAGATTGCGCGAGAGCGCCACGCCCGGTGCCGAGCAAAAAAGACCGAGGTTAACTCCGCTGACCGCGAACTTTGCAGTGCTTGCCGCTACGGCTAGATCGCACATCGCAACCAATTGGCAGCCTGCCGCGGTGGCGACGCCTTGAACACGAGCGATCACGGGCACGGGCAATCGCCGAATGCCAAGCATCATCTCGGAACATTGGCTAAAGAGTCTCTCGTAGTACTGAAGCGATGGCTTTGCCCGCATCTCTTTGAGATCGTGACCGGCACAGAACGCTTTGCCCTCCGCTGCGAGAACGACTACTCGCACTGACTCGTCTTTGGCTATCGCTTCGACTTCACGCTGTAGTTCCGCAAGCATTTTCTCCGACAAGGCATTGAAAGCGTGCGGCCGGTTTAGCGTCAGCGTAACTACGCCGCGCTCGTCCTGCCTGCGTAAGACAATGGGTTCCTCGCGCTTCAACGGTTTCGCCGTCGGTGCAGGTTCGATTGATACTGAAGGAGCTTTCACGGCTTGAACGCTCAAACGCTACTGCTGAAATTCCAAATCTGAAATCCGAAAAATTTAGTTTCCGTTTGCAGCGACTGGCAACATCATCTGGCCAGCTTCGAACACGGCAAACAATGCTGCAGTCCTTATCGATGAGATTGACTATTCTGATTTATGAAGATCGTCGCGATCGCTAATCAAAAAGGAGGCGTCGGCAAAACCACTACGGCCGTAAATCTTGGCGCGGCGTTGGCTGAAATAGGTCATCGCATTTTGATTATCGATCTTGATCCACAAGCGAACGCTACGAGCTCGTTTGGGTTGCAAGCAGTAGAGCAAACCAGTCTTTACGAGCCATTACTTGGCGACGCCTCGATTACCGAAAGAATTTTTCCCACCGAACGCGAAGGCCTGTTCATTGTGCCTTCCGATCTCGATCTTGCTGGTGCCGAGGTCGAGATTGCGCGCATGCCGAATCATCTCACGCGTCTAGCGGAAACGCTTCAGCCGCTGCACGCAGACGCCACATTTGATTTTGTCCTGCTGGATTGTCCACCATCGCTTGGAATCCTGATGACCAACGCACTCGCGGCCGCCGATGAGCTCTTGACCCCAATACAGTGCGAGTATTTCGCGCTGGAAGGGCTGGTCAAAATTGTTCGACTAATCGACCAGGTGCGCGACTCAGGCGCGAACAAGCGCCTCGAACTTGGCGGTATTGTTATGACGATGTTTGACGCCCGGACAAACCTTAGCGAGCAGGTGGTTGCGGAGGTGCGCCAGCATTTCGGCGAGCGCGTTTATCAGACTGTGATCCCGCGCAGTGTGCGCTTGAGCGAGGCGCCGAGCTTTGGGAAATCAATTCTGGAATACGCTCCGAGCGGATCGGCCGCCGAAGCCTATCGAGCACTCGCGCGCGAGTTCATCCACCGCCACTCGCCGCCTGCCATTGCTTCCGAGACAAGGCAAACACAGTCGTCGGAAAGCCGCGAAACGTAATTTCCTTTTCCGGCGTCATTCCAATTTTCTCGGCCACACGACGCGAGGGAATGTTTTCCGGATGAATCAGCGAAATCACTCGTGGCAATTCTAGATCGAGAAACGCGTAATCGCGCACGGCGCACGCGGCTTCTGTGATCAGACCACGGTTCCAATATGGGGGATCCAGCCGGTAACCGATTTCGATATCTTCTGGTACTTCAGGGTGATGGAGAAAACCGCAGTAACCCAGGACATGGTTCTTCTCACGAAGAACAACTGCAAACTGCGAAGGCAAACCAGCCTGGTTCCAGGAGAGGAATTTCTGCAGTACAGTCTGCGTTTGCTCGCGCGTGTATGGGCCGAGCGAAAAGCGCATGAAATCGCGGTTGGCCATCAGTTCGGCGAACCGTCCGATGTCTTCGTCTTGGAATAGGCGCAGAATTAGTCGGGCCGTTTTCTAGAATCATTTGGTCAAACAAACACAAATTCTAAGGCAGTTGCGATTCATAATCGAAAGATGGCGACGGGCACTGAAGAATACGCGCGCCCAGCGCAACCGCCGGACACATCAAGCTTGGCCGAGCTGCGGGACGTGGCGCGCGAATGCAAAGCATGTCATCTCTACAAGCGGGCTACACAAACCGTGTTTGGCGAAGGCCCGAAAGACGCGGCGATCATGCTGGTCGGCGAGCAGCCGGGCGATTACGAAGATCAGGAGGGTAAACCCTTCGTTGGACCCGCTGGAAAAATCATGGATCAAGCGCTCGAAGAAGCGGGAATTGATCGCAAGAAAGTTTACGTCACGAACGCGGTGAAACACTTCAAATGGGAGCCCCGCGGGAAGCGCCGGATTCATCAGAAACCAAATTCGCGCGAAATCGCAGCGTGTCGGCCGTGGCTGGAAGCGGAGCTGCGCCTTGTGAAGCCAAAGTTGCTGGTGTGTCTCGGCGCGACGGCAGCGCAGACGGTTTTCGGTCCATCATTCCGTGTTACTCGCGAACGCGGCAAGGTATTATCATCGAAACTTGCGCCGAGAACCCTCGCCACAGTGCATCCATCGTCTCTTCTTCGACAACCTGACGAGGAATCGCGGCAACGCGAGTATGAGCGGTTCGTAATGGATCTGCGTACTGCACGAAGGGCAGCCAGCAAAGAATAGGTTAATGGTATGGACGCCGCGCTGCGCCGTCCCTAACTCATTCGACCGTCAACGCATCGCGCGTTTTATATTCAGCTGCAAACGCTTTGCGAAACTGATCGAATGTTCCCTTTTCGATTTCAGCGCGCGCCTGATTCATTAGATTCAAATAAAAATGCAAGTTATGCAGCGTGATCAGGCGAAGGCCAAGAATTTCTTCTGCCTTGATGAGATGTCGAATGTATCCACGCGTAAATTCACGACAGGCATCGCACGCGCAGTTTTCTTCGATCGGATTTTTGTCCAAAATGAACTCGGCGTTTTTTAAATTGATCGTGCCCGCCGCTGTGAATGCTGTTCCATTTCGCGCCAGGCGCGTCGGCAACACGCAATCGAACATGTCCATTCCGCGCGCGATCAACTCCAGCAGTTGCGGCGGCGTGCCAAGTCCCATCGCGTAACGTGGTTTATTCCCGGGCAAGAATGGTTCCGCCCATTCGACGGCTCGCATCATTTTCTCCTCTGGCTCGCCCACGCTCACGCCGCCGATTGCGTAACCAGCGAAATCAAGATCCACAATCGCCTGCGCGCTTTCTTTGCGCAGATCTTCAAACGTCCCGCCTTGAACGATGCCGAAAAGCATCGAATCGGCGAGTCGGCGAGTCGCCGAGTCGGCGAGTTCCGGTTTCGCCATTTCGCCTTTTCGACGTTTCCACTCCCGGCATCGCTTCGCCCAGCGCGTTGTCATCTCCGCGCTTTTGGCTGGGTAATCGTATTCACACGGATACGGAACGCACTCGTCGAGCGCCATTGCGATATCGCTGCCGAGCAATGTCTGAATTTCCGTGGCGATCTCGGGTGAGATGAATGCTCGCGCGCCATCGATGTGATTTTGAAACTCGACGCCCTCCTCCGTGATTTTCCGCAATTTTGCCAACGAAAAAATCTGATAACCACCGCTGTCCGTCAGAATGGGGCCATCCCAGTTCATAAAGTTGTGCAAGCCGCCAAAATGTTTGAGCACATCGAGTCCAGGCCTAACGAATAGATGGTACGTATTTCCGAGAACGATTTGCGCATTCAGCTCATGGAGCTCCCGCGGACTGACGCCCTTCACCGAACCTTGTGTTCCTACGGGCATAAACGCCGGCGTATCGATCCCGCCATGCGCAGTCGTTAGGCGCCCACGCCGCGCATTCGAATATCTATCGGTAGCTAAACGTTCGAAGCTTTGCTGCATCTCAATCAGAGATTGCTCGACTCCGTTCGGAATGACAAACGGAGCATAAAATATTTTTTGCAGACTGCGTTTTTCCCTCTATATTCGCCGCTCACCGCATCAGGCGCGTGGGAGAGTTTGCTGCGCGACCTGGGCGGGTTTTTTGTCGCCGCAAGCCCGACGCTTTTGGCGGCGTTTTGTTTTTGAAAATTGGAAGATGCCCACGATTAATCAACTGATCCGCAAAGGACGCCGAAAGGTATCGGTGAAGTCGAAGTCACCGGCGCTGGCCGATTGCCCACAACGGCGCGGCGTGTGCGTGCAGGTGATGACGCGCACACCGAAGAAGCCGAATTCTGCGCTGCGCAAAGTGGCGAAAGTGCGGTTGACGAACGGCCAGGAAGTGATTGCCTACATTCCGGGCGAGGGGCATAATTTACAGGAGCACTCGATCGTGCTTGTACGCGGGGGACGCGTGAAGGATTTGCCGGGTGTTCGCTATCACATTGTGCGCGGAACGCTCGACGCGCTGGGCGTGGATGGACGCCGGCGCAGCCGCTCCAAATACGGAGCTAAGCGTCCGAAGGCTGGTGGTGGCGGAGGCGCAGCGAAAGAAGCCACCGCCGAGAAGAAATAATATTGGATAGGAAAGTCGACAATGTCGCGACGGAAAAGAGTTTACAAAAAAGAGGAGCATGTCGATTCCCGCTATGGGAGTCCGGCGGTTGCCCGCCTCATTACAACGGTGATGAACCGCGGCAAGAAATCGTTGGCGGAACGGATCGTGTACACAGCGATCGATAAATCCCGCGAAGGTTCTGATTCAGTCGATCCGTTGGAAGTTGTAAATAAAGCGATCGAAAATGTCCGTCCGAGACTGGAAGTAAAATCACGCCGGGTCGGCGGAGCGACTTATCAGGTCCCGATGGAGGTGACGCCCGCGCGACAGATTTCTCTGGCTACTCGGTGGATCGTCCAATATGCGGACAATCGCAAAGGCATGCCCATGGCTGAAGCGCTGGCTCAGGAGATAAAGGACGCCGCGGCAGGTCAGGGGAACGCGATCAAGAAACGCGAAGACACACATAAAATGGCGCAGGCGAATCGCGCGTTTGCGCATTTCCGTTGGTGACGATTATGGCGACGGCGACGATGGAACAGAAGAAGGCCCCGGTGAAAAATCCAAATTCGCCGAATCGCAAGTTCCCGCTGGAACGAACACGGAACATCGGCATCGCAGCGCACATTGACGCCGGCAAAACAACGATTACCGAGCGGGTGTTGTTTTACACCGGCATGATCCACAAGATGGGCGAGGTGCACGATGGCACGACGGTCACCGACTGGATGGAGCAGGAACGCGAACGCGGGATCACGATTACTTCTGCCGCGACAACCTGCACTTGGTCGCAACGCAAGGAAGAAGGCGTTTACAAAATTTTTGAAGGCATCAAGGAGCGGATCAACATTATTGACACGCCGGGACACGTCGATTTTACGGCGGAGGTGGAGCGCTCATTGCGCGTACTCGATGGCGCGATCGCAGTTTTCGATGGAGTGGCCGGCGTGCAACCGCAATCGGAAACAGTCTGGCGCCAGGCGACGAAGTACAACGTGCCGCGTCTGGCGTTCATCAACAAGATGGACCGCGTCGGCGCCAACTTCGAAATGTCGGTGGACAGCATCCATAAAAAACTTGGAGCGAACGCATGGCCGGTCTTGTTGCCGCTCGGCAAAGAGGATCAGCTCAAAGGTCAACTCGACGTCATTAATAAGAAGGCGATTATCTATGCAGATAGCGATCAATTGGGATCGACGTACGAAGTCACCGATCTGCCGAAAGAATATGTCGATCTTGTTGAGAAGGCTTACAAAGATCTGGTCCAGCAAGTTTCCAATCTCGATGACGAGGTCGCTGAGGCTGTCATCCATGAAAAACCGGTGACGCCGGAGCTGTTGAAGGCTGGAATTCGCCGGCAAACGATCGCCAATAAGTTTGTGCCAGTCATCGGTGGCTCAGCGTTAAAGAACATTGGCGTACAGTACCTGGTCGATGCAGTAGTCGATTATTTGCCCAGCCCGCTCGACATTCCGCCGGCCAAGGGTCAGGACCCCGATACAGGCGAGCCGATTGACGCGCCGACTGATGACAACGGCAACTTTTGCTCGCTGGCCTTCAAGCTTTGGAGCGATCCGTTTGTCGGGAAGCTGGTTTTCTTCCGTGTTTATTCGGGCACGTTGAGCAAAGGAGACACGGTTTACAACCCGCGCACGAACAAACGCGAGCGCATCTCGCGCTTGATTCAGATTCAAGCCGACAAACGCGCAGACATTGAGACCTGTTACTCGGGCGATATCGCCGCCATTGTCGGAATCAAAAATATCACCACGGGCGATACTCTTTGCGACGAAGACCATCCGATTCTGCTCGAGCCGCCGACGTTTCCTGATCCCGTCATTTCAATGGCGATCGAGCCAAAGACAAAATTGGATCAGGAAAAAATGGGCATCGCCCTGCAGCGGTTGTCTGAAGAAGATCCGACGTTCAAGGTTTATACGCACGAAGACACCGGCCAGACCATCATCGCCGGAATGGGCGAGCTGCATTTGGAGATTATTCGCGACCGCATGTTCCGCGAATTCAAAGTCGACGCGAACGCGGGCAAACCCCAGATCGCGTATCGCGAAACGATCACGAGCAGCGCGCACGGCGTTGGCAAGTTGATCAAACAATCAGGTGGCCGCGGTCAGTACGGCCACGTCGAAGTGGATGTCCGTCCCGGCGCTCGAAGCAGCGGGTTAGTTGTCGAAAACAAAATCGTCGGCGGCGTCATTCCGCGCGAATACATTCCTGCCGTAAAAAAAGGCATCGAAGAAGCCGTGCTCAACGGCGTGCTGGGCGGTTATCCTGTTGTCGATGTTGAGGTCGATATCGTTTACGGTTCGTTTCACGAAGTCGATTCCAACGAGCTTGCATTTAAGATGGCGGCTATCTTCGCGATGAAAGACGGGTTTAAACAGGGCAAACCGATTCTGCTGGAGCCGATCATGAAGGTCGAAAACATCACCCCGGATGAGTTTCAGGGAGACATTTGCGGCGACTTAAGTCGGCGTCGTGGCAGCATTAACAATATCGAGACGCGCGGCAATCTCGCCATTATTCACGCCGAGGTCCCGCTCGCCGAGCTGTTCGGTTACGCGACTGCCATTCGTTCGCTTTCGAAAGGTCGCTCCAGTTATTCGATGGAGCCATCGCATTTTCAACCGGTGCCGCCGAACCTGGTTCCGGCTATTCTCGACCAGAAAGAGGCCAAATGAGCAATGGCCAGCGTATTCGGATTCGCTTAAAAGCGTTCGATCATCGCATGCTCGATCAATCCGCGGTGGAGATCGTGGAAACTGCGAAGCGTACGGGGGCGCGCGTGGCCGGGCCGATTCCGCTGCCGACATTAATCGAGAAATTCACCGTGAACCGCTCTCCACACGTTGATAAAAAGTCGATGGAACAATTTGAAATTCGCACACACAAGCGACTATTGGATATCATTGAGCCGACGGCGAAGACGGTGGACGAATTAAAGAAACTGAATTTGCCTGCGGGCGTTGACATTACGATTAAGATTTAAGCGGAGGCGCTTCTGAAACATTTGCAATCGCACGGTCATGATCATCGGACTTCTTGGACAAAAAATTGGTATGACCAGCGTTTACGACGCCAAAGGTCGATTGTGTCCCGTGACCGTGATCGCGGCCGGCGATAACGTTTTGCTGCGTCGCTTGACCGAAGGAAACGAGGGTTATTCGGCCGTGCAGGTCGGGTTCGGCGTGCAGAAGGAATCGCGCGTGACCAAACCGTTGCTTGGCGAATTCAAGAAGGCCGGCGTCGAGCCGCAAAAATTTGTGCGCGAGTTTCGCCTGACAAACGATCTTCCCGAAGGCGAGATCAACTTAAGCGTTACGCAATTTCAGGCAGGCGACTATGTCGATGTCATTGGCCGCTCGAAAGGCAAAGGGTTTCAGGGTGTGATGAAGAAGCATAACTTTCATGGACAAGGCGCGGCGCACGGTTCGAAAACGCACCGGCGCATCGGGGCGGTCGGCAATCGTTCTACTCCGGGACGCATTTGGAAAAACCAGGGCATGCCGGGCCATCTCGGCGATGAACGCGTGACCGTGCAGAATCTTCAGGTCATGCAGGTGCGCGAGGCCGAAAAAATCATTTTGGTCAGCGGCGCCGTTCCGGGAGCGAATGGTAGTTATGTCATTGTCAGACCGGCAATCAAGAATCCTGTAGTGAGAATTGCAGAGCACCAAGCGCACAGAAAAGCAGATCAAGCCGTGGCAGCGAAGAAGCCGGCGATAACAGTTCGATAAGAAATGAGCGCGAAAGTTCTAACCAAAGCCGCTGCCAAGGAAGCCGGGATCGAACTGATCGAAGACGGACACGGCACCCAGGCTGTTCACGACACGATCGTTGCCATGCGCGCGGCGCGTCGTTCCGGTTCGGCCAATACCAAAACGAAAGCAGAAGTGGATCTCTCGGGTGCAAAACCGTGGCGACAAAAAGGGACCGGCCGCGCGCGGGCTGGCTACAAATCGTCGCCCATCTGGCGCGGCGGCGGCGTCGTTTTTGGCCCCAAGCCGCGAGATTATTCCAAAAAGATCTCGAAATCCGTGCGGCGTCTCGCCTTTCGAAAAGCGCTGAGCGAGCGAATCAAAGGAGGCGACATTTTGACGATCGACAAATTCGTTGTGCCAGAGCTGAAGACGAAGTCGTTTGTGACGCTGCTGAAAAAACAAACAGACGCCCGGAAAGTTTTATTGGTCTCGGATGCATTCGATAAAAACACGTTGAAGTCAGGACGGAATATCAAACCAGTGACGCTTGCCACCGCTTCAGATGTAAACACCGAGCAGTTGCTGGCATTCGAGAAAATTCTTATCACGCAGAAGGCGCTGGAAAGATTAGCGGAGCGGACTCGCCCGCCTCGAAGTAGCGGACCCACGGAATAACGCTGATGAACGAGCCGCACGAGATTATTCAAACTGCGTCGTTGACTGAAAAGTCAACGCTGATGAGCGAGAAGCAGAACAAGTACGTTTTTCGCGTCAGTCCGCGCGCTAACAAAATTCAGATTAAGAACGCAATCGAACGCCTCTTTCAAAAGAAAGTGGTCGATGTGAACACTTGTAATTACGCGGGCAAGGAGAAGCGCGTGCGCGGACCCGTCGGACGACGACCGCGTTGGAAGAAAGCGATCGTCACTTTGAAGGAAGGCGAGAAGATCGACCTTATCTAGCTATGGCATTAAAAGAATTTCGCCCATTAACGCCGACGCTGCGTTTCAAGTCGCTGCCAGCTTTCGATGAAATCACAAAGTGGCGACCTGAGAGGAGGCTTGTTGAGCCGAAGAAGAAAACCGGAGGTCGCAACAGCTACGGACGGCTTACCTCGCGGCATATTGGCGGGGGGCACAAACAGAAATATCGCAAGGTTGATTTTAAACGACGCAAACGCGGTGTCTCCGCAGAGGTTGTCGGGATCGAATACGATCCAAACCGCTCTGCTCGCATCGCTCTCATTAAGTACGCGGATGGCGAACTAAGTTACATTCTCGCGCCAAACGGCCTCCGAGTGGGATCGACGGTCGCCGCCGGGGACGATGTCGCACGCGACCTGGGAAATGCTTTGCCGCTCCGCGCGATTCCGTTGGGTACTAATATCCATAACATCGAATTGAGTCCGGGCCGCGGTGGACAGGTTGCGCGGAGCGCGGGGCAACAGGCGACTTTAACAAACATCGAAGGTGGTTACGCACTGGTGAAAATGCCTTCGGGCGAAATTCGGCGCATTCACGAAAACTGCTTCGCGACAATTGGACAGGTAGGAAATGTCGATCACATGAACGTGTCCAGCGGTAAAGCGGGACGTACTCGCTGGCGAGGACGTCGCCCGCACGTGCGTGGCATGGCGATGAACCCAATCGATCATCCAATGGGTGGCGGCCAGGGTAAATCAAAAGGCGGCGGCGGACGGCACCACCCGGTCAGTCCCTGGGGACAACTGGCCAAAGGATTTAAGACGCGCAGCAAACATAAGCCGAGTGATCGCTTTATTTTGGAAAGGAGAAGACCGAAGAAGAAGACGTGAGTGCTGGAGGGCGGAGCTCTGCGACGCCGGTCTCGCTGAACTCGACCCTCCACTATTCACTTGAAAGTTATGGCTAGATCGTTAAAGAAGGGACCCTTCGTCGAGTTGTATCTTCTGGAGAAGATCGACAAGATGAACAGTTCGGGCGTAAAGAAACCGATCAAAACGTGGTCGCGGCGCTCGATGGTGACGCCGGATTTTGTAGGCCACACGTTTTTGGTGCATAACGGAAAGACGTTTAATTCCGTTTTCGTTACCGAGAACATGGTCGGTCATAAGCTAGGCGAATTTTCGCCAACGCGGGTGTTTAAGAAACACGGTTCGCATACGGCGAAGGTGACTAAATAATTTTAGCTGAGAGTAAGTTTTACTGAGAGTTACGAGTTGATAGAGATGAGCCGTTGCGTTTTGCCAGGGTGAAACCATCAACGATCAACTATCGGCTAGCGGCTCTTCTGGTAGTGGGTTGCGTTACGCTGGCCCAAGCGCTGGCGGCAGAGGGAAATAGTTCTTTGTCAGAATCCAAAACTGAAAACGCGGGAGCGAGTGACACCGCGGTGGCAGGCGTGTTGCCTGCGGCATCGGCGAATTCGCAACCGACACGGCTGCCTTCAGAGGTGACTGCGGCGGGTTTGCTTCAGCAAAATGAAGATTTGCAGAGGCATTTATCGATTGCCCAGGAATCGCTGAAGGCGTTGACCAGCAGCCTGGCGGAGTCCAATGCGGAGGCGGAATTGTTCCGCCGCAAGTACTCCGATGTGCAATTACAGATGGAGGCGCTGGGGCTGGCGTCCGCGAACAAAGACCGTGCGAAGCTGGAGCAGCGTTTACTGGCGGCAGTAAGTGATCTTCAACTCGCGCAGAAGGAGCGCGACGAGTATCGCGATCAAATGCTGCGCCTGGACGAAGCGGTGTTGTGTTACTTGAAAACGTCTCAGAGTGCGGATGCGAAGGCGCGAATGGACGTGGAGACTCAGCTGCGCAGCATAGACAAGCTCGTGACAAAGTCCTCGAATGCGCCGGATTTACCGGAACCAAGTTTGATGGACGGGAACGTGATCAGCGTGAAGGACGAATGGTCATTTGTAGTTGGTAACTTTGGCGAAAAACAAGGCGTCAAGGTTGGGATGCCAATGCGGGTAATGCGCGGCGATAAAAGGATCGCGACCCTGCGGGTAATCGATGTGCGACAAAGGATTTGCGGCGCTGTGATTCAGGAAATGGATTCAAAGAAGGACAGAATAAAAGTAGGGGACCGCCTCCAGGTGGATGCGCAACCGAATGTGAGTTTGAAATGAAAAGCAGTTTGAAAAGTTAAAAGAGTTACAAAGTTAGAACGACTGAAGTCGGGAGTTGCCTTTGTAATATTGTACCCCTTTTAACTTTTAAACCTCGCGAAGCGATGGAAGTCAGATCGATATACAAGTATGCGCGGATTTCGCCGTTTAAGGCGCGCGAAGTCACCCGTGAGATCCAGGGTCTGCCAGTTTCGGCAGCGCTCGATCTGCTTGCTTTTACACCTAAGAAAGCGGCGTTCTTTATCAACAAGACATTGAAAAGTGCGATCGCTAATGCCGAGAACAACGCAAACCTCAAGCCGGACGGGTTGGTGGTAAAAGAAGCGATTGTAGGCGAAGGCCCAACCTTCAAGCGGATCATGGCGCGGGCCCGGGGTAGCGCGAGCCAGATTTTGAAGCGGACCAGTCACATTCGAATCGTGCTTACGGACGAGATTAAAGTTGAGACACGCCAGACTAGAAAGGCGAAACAGAAAGCGGAACAGAGGGTCGAGAAGAAGAAAGAAACCGCAGCCGGCGCCGCGACCGGAAAATCGAAGACTGAGAAAAAGCCGCGAGCGAAAAAGGCGGCCAGGAAATCGAACAAGTAATTTTGTTATACTGACTTATGGGACAAAAAGTTAATCCGATTGGGTTTCGCCTGGGCGTGAACCGCGACTGGCGCTCGCGCTGGTATGCCTCGCCCCAGGAGCTGCCGGCGTTTTTGCATTCCGATCTAGCGATTCGTAATTACGTAAAGAAAAAGCTGCTGTATGCCGCTGTCTCGAAAATTGTGATCGAGCGGGCGTGGAACAGCATCCGGGTAACCATTTTCACTGCCCGCCCGGGAATTGTGATCGGACGCAAAGGCGCCGAGATCGAGAAAATGACGGAAGAGATTTCCAAGATGGCGCAGGGCAAGCAAGTCAAGATCGACATCCAGGAGATCAAGACACCGGAGCTCGATGCGCAATTGGTGGCGGAGAATGTGGCGCTACAAATCGAGCGGCGGATTGCTTATCGCCGCGCAATGAAGAAAGCCGTGCAGACGGCGATGGATTTTGGCGCCGAAGGAATTCGGCTCCGTTCTTCAGGCCGGCTTAACGGCGCAGAGATTTCGCGCTCGGAATGGTATCGGGAAGGCAAAGTTCCTCTGCACACGCTGCGAACAGCGGTTGATTATGGGTTTGCCGAAGCCAATACCGTTTACGGAAAAATCGGAGTGAAGTGTTGGATCTGTAAGAAGGAGGAGCCAGCGCCCCAGCCTGCTCCACCGCCGCCAGCTCCGGCACCAGAGCCGACTGCAGTCTAAGGAGAAATTTTTATGCCGTTGATGCCAAAACGCGTGAAGTATCGAAAAACCCAGCGGGGCAGCCGCAAGGGAACCGCTTCGCGCAATCTCAAGATCGACTTTGGCGAGTTTGGATTGCAGACACTCGAACGTGCGTGGATCACGAACACGCAATTGGAGGCCGCGCGTGTAGCGCTCACACGCAATATGAAACGCAAAGGCAAGTTGTGGATCCGCATTTTCCCGGACAAATCAGTGACCTCTCGTCCACCGGAAACGCGCATGGGCAAGGGCAAAGGCCAGCCCGAGTACTGGGTCGCGACGGTGCGACCTGGTAACATTTTGTTCGAATTAGACGGCGTGCCGGAATCGGTGGCGCGCGAGTCTTTGCGACTGGCTGCGGATAAATTGCCAGTGCGTACGAAATTTCTAACACGCCACCACGTCAGGGCCGCTTAAGCATCATGAAAATGAAAGAAATCACCGAGCTGAGCAGCGATGAGTTGCTGACAAAGAGGCGTGATTTACGTCAGGAAAGACTCCACCTGCGTTTGCAACAACAGAGCGGCCAGCTGGAACAGCCAAGCAGGTTACGCCTGCTGCGGCGGGATATTGCCCGGATCGAAATGGAGCTATCGCAGCGGGAGAAACAAACCGAAGCGAAGTAACTATGGCTGACGAACACCAACCGCAATCTGCTCCCGCGCCTATCACCCGTGGTCCGCGTAAGACGCGCACCGGCGAAGTGGTTTCCAGCGGCATGAATAAAACAATTGTGGTGCGCACGGTCACGCGTGTGCCGCATCCGAAGTTCGGCAAGATCGTCAAACAGATGAAAAAATTCTACGCGCACGACGAGCAGAACGAGGCGAAAACTGGTGACAGGGTCCGCATCATGGAGACCCGGCCGCTCAGTAAGCTGAAACGATGGCGCCTAGTGGAGGTCATCCAAAAGTAACTATTGATTTTATGGTACAAATTCGATCCAGATTGGATGTGGCGGACAACAGCGGTGCGCGCATGGCCACGATGATTGGTGTCATTGGCAAAGCCACGCGTTACGCAGGAATCGGCGACGTGATTACTGCAAACGTCAAGGAAGCAAGCGCGAACGGGACAGTGAAGAAGGGCGAAGTGGTACGCGCAGTGCTCGTTCGCACCAAGCAATCGATCCGGCGCGAGGATGGGTCGCTGCTGCGCTTCGATAACAATGCCATCGTGATTATCGATAAAGATTTGAATCCCCGCGGCACGCGCATTTTCGGACCGGTCGCCCGTGAATTGCGTGAGCGGAATTTCATGAAAATCGTCTCGCTTGCCCCGGAAGTCTTATGAACCGCATCAAGTTTCACGTTAAAAAAGGCGACCAAGTCGAGGTCATCTCCGGGAATTTCCGCGGCTCTTCAGGGAGAATTCTGGCGGTGTTTCCGGGAAAACAGCGTGTTGTCGTCGAAGGCGTGCGGATCATCAAGAAACACCTTCGAAAATCCCAGGATAATCCGAGCGGGAAAATCGCCGAACGGGAAGGCCCCATTCATATTTCCAACGTGAAATTGATTGAACGCGAGAAGAAGACTGAGAAAAAGGCGGCGAAGAAATCGAAGAAGGAAAAAGAAGAGCCAAAAGCGGCCTAAGTAACTAGATAACCAGAGATGTCTCGACTTCGCTCGACATGACAAACTGAAAAATGGAAAACGAATTTCATCGCGATTACAAAGAGCGCGTTATGCCGGCGCTGCAGAAGCTGCATGGTTACAAAAACGTTCATCAGGTTCCCAAGGTGGAAAAAGTGGTGATTAACACTTCCGTAGGCTCGCAATCTGATGTGAAGCAGGCGCTGGAAGAAGCGAAAGCGGAGCTTGCGCTGATCACTGGGCAGCGACCAATGGAAACACTAGCCAAAAAAAGCATTTCCAATTTCAAATTGCGCAAAGATCAGGCCATTGGCGCAAAGGTGACCCTGCGTGGGGAGCGCATGTATGAATTTCTCGAGCGCTTCATCAAAGCCGCGCTGCCGCGCATTCGTGATTTTCGCGGCGTCTCTCCGCGCTGTTTTGATAGCCACGGCAACTATACGCTTGGAATTTCGGATCAATCGATTTTTCCAGAGGTCGAGCTGGATAAAATCAAGCGCAACATCGGATTTGATGTTACAATCGTGACCACGGCACGGACCGACGAGGAAGCCAAATCGCTGTTAAGCGAAATGGGAATGCCGTTTAGCGACCGGGCAAAGAAGCCCGCCGTGCAACCCGCCTGATTTTCATGAGCACAGTTACTGATCCAATTGCCGATTTTCTGGCGCGTGTCCGCAACGGGACGCGTGCGCAAAAACCGGAGATGCTGATTCCGTACTCGAAGATCAAGGCCGAGATCGCGCGCATCCTGAAGGATGAAGGTTACATTTCCGATTACTCGGTCGACACGAGCGCTGCGCATCCGCGCATCAAGATCACCAACAAAATTGCGAACCGCTCCAGCGCCATTGCAGGGCTGCGTCGGGTGAGCCGCCCGGGATTGCGGCGGTACGTTGCCGCGGATGAAATCCCGAGGGTTCTGGGTGGAATGGGTTTGGCCATTCTTTCTACGTCGCGCGGCGTTTTATCCGGGCGCGAGGCGCGAAAGCAAAAAGTGGGCGGCGAGCTACTGGCTTACGTTTGGTGACGATTTAACTTTGTAACGATTTAACGAATCACGAACTCATGTCACGAATTGGAAATAAGGCGGTCGAGGTTCCCGACAAAGTCAAAGTGAACGTTGACGACGAAGGAGCCGTTTCAGTGGAGGGACCTAAAGGTAAACTTCACTGGAAGCTGCCGCGCCAAATCCGGGCAAGCGTGGAGGATAATCGCGTCTCCTTCGTACGCGAAACAGAATCACGCAGTGTAAAAGCCTTGCATGGGCTTTCGCGTAGCCTCGTGCAGAACATGGTGCAGGGCGTGAGCGAGGGATTCACCAAGCAACTCGAGATCGAAGGAGTAGGTTTCAAGGCTGCCGTTCAGGGTGCCACGCTCAACTTGAGCCTCGGTTTCTCGCATCCGGTTCCATTTTCGATTCCGAAAGACATTAAAATCACTGTCGCCGATAATACTAAGATTACAGTTCAAGGCGTAGACAAAAAATTGGTTGGGCAGGTGGCGGCGGACATCCGTCGCTTTTATCCTCCGGAACCGTACAAGGGCAAAGGCGTTCGCTACGCGGGTGAGCAGATTCGTCGCAAAGAGGGCAAGACTGTTCAATAAATTATGGCGACGATTCGTAAGGCAGCGCGACAAAGCGTTCATCGAAGGATAAGGAAAAAAGTGGCAGGCACGGCACAACGACCGCGGCTGTCAGTTCATTTCTCTGGCAAACATGTTTATGCTCAGGTGATTGACGACGATGCGGGACAGACGCTGGCCGCTGCATCGACGGCGGAGCGCTCCCTGGTTGGTAAAGATAAAGCCGCGGCAAACAAGACCGCAGCGGAACAAGTCGGCAAGGCAATCGCGGAACGTTTACTGGCAAAAAAACTCGAGCGAGTCGTTTTTGATCGTGGCGGGTTCCTTTATCACGGAAAAGTGAAGGCATTAGCAGATGCGGCGCGCGCAGGCGGCTTAAGATTTTAATTCATGGCTCAAACACATTCAGCAGGCAGACGACCAGACTCGCGCAGACCAGATAGGACTCCCGCGGTTAGAGGCGATACGACCGAGAAGGTCGTTTTTATCAATCGCTGCGCGAAGGTCGTGAAGGGCGGACGCCGTTTTAGCTTTAGCGCATTGATCGTGGCTGGAGATCACGATGGAAAAGTGGGATGCGGATTTGGCAAGGCCAACGAAGTATCAGAGGCGATTCGGAAGGCCTCTGAAGCCGCGCGCAAAGCCATGGAGAAAGTTTCGTTGAACGAAAACACAATTCCCCACGAAGTGATTGGCGAATACGATGGAGCGCGAGTGCTATTGCGCCCCGCGTCGCCCGGGACCGGAGTGATTGCTGGAGGAGGTGTCCGGGCCGTCGCCGAAGCAGCCGGCATCCGTGACGTGCTGGCCAAGTCGCTCGGATCAAGTAATCACGCCAACGTAGTGAAGGCGACGATCGCCGCGCTGCGATCACTTCGCAGGCGGGAAGAGATTTTTAAAGTACGCGGAATTCATTTCAGCGATGGAAAAGGTGAGCAACATGATGCGTCTTCATAGTTTACGGCCGCGACCGGGATCGCGACATCGTGTAAAACGCTTGGGGTGCGGTGAAAGCTCCGGTCATGGCAAAACCAGCGGTAAGGGCCATAAAGGGCAAAAGGCGCGCTCGGGCGGAAGCATTCGCCTGGGGTTCGAAGGTGGGCAAATGCCCCTGATTCGACGACTGCCAAAGCGAGGGTTTAATAATGCCGCCTTTCATAAGCGGTATGCGATTGTCAACCTTGATGATCTCAATGCGTTCGAGGCTGGAGCTACGGTGAACGAACAGCTCTTGCGGGAGTCGAAGCTCGTACGGGGTCATTTTGTAGGAATAAAAATTCTTGGTGACGGCGAGTTAAAACATGGACTGAAGGTGGAAGCCGATAAAATCAGCGCAGCGGCCCGGGAAAAAATCGAAAAAGCCGGAGGGACAATTACGCTGCGTGACAAAGGTGCTGCCGTGACGGCTGGGAGCTCGACGGAGGAACCGTCTGGCGAGCTTGCGCCAAAGGCGGTAGCGAAGAAAAAATCGAAGACCTCGGCCAAAGGGAAAAAGAAAGCCTCGCGGGAGAGCTAGCTTCCCGGCGCATAATGTTTCACATTTAGCGGATGGTTTCGGCGTTTCTCAACACGGTCAAGATACCGGAATTGCGTCGGCGCATTTTGTTTACGCTGGCGGTAATCGTGCTCGTGCGTTTGGGAGCGGCGATCACGACTCCGGGAGTTAACCAGGGTGTGTTGCAGGAATGGTTTCGCACTTCACTGAGCCAGCGCACGGGAGGTGGTCTCGCAGCGCTCTTTAACTTGTTCAGTGGTGGCGCGCTGGAGAATTGCGCGGTCTTCTCCCTTGGCATCATGCCTTACATCAGCGCATCAATCATGATGCAGTTGCTGACTGCGGTTATCCCTCGGCTTGGCAGGCTTGCACGCGAAGACGGTGGGCGGCAAAAGATCATGCAGCTAACGCGCTACGCGACACTAGGGCTGTGCATTTTCCAAGGGTATTTGCTGGCGCTGTCATTTCAGCACCCGGAATCGTATCACACCATGCTGCCAGGGATTACCGACACCATCAGGAACCTCGGGATTCCGCTGGTCGATGACCTGGGCTGGAAATTTCGCATTGTAACGGTGGTTTCCCTGACGACTGGGACACTTTTATTGATGTGGCTAGGTGACCAAATTACCGAGCGCGGTATTGGAAACGGAATATCACTCATTATTACCGTTGGCATTGTTGCGCGCCTGCCCGCCGCGCTTGCCCAGGCGTGGAAGACCTTTGTGCCATCGGCCCAGACCGGATCGAGCCAGGTGAATCCCATGGTTCTTGTGCTCCTGGTGTTCTTCTTGATCGTCGTCATTGCCGCGGTGATCACAATCACACAGGGCGTGCGGAAGATTACCGTCCAGTATGCCAAGCGCGTAGTCGGTCGCAAAATGTATGGGGGCCAAACGCAGTACATGCCTTTAAAAGTGAACTACGCCGGCGTGATGCCCATTATCTTCGCCTGGGCGCTGCTTCTCTTCCCGGCGACGATTGTTCAGTACGCCTTTAAAAACAGCCCCACAGCCAATCGGATTGCCAGCGCGCTTTCCACCGGCTGGCCCCATTACGTTGCCCTCGCGGCAATGATTTTCTTTTTCAGTTATTTCTGGGTTGCGACGCAGTTTCAACCAACCCAAATCGCGGATGACTTGAAGAAATACGGCGGATACATTCCGGGCGTGCGACCGGGAAAGCCGACTGCCGATTTTCTTGATTTCACAATGACGCGACTAACGTTTGCCGGTGCAATATTCCTGACGCTGATAGCGGTGTTGCCAAGCCTTCTAAGCCAGGGATTGAACGTGCCCATGATTACGGCGCAATTTTTTGGCGGCACAAGCTTGTTGATCATAGTGGGCGTTATGCTCGACACCATGCGCCAGGTAGAGACGCACCTCATTCAGCGGCATTACGACGGTTTCTTGCGCAAGGGTCGTATTCGAGGGCGATCCTTTGATCGCGCTACCTACAGCCGCGGTGACGCTGTAGCCAGCGGCACACTGATGTGGTTATATGTGGGAATCGCCGTGATCGTGATTGCCGGCGTGGCCATCTTCCTGTACGGGCGATAGAACGGTAGTGAAAAGACGGCTCGTTCTTCTCGGCGCGCCCGGTTCTGGAAAAGGAACCCAGGCTGAGATGATTACGCGCCAATTCGGTATTCCCGTCACTTCACCTGGCGCAATCCTGCGGCGTGAAAGAGACCTCGGAACGCCGTTGGGAAAGGAGACGGCCGAAGTGCTGCAAAGCGGTGGGCTCGTCTCGGATAAAATAATCATCGAACTAATCGAAGATTGGTTACGTTTGCATGGCGGCCACGGATTCGTCTTCGATGGGTTTCCCCGAACATTGCGGCAGGCCGAAAGTTTGATGGCTATCTTGGCGCGGTTGCGTACCGCCCTGGATTTGGCGATATGGCTTGAGGTATCGGAACAGACTGTGCGCGATCGCATCGCCGGGCGGATCCAATGTGGGGAATGCGGCTTTACAACCAGCTCGTCGAGCGCGCAGTTTGCGGAACGTCCCGTGTGTCCCTATTGCGATGGTCCATTAGTGCGTCGCAATGACGATGATCTGAGCGTGTTGCAAACTCGCTTGCAAGAATTTCGCAGTAAGACCGAGCCGCTTGCATCCTTTTATGGAAAGATATCAATATTGCATCGGATCGACGGCAACCGCGATCGCGAGGCAGTCTTTAGCGACATTTCGCGGCTGATTGAAGACAAAATTGCAGCATGATTCCGATCAAGAACGCAAAGGAAATTGAGAAGATGCGGCAGGCGTGCCGCACCGCGAGCGATATTCTCGACCGTGTTAGTGATCTGGTTCGTCCCGGTATTACGACAAAAGAAGTGGACGAAGCGGCAGCCGACTTCATGAGCAACGCACACGTGAAAAGTGCATTTCTCGGCTATCGACTCGGGCACCGGATTTTTCCGGGCAGCATTTGCATTTCGCTGAATGACGAAGTTGTGCACGGCATCGGCACCCAACGCCGCATTCAATACGGCGACATCGTAAAACTGGATATTGGCATCGTTCAGGAGGGTTGGGTAGGGGACAACGCGACTACTGTGCCGGTAGGAATCATTGACGAGCGAACCGACCAGTTGCTTCGGGTCACGGAAAATGCGTTGGCCCGCGCAATTGGGGCCGCCCGCGAAGGCCAGCGCGTCGGCGACATCTGCGCTGAAATTGAGGATGAAGCGCGCCGCTTTGGTTTTTCAGTCGTGCGTGAATTTGTTGGACACGGCGTGGGGCGAAAAATGCACGAGGAGCCGCAGATTCCCAACTACGGCAAGCGCGGTAGCGGTCCGAAGTTAAAGGCTGGGATGACGCTAGCCATTGAGCCGATGATTAACATCGGCACCTCCGACGTAAGATTGCTCGACGACGGCTGGACGGTGCGCACGGCGGATGGAATGCCCTCGGCGCACTTCGAGCACACGGTTCTGATCACGAAGGACGAGCCAGAAATTCTGACATGGCGCGCAAAGACGCAATTGAGGTAGAAGGCAAAGTCGTCGAGCTGCTGCCCAATACCATGTTTCGGGTTGAGCTGGCCAATGGTCACTGTGTCCTTGCGCATATTTCCGGGAAAATGCGGCTGCACTTCATTCGGATCTTGCCAGGAGACAAAGTTATGCTAGAGATTTCACCCTACGATTTGTCGAAAGGGCGAATTACATATCGCCAAAAATGACAACGCGGAGCCGGCTCCGCGTTTTTCCTCTCGCGGATTATGAAAGTACGACCATCAGTAAAAAGGCTTTGTGCCAGTTGCAGGATCGTGAAGCGCAAGAACGTGGTGCGCGTGATCTGCAAGAACCCGCGCCATAAACAAAGGCAAGGGTGATTGATGAGAAGTGAGAAGTGATTGACCTTTTTTAACCTTTTAACTTTTTAACTAACACCATGCCAAGATTACTAGGAGTCGAAATTCCTGCAGACAAACGCATTGAGGCGTCGCTCACCTATATCTACGGAATCGGCTTTAGCACAGCCAGACGCATTCTCGAGCAGACCAACATCGATCCCAACTTGCGTGCTAAAAATCTTACGCCGCAGCAGTTGAACGAAATCATTCACGCGATCACGAACAACAAGATCAAGATTGAAGGCGATTTGCGTCGTGACGTACAAGGTAACTTGAAACGTCTGCAGGCAATCAATTGTTATCGCGGTATTCGGCATCGGAAAGGTTTGCCGGTGCGCGGACAACGCACTTCGACCAATGCCCGGACGCGCAAGGGACCACGCAAGACCGTGGGCGTTGTCCGCAATCCGGAAGCCAAAGCCGGCAAGGTGTAAGTGACTTATTAGAATTATGGCTGATCCAGAGAATCCAACCGACCCAAGCCCAGCGGAAGAACCGAAAACAAAGGAGCCTGCATCCACGGCGCCTCCCAGCGCTTCCCAGGAAAGCGAAAAGCCGGCAGCTTCAAAGGACGCGCCAGCAAAGCCCGCAAAAAAAACAGCCAAACAAAAAAAGGAACAGCCAGCCCCTGCTACGGGAGCTTCGGAAAATCTTTCCCTTTCAAGTGATGGGATCGAGAAGCCAAAGATCGTTAAAGCAAAAGGCAGCAAGAACGTTCATTCCGGCATCGCGCATGTGCTTTCGACGTTCAACAACACGATCGTGACGATCACCGACATGAAAGGCAACGTGATCGGATGGTCGAGCGCTGGCAAAGTCGGTTTCAAAGGTTCGCGCAAAAGCACTGCCTATGCAGCGCAGATGGTTGCTCAGGACGCATCCCGCCAGGCAATGGGTCATGGGCTGAAGGAAGTGGAAGTTTTGGTAAAAGGGCCGGGAGCCGGACGTGAATCCGCGGTTCGCGCGTTGCAGGCAGTCGGGCTGGATCTCACCGTGATTCGCGATGTTACTCCGGTGCCACATAACGGTTGTCGTCCGCCAAAACAACGCCGCGTCTGACACTATCAGCTATCACCTTTCTAAAATGGCCAGATATACAGGACCAAAAACGAGAGTGAGCCGGCGTTACGGTGTGCCGATATTCGGTTCCTCCAAGGCATTGGAGCGGAAAAATTATCCCCCCGGCATGCACGGCCCCAGAGGTTCCCGGCGCAAACAATCCGAGTATGCGATTGCGCTCGGCGAAAAACAGAAGCTGCGTTATCAGTACGGACTTCTCGAGCGGCAATTTCGGCGTATTTTTGAAAACGCACTGCGCAAGCGGGGTGTGACGGGTGAAACACTTCTCCAACTACTCGAAACACGACTGGACAACGTCGTATTCCGCCTGGGCCTAGGTAACACCCGCAACGCTGCTCGCCAGCTTGTGTCGCATGGCCACGTGCTTGTGAACGGGCGCGGCGTGAACGTCGCGTCCTACAATGTGAAGGCAGGGGACGAAATCGCGATCAAAGACAAACCGAAATCGCGTCAACTCGTGCTCCGTAACCTTGATCTTACGCAAATTGTTCCCGTGCCCGACTGGCTCACAGTCGATCGCGACGGGCTCAACGGCAAAGTTACGCGCATTCCGTCTCGAGAAGAGATACAGCCGATCGTGAACGAGCAGCTCATCGTCGAGCTATATTCACGGTGATCTGTCCCTCAAGGAACTCGAGCGCTTTGTCGTAGCTCTTGCGCTGAAGGTAATGCGCTAGTCTGGGATCGATGGGCTGCGGCAGCGTTGCTTGTAACCGGTCGATCTTTTCCGAGATAGTGCGCAATCGCGCGATGTGTTTTGCTTCATCACGGCGGCTTTGCTCGTCGCGGATCACTGCGAGGCGTTCTCGCAGAGCCTGCGCTAAATCGACAAGAGCATTTTCCATTCTATCAACCACGAATGGACACAAATGAACACTAATTCACAAAAGATTCCGCAAATTATTCGCGTCCATTAGTGTTGATTCGTGGTTGAAGCCTCTCACCTCAACGGCGGCCGGCCTCTGAGAGTAGTTGTCGTTTCGCTTCGACCCAATCGGACTCTGCGTCACCCGGCAGCGCGAATCGGCGTCGTCGCTCCGAAATGAAGTAGGCTCGGAGTCGAATCGCTTCGTCCGATGGCTCGGCGATTTCTGTCGCCTCGCGTGGCATTGAAGCTCTTGTGACCGTTGCGACTTTCCTGGCACTGGTCTCGCGCGGTTTTCGACTCGCGGTGCTACGTCGAGTGCGATTGCCTTTACCAGCTCTTACTTTGAAAGACCCGCCAGTTTTCGGTGAGGTCTCATTTTTATCTTGGACAATTTTCTTTTTTTTCGGCACAGATTTTATCGTTGATGGTTTTAATTCGTTTATCGTTCATCGGTCGGTTGGCAAGTGCTTTCTCGCGCTTCTTTGATCGAGGAGTAGATTTAGAAACTTCACGGGCATGAGACATTTTGTTTTCCGCTGGATCGCGACCACAATTGCGGTGTTTGTGGCTGCGCCGATCGTTGGAATCAATTACGGGGACCGCCTCGGTTGTCTTCTGGGCGCATCGCTTCTGCTCGGTATCATCAACGCTTTTATTCGTCCGGTCCTTCTGTTGCTGAGTCTGCCATTGATTCTCGTCACGCTAGGCGTTTTCATTTTGATTATTAACGCGCTGATGTTGAAATTCGTTAGCGAGATCATGCCATGTTTTGAAGTTCCCGGGTTCTGGCGCGCATTTTTCGGAGCGATCATCATTTCGATCGTCAGTTGGTTGTTGAGCGCTTTTTTTCGTGGCAGCGATGGACGTGTCCATGTGCTCACGCATCATAGCCAAATTAAGCGTGTGCGGGGCCGCGTGATTGAGCGGTAGTCGTAACTGTAGGAGAAGCTGTCAGCTTTCCCTGCAGAACAGGCGAGCACGAGTAAGAGCAAGAAATAGCAATCCTAACCAAGATACTTACTGAGCCGCGAGCGCAGCTCGGTGCGCGCGCGAAAGAGAACGCTTTTTACAGCGGGAACTGAGAGGTCGAGAACCTCGGCAATTTGCTCATAACTAAGCTGCTCATATCTCCGGAGGACCAGTGCCATTCGCTGGGTCTCTGGAAGCTGAAGGATTGCTCCTTCGATCGTCCGCTGAAGTTCCCCTTCCAGCAGGGAAGCATCGGGAGCCAGGTTCGCCTCATCTTTCAGAGGCGAATCTTCTGCGCCCGCTTCCGGCTGAAGTGGAACATGCGCGTGGCGCTTGGCGCGGCGTAGTTCGTTGAAAACGAGATTACGCGTAATTTTCAAAAGCCAGGTCGTGAATTTTGCCCGCGGGACATAGCGACGCGCGCTTTTCCACACTCGAATGAATACCTGCTGCGCGATGTCTTCCACGTCGGAATTGCTGCCCAGCATGCGCGCCACGGTGCCGGCGACCAAAGCTTGGTGTTTCTCGATCAGCTGCTCGAGCGCAATGGTGTCGCCTCGACCGATAAGCCGCATGAGGCGCACGTCGTCGGTGTCTTCTTCCGATCTCCCTTTATTTCCGTGATCGTTACCAGCCATCGGTCACTGTAGTTTACTCTCGCTCGTGCTCTTGCTCATGCCCCAACGCCCCACTCCGCAGCAGGAGAAAGAGTAAGAAGGAGCACACGGACGCACTTCCACAGTCTCCATTAGACGTTTGCGTCCAGCGAACTTTGGTAAAAAAATGCAACTGTCCAAAATTCGTCCTGCGTCACATTCGTGGCCGCCATGGTTTTTGTTGCAAGGCTCAAGCGGCCTGTGCAATGCTTGTTACCGAGGGCTTACCCTCAGCTTCCGCATGAAATACCAGCTTATTCCGAAAGAACTCAGGCCGATTGCAGAAAAGGTTGAAGCGCGGCAGCGGATGTCAGAGGCAGACGCTCTCACTCTGTATCACGAAAATGACCTTAATGCCCTTGGAATGATCGCGAACGTTGTGCGCGAACGAAAGAACGACAACTACGCCACTTACATCCACAACCGGTACATCAATTACTCCAACATTTGTATCTTATCCTGCCAGTTCTGCGCTTTCGCTGCCAAAAAGCGCGACGCACACGCTTTTGAATACGCGATCGACGAAATCGTTCGAGTGGTGGGAGATGCGCTTCCCCTCGGAGTTACCGAAGTGCACATGGTAGGCGGACTGCATCCCACACTAAAGAAAGAATGGTATTTGGATCTTTTGCAGAGGCTTCGCGGACTCGAGCCGAACCTTCACATCAAGGCTTTTACCGCGATCGAGGTGCGGCATTTGGCCCAGCGGATTTTCCGGATGCCAATCCGTGACACACTGGAGACTCTGCGCGCCGCTGGTCTCGGCTCGATCACCGGTGGCGGCGCGGAGATTTTCGATCCTGTTGTACGCGATAAAATCTGCCGCGGCAAAGAAACTGCCGATGAATGGCTCGAGGTTCATCGAACCTGGCACTCAATGGGTGGCCGCAGCACCTGCACCATGCTCTACGGGCATATCGAAACGCTTGCTCAGCGGGTGGATCATTTGCGGCGGATCCGAGAATTACAGGATGAGACTGGCGGATTCACTGGCTTCGTTCCTTTTGCTTTCGAACCGTCTCAATCCCATGGGATCCTCGCCCAGATCAAGCGCGCCTCCGCCTTTGAGCAGCTTCGCAATCTCGCGGTGAGCCGCATTTATTTGGATAACATCGATCATCTGACCGCTTATTGGGTCAGCCTCGGGTTGCCTCTCGCGCAGGTGTCGCTCAGTTACGGCGTGGACGATCTGCATGGCACAATTTTGGAAGAGAAAATCTTCCACATGGCCGGCGCAACTACTCCGCAGCAGCAGACTGTAGCTGCTCTCGAACATGCCATTCGGGAAGCGGGCCGCGAGCCGGTGCAGCGTGACAGTCATTATCGACGTTTGAATGGCGCCAGCCGAGCGGGACAGCCTAACGAGCCCGAATTAGTCTGCGCCTGAAAAAAGATGTGAACAATGATCAGTGAGCGGTGAACTGAACATCGTTTGGTTTGTACCGGAGGCAGTCTGGCGCCTTTGATCACTGATCACCAATCACCGAGCACTTGAATTCGCTCCGCATTGGTTGCGTAAAATATCTCAACGCCCGCCCGCTCATCCACGGCTGGGAAGGCGACGTGGACTTCGATCACCCATCAGCGCTGTGCGATAAACTCGCCGCTGGCAAACTTGATGTTGCGCTTGTATCCAGTTTCGAATTTTTGCGTAACCCGATCTACCGGATCGTTGATGACGTTTCCATTTCTTCGAACGGACCGGTTTACAGCGTAATCGTCGCGCATCGTGGCGAGATTACGGAGATCACAGAGATCGAACTCGATCCGGCATCAGAAACTTCTATCAACCTTTTGCGTTGTTTGCTCGCGGGTCTCGGATTGAATCCGTGCTTGGTTCAACGTGTCGCGGGAGCCCCCGCCGTGACGAAGTCAGCTTTGGTCGGTCGCGCACAACTCCTCATCGGTGATCAGGCTATCTACGTCCGACAAGAGTACGCTAACGAATTTTCTTTCTGGGATCTTGGCGAACAATGGAAGAAACTTTTTAACCTGCCGTTCGTTTACGCGCTCTGGCTTATTCGCCCCGAAGTCGCCCATCCAAAACAAATCGCGAACCCGCTGCGCGGCTTGCGCGATGCAAACCTTGCTAATCTCGACAACTTGGTCGCGGAAGCTGTAGCCGGGGTCGCCGACACCGGCCAACGGAAGGGAGTTGATCGCGAATTCCTCTCGCGCTACTACACCGAACATCTTCGATTCGGGTTTGAGGAAAAGGAAAAGGAAGGTCTGCGAATCTTCGCAGATTTGTGCATAAAGCATGGTCTGCTTCCAAAGCGCGATCTCGCGTTCCGTGTTGTTTAGCGAGCGATTTCGTTCGTGAAGAACTATCGGCTTTGCCTCACCCAGACCAAGGTCGAGGTCGTAGAGCTTCCAGCCCGAGCCTGTGAAACGGAACCGAAGCTTGATTCCATCTCGTTCGACAACAAAAGTGCGCGGGCCTGTAAAGAATGCGTATTTTACTTTCGACCAATCTTCAGCTTTGCCGGTAGGGAAGCGGAACTGTTGCGGCTGTTTGAGACTTTTCAGGACTTCCGGATTGGATATCAACGCCGCGATGCCTTCCGGAGTAACGTAAGCGTCAACAATCGCGTCAATCAGCGTTGGGCCAATATCATTCCACCACTTTTGACCTGTCGTTCCCTGAGTGAACCGCGCAACAAGCTGTTTCTTTAGCGATGCTCGAATAGCAGGAAAATCCATGCGTGAACTCAGCGCCGCGCCGTCGCCAGACCGAAGTGCTGCTCTGAATCGCCAGAATGAAAAGTATGGCGACGCTCCGTAGACCAACAGAAGAAGAATGCAGATGAGCACTAACCAGCGGAATATCATTTGAATCTGATTGTTGTGACGCGCCTGGATTAGTGGCCCGAGGCAGGATGTATCTCTAACTGGAGGGCACGGGTCCAATTTTCTTCCAATATTGAAGAATCCGTCCGCTTCCCGGAGGTGATGTGAATTCTGTTGGGCGCGGGCCACCCGGTTGCCCCCAACACGCGCGCTTATGGTTTGCGTCGAGAATCTCGTAAATGCCGCGTGTTAATTGACCGGCGTGCGGTCCGCCTTCTGCGATTGAGTCCACTTGTTTGGGTTTCGTATCCGGATTCACCGTAAAGATCCCGGCTGGATGCGTTCCGATGCCGCTCGCCTTTGGAAATCGGAATGTGTTATGATCAGTGATCAGGATTGTATTTCGCGCCACACTCGAAGGCACGGGCTTCCCGTTTACGACTCCGCGAGTCAGTTGCCACGTGCCCGACAATCGTTCGTAATCTCTCTGAGCGGCGCCAGACTGAATGGTTGAACCGCTTGGTCCGCCGGTTGAGCAGCCGGCGATCATCAGTGACATGGCGCCCGCTACGAAAACCGGTATCGCTCTAATCATGGGGCTTTTTGCAGTGAAAATCATTCTTTGTCGAGCGTGGTCGCGCTGCGGCGCGGATAATTCATCGCATCTTGTCAGAGGACTTTCCGCAAATAAACTGATCGGTGCAAAGCCGCCTAGACCGGAGTCCAATCGATGCAGAAGCGCCCAGGAGTCTTACGCGGCGAAACCGCGCAGAGGAAAATCCAACCGGTGCGCAGTCTCTTGGGAAATTTACCCGGCCGCAAAGCCGATGGCTCATTCCGCAGCCTGAGGACCTGAATGCTGACGAGTCGGGAATTACGTGGAGCGAAATTTGCGGATCGGAGTGCATTGCGCGGTTGCTTTTGCGAAAAGGGTTTCGCTGCGCCGAAGACGCGAACGCATTTCTGCGGCCGCGCTTAAGCTCGCTGAGTGATCCATTTTTACTGCCCCAAATGCACGCGGCTGTTTCCCGCATTCTCAAGGCCTTAAATCGACGAGAACGCATCGTGCTCTTCGGCGATTACGATGTGGATGGCGTCACATCACTGACGTTGCTTGCGGAGGTGTTGGGCGCTTACGGCAGGGCCCCGGAATTGTTTTTGCCGTTGCGCATGGAGGAAGGCTATGGCTTGAGTCCGGAAGGCGTCGAGCGTTGTCTCGGGCAATATCAACCCCAACTGCTGGTCGCTATCGATTGCGGGACTTCGTCAGCAAAGGAGATTGCCGATCTTGGGAAACGCGGGGTGGACGTGATCGTGCTCGATCATCATGAGCCGAAGTCGGCGTTACCCGACTGCATCGCGATCGTAAACCCGAAAACAACGGACTCCGGCTTCGAGTATCTCTGCAGCGTCGGCATTGTCTTCAAACTTTGTCATGCATTGCTGAAAACGGCGCCACTGCCTGCGTTCGATTTGAAATCCAAGCTCGACCTTGTGGCCCTCGGCACCGTGGCGGACATCGTGCCGCTTCGTGCCGAAAACCGCATTTTGGTGCAGCGGGGCGCGATCGAGATCGGGCAGACTTCACGTATCGGGCTGAGGAAATTAATGCAGCTTGCCGGGGTGCGGCCGCCAATTTTGCCTGAGGACATTGGTTACCGGCTTGGCCCGCGATTGAACGCTGCAGGGCGTTTGAGCACAGCGGAGAAATCGTTACGCCTATTGCTCACTGACGATGATGGCGAGGCAACGATACTCGCGGCAGAGCTCGACCGGCAAAATCGCGAACGCCAGGAGGTGGAGAAACAAATCTTCGACTCAGCGATAGAGAAGGTGGAGGGTCGGCTCGATGTGGCGCGCGACGCAGCAATCGTGGTTGGGGCGCCCGGCTGGCATCAGGGAGTACTGGGCATTGTGGCATCACGTATCGCTCGAAGATATCATCGGCCTACAATCGTCATTGGCTTTGACGAGAATGGAATCGGCAAAGGAAGCGGACGAAGCATTGAAGGGTTGAATCTCGTCGAAGCGTTAAGCTGCTGCGCGGAGAGACTCGACAAATTCGGTGGGCACGAAATGGCGGCGGGTCTTGCACTGCACAAGGAAAATTTCGACCTCTTTGCTGAAGCATTTCGCAAAGCTGCACATGAAGTTCTTTCCGCAGAAGCTCTTAAACCTTGCGTGCGATTGGACCATGAGCTGGCGTTCACGGAGATCGACATGGATTTGCTGCGCTGGCACGAAATGTTGCAGCCATTTGGAAATGGAAATCCCCAGCCACTTTTCCTTGCGCGCGAGGTCGAGCCGGTCGCCCTTCCCAGGGTAGTCAACGAAAAGCATCTCATCTTTCGTCTGCGTCAGGGCAATCGTCATCGCCGCGCAGTTTTTTTTGACGGAATGACGAATCCATTGCCGCCAACGCCGTGGGACATCGCATTTCGGATTCGCGCCGACGAATATGACGGCGAAACTCTGGTTGCCATGCAGATCGAGGCGGTGCGGCAGGCTGAACGCCGCGCTGGTGAACAGTGAACAGCGCAAAGTTATCTAACCGCTCACCGATCACTGATCACGGTTCATCGGCGTTTCCGAAACCGTTGCCCAGCAGTGTTGCAATTTCGCAGTCGCTCGAAGAATTAAATTGGATCCCGCGCCCGAAGCTTCTCGCACTGCGGCGGCTCGGCATCGAGACGGTGGAAGATTTGCTTACGCATTTTCCGCGACGGCACGAAGATCGAACTGAGTTCCCAGAGTTTCCACGCGAGGAGAGCGATGTTTCGATCTGTCTTTGCGGGGAAGTGGTCAAAACGTCGCTCCGGCGTTTCGGCGGCTGGAAGAAAATTTTCGAAGCCACACTGCAAGAATCAAACCCAAACGCTCTGAGCGAGCCGCTGGTGTGCCGGTGGTTCAATCTGCATTACGTGCAGAAAATGATCGCTACCGGTCAACGCATGGTGGTTTTTGGCAAGCCGCGGGTACGCGGAAAGCGAATTTGCATGGACCATCCAGAGTTCGAAGTCATCGAGAATGACGAGGAGATCTCGATCCATTTTCGTAGAATCACGCCGATCTACCCTGCAACGGAAGGTCTTTCCCAGCGTGTCTTGCGCAGCATGATTTACCGGCTGTTGAACGAACTTCCGTCCACTGACGCCGGATTGGAAAGATTGACGCCGAGCAATCTTGCTAAGGGCGAGAGACGCGACGCGATTCGCGCAATCCAT
>Ga0193713_1000036_pt1 | contig 37327 bp, 30 predicted proteins | sample H3a2metaG_FD_143054 | JGI IMG/M metagenome (GOLD analysis project Ga0193713, IMG submission 143054) | Soil microbial communities from a riparian zone of the East river system, Colorado, United States - H3a2 | ecosystem: Environmental > Terrestrial > Soil > Riparian zone | place: USA: East River... | reverse complement strand
TGCGTTGAAGATGCGGATCCAGCGCTGGTCGTAGCTGGTCCCCGTGGTCTCCGTCTGGTAGTCGCACCAGAAAGTCAGGGTTCCCGAAGGGGCGTTGGTGAGGTTGATGGACGGGGAGCGCGCCGTCCCCTGCACCGTGCCCAAGTATTGTCCCGACGCGTCGTTGTAATTGAGGTTGGTGCCGCTGGGGGGCGGAGTGGCGGGGGCCAGGGCCGGAGTGCTATCCACGGCCCAGAGGGAGTTGAGCGTCCACCCGGTGGCGTCTGGGAACGAAGTTTGATAGGCGACTGCCTGCTGGGCATGGGCCGTGCCGGGCAGGGCGCCGAGCGCGGCAATGGACAGAATCAGAGAAGAAACGACCGCCGACAAGAGACGCATTCGACACTCCCCAGACAGAGAGTTCGAGGGAGGCCGCTCCGACCTCCATCAGTAAGAACAACATTCCGGGGCGGTCGATTCAAGGAAAATCGCCGAAACCGTCGATATCCCCGCAGGGGGGCGTCCGCCTCCCGGGGATGAAATCATGAACGAACCGGGTCTCGACGTCCTGCTGGTCGAGCACGACCCCGCCGAGGCCCGACGCGTGCGCGAGGCGCTCGGACCGGCCTCGCGGATCGCTTTCCGGGTCGAGGTGGCGGACCGGCTCGCGGCGGGGATGAAGCGGCTGGGGGAACGTCCGTACCACGCGCTCCTCCTGGACATGGCCCTTCCCGACGCCCCGGGCGTGGAAGCTTACCTGCGCGTGCGACAGGAACATCCCGACTTGGCCGTGATCGTCCTCACGTCCCTCGGGGAAGAAAGCGTGGGGTCGTCGGCGCTCGACCAGGGGGCCGTCGACGCTCTCGTCAAGGACGCATCGCTGGCCGAGGGACTTCCGAGGCGCCTCCGGTACGCCGTCGAGAAGCAGCAGTTGCGGACGGAACTGAAGGGGATGGACATGCTCGACGAGACCACGGGCCTCTACAACCGTCGGGGCTTCGTGGCGATGGCGACCCCGATCCTCCGGGTCGCGCGCCGGATGCGCACGCCGGTCCTCCTCGTCGTGGCCACGCTCGAGGCCCCGCGCGAATCCATCGCCGCCGAGCGGGCGGTGGGCGGACTCCTTCGTGAGACGTTCCGCGACTCGGACCTCGCGGCGAGGGTGGGGCCGGACGAGTTCGCGGTGCTCGCGGTCAACGCGCACGATGGGGCCACGATCTCGCGGCGGGTCCAGGCCAAGCTCCGCGATCACAACACCCTGAAGGGCCGGGACACGGTGTCGCTCAAGATGGACGTCGCGGTCTGGTCCATCGACCCCGCGGCGCGGGCCGACATGGCGCACTGGCTGGCCGCCGCGAAAAAGGGAAAGCCCCCGGCGGAGTGATCACGCCGGCGGACGGGCCGGTCATCCACAATCCGCAATCCGTAATCCGCAATCAGCCCGCCCGCTCATTTCCTCAGCGGCGGCGGCGGATAGCGGCACGCCGTTTCCAGCGTGAGCGCATTCAGGGCCGTCGCGTAGACCCGGCCCCCCTCGAATCCCCAGCGGTCCTCCTCCGGACTCCAGGATCCGTTGACGCAGATCCCGGTCTCCTGGTTGCGGAGAAGCGCCGCCTGCAGGGCGCCGTTCCAGGCCCTCCACGCCGCGCCCTCCGGCCCGTCGGCCTGGTAGAGCGCCAACGACGCCCAGTGCCAGTAGTAGGAATCGATCTTGTCGCGCGACCAGGCGGGCGCGTCCGCGCTCAGGAGGGCGAGGCCGGCCACGACCTTGGGATTCTTCGAGTCCAGTCTCTTGAGGAAGTCCCGCGACAGGACCGAGATCGCGGTCATGGTCTCGTGGCTGCCGAACTGGTCGTTCTTGCCAGGGACGACGACCTTGGGCGAATTCCGCGCGTTGTATCCGGCGCGGCCGCGGTCGTCCGTGACCTCGTCCAGCCACTTGACCGCCGCCTCGCGCATGTCCGCGGGGGGCGACGCCAGGTTCGCCAGGTCCGCGGCGTAGAACGCCTCGATGCACCACCCGGTCACGGAGGTGTCGTTGTCGCCCCCGCCCGTGAAGTACCGCCACACGCGATCCGGATTGCGGGCGCTGATGAGGAACTGGAGCGCCCGGTTCGCGGCCTCCTTGTACTGCGCCTGGCCCGTCATGCCGGTGGCCTCGACGAGCGCCAGCGTCCCCATGGCGTGAGAGTACATGTACTTCGCTCCGCGCCCGCCGACCCCTCCCAGGCGGTCCTGGCGGGTGATGAGCCAGGCGAGCCCCTTGCGCGCGGCCTCGCCGAAGCGGCGGACGGAGTCGGCCGCGGACGCCTCGGGTCCCTCCGGCAGGGCGGGGGGCACGAACCCCGCGCCCAGGAACGCGAGGACCGCGAGGGACGTGACGCCGCGGTCGTGGTCGGGATCGCCGATGCCGGTGCACCGGCGGCCGCCGCACCGCTCGACGAACGCCTCGGCTCCCCAGGATCCGTCGGGGCTCTGGTGGCGCGCCAGCCACGCGAGGGCGGACATGATCGCGTTCTCGATCTCCTTGTCGCCTCCGGCCCGGGCCAGGAGCCGGGCGCGGTCGCGGATCCGGCCGGCGAAATGCTCATCCGCCGCCGACGGGACCTCGGACGAGTTTTCGATCTCCCGGATCAGGCGCTCCGCGCGCTTCCGGAGATTCTGGTTCTCCGACTTGAGGGCCTCCTTGAGCAGGTGCAGGGCGGCCCGGCCCGCCTTGCGGACGTCGGACTCGGCGCCTTCCTTGACCTGGTCGTCCTCGCTGCCGAGCTTCTCGATCACGGCCTCGAGGCCCCGGCCTTTTCCCGAAGCTTCGATGCGGGCGATGATCTTGTCCGCCCAGTATTTCGCGTCGGGGCTCGTCCCCTGGGCGGCCTTGCGGAGGGCCGGGAGCGCCGGGCGGCCCAACTGCTCGAGCGCCTTGGCCGCGCGTCCCTGCTCCTCGAAATCGGAGGACGAGAGGGACCGGATGAGCTTCTCGACGTCCGCCTCTTGTCGGGCGAACCCGGCGGCGAGGATGGGGAACGCGGCGGTCGCCGCGAGGAGGAGGTAACGCATGTAGCGCCTCCGGTCAAAGGGAAGGGACCGCATTATACGGAGGCGGCGACTGCAACATTCAAGACAATGGTGAATTCAGAATCTGGAATCTGGAATTTTGAATCTGGAATCTGGAATGAGGAGGCTGACAGCCGTCATCCGTCAGCGGTCATCCGTCATCCGCTTGGACCGGGCTCGCGCTGGGGTCAGCTCAGGAGTTCCTTGATCGGCGTCCCGCTGTCGACGAACTTCAGCGGGCGGCCGAGCGGCGAGATCACCTGCTTCTTGTAGTCGACGCCCATCGCCGTGTAAATCGTCGAGAGCAGGTCGCCCACCATGACGGGCCGGTCCTTGATGTCCACGCCGTCGCGGTCGCTCGATCCGACGACGCGCCCGTTTTGGAGCCCGCCTCCCGCGATGAGGGCCGAGAAGACGCGCGGGTAGTGGTCGCGTCCCTGGTTCGCGTTGATCTTGGGCGTCCGGCCGAATTCCCCCATGCAGACGACGAGGGTGGAGTCGAGCATCCGCCGCTCGTGGAGGTCGCGCAGCAGGGTGCCAAGGCCGGGGTCGAGGCTCGAGCAGAGCTCGGGGACGCGCTTGAAATTATCCTGGTGGGTGTCCCAGCCGTCGAGGGTGACCTCGACGAACTTGACGCCGACTTCGACGAGGCGCCGGGCGAGGAGGCATCCGGCCCCGAACTTGCCCTGGCCGTACGCTTTCCGGAGGTCCTCCCGCTCCTCGCCGAGGTTGAAGGCCTTGAGGAGGGGCGTGTGCATGAGCTTGTCCGCCTTCTCGTAAGCGGCCTTGTGGCGCTCGGTCTCCTCGCACGCCCGGTCGCGGGCGAAGTCGCGCTCCTGCTCCTGGAGGAGCCTCATGCGCTCGCGGAAGCGGCGGTCGTCGTTGCCGGCGGGGGCGAGGTTCTTGATCTGGACGGCGCCTCCCTTGTCAGGCTGGGGATTGTCGACGACGAAGGGGGCGAAATCCGGGGGAAGGAAGCCCGCGCCTTCGGTGGGGCGGCCGATGGAGATGAAGTTCGGGAGGTCGAGCTCCTTGTTTCCGACTTCCATGGCGGTGATGGCGCCCATCGAGGGGTGGACGACGGTGCCGGTCGGCGAGTACCCCGTGTGCAGCAGGTAGCGGCCGCGCTCGTGGCTCCCCTCGCGGCTCGTCAGCGAGCGGATGAGGGAGGCGTTCTTCATCTGGGCGGCGATCGTGGGGAGGGTGGAGGCGATTTGCACCCCGTCGACGGCCGTGGAGATCGCCTTCGTCTCCCCCGCGATTTCAGGCCGTTCCTTGGGGTCGAACGTGTCGATGTGCGACGGCCCTCCCGCGAGCCAGACGACGATGCACGCCTTCGCCGCGGACCGCGTGGCCCCTTCCTGCGGGAGGAGCCAGTCCAGGGCCGGGGCCCCGAAGACCTCCGCCTGGCTCGCGGCGGCGAATCCGAGGAATCCGCCTCCCGCGGCGCCGAGAAATCCCCGGCGGCTGAGATGCTTGTGGGCGCAATCGCGGCAGGCGTGGCTCATCTTGATTCCTTTCACACGGTCGCTGGATTCAACCCGACCCACGACTCAAGGTTGCGGGACTTTTCCAAAGAGAGGAATCAAGAATCAAGGGAGCCGACCCGGGGTCCATTTTTTCCTGATTCCTGATTCCTGATTCCTGATTCCGTTCTCAGTGCGAGAACAGAAACTCGCTCGAGTTAAGCAACGTCCAGAACACGTCCTCATACGCCGCGCGATCGCCATGGAGCGTCGCGATGTGCGCGGAGAATCGCTGACGCTCGCGGCCCGTCGGCGGCCGCGCGAGCGCGGAGAGGAAGATCAGCTCGAGCCTCCGCACGGGATCCGATTCCGTCCGGAAGACCAGGTCGAGCCGGTGGTCCCGGTCGACGAGGCCGCGCTGGACCATCTCGCCGTTCAGCATCATCAGCGCCTGCGGGACGGTCCCCTGGAAGTCCACGACGTCGGTGTTCTCGTCGTCGCCGAAGGTGAACCGGAACTGGCGGAGGATGTCCCGGCGGATCGACTCGAGCGTCCGCCCGGGCGCGTTTTTCGCCTGGGCCCGCAGCCTGCCCTCGGAGCCCGTCGCCTCCACGATCGAATCGAAAAGTTCGTCGGGCGACATCGCCCGGGTCAGGGCGTGGCCGAAGTATTTCTCCTCCGCGGGCTGCACGGCCCGGGGTCGGCGGCTCGCGAGCTGGTACGTCCGCGAGCGGCCGATCGACCGGATCAGCCATTTCGCGTCGAATCCCTGCGAGGCGAACTCGCGCGCCAGGCCGTCGAGCAGCTCGGGGTGGCTCGGGCGGTTCCGGTCGTTCATCTCCTCGACGGGATGGACCAGGCCGCGTCCGAAGAAGTGGGCCCACATCCGGTTCACGAGGGCCCGGGAGAAGGCGAGGTTCCCGGGGCGGCTCGCGAGTCGCGCGAAGGCCGCCCGTCGGGGCTCGTCCGGCGCCGGCTCGGACCCGTCGAGGAATCGGGGCGCGACCTTCCGCCGCGCCTTGCCCTCGCCGAGGAACGCCTCGCCCTGCGGGGCGTCGAAGACCTCGACCTCGCGGTCCTTCGGGTCGTCGGGCTTCACCTTGCGCACGCGGAGACGCGTGAAGAAGGCCGCGACCCCCTGGAAATCCTCCTGGGTCCACTTGTCGAAGGGATGATCGTGGCACTGCGCGCACTGGATCTGCGCGCCCAGGAAAATCCGGGCGATCCGCACGGAGTACTCCGCCGTCCCGCCCTGACGCGCGAACTTCCACGGGAAGACGGCCGGCCCCTCCTTCTGCGGGATCCCGGACGCCGACACGAGTCGGCGGAACATCTCGTCGAGCGGCAGGTTTTTCGCGAAGACCTCCGCGCGGAGCCACTCGAGGAGCGTGTCGCCCGACTCGTTCTTCACGCCGTAGTCGTAGCCGATGAGGAGCGCCTCCCAGATGCCGGCCCAGTTGCGGGCGTAGCGCTCGTCGGCGAGGAGCTCCTCAACGAGCCACTCGCGCTTGCCGGGACGCCGATCCTCGAGAAAGCGGCGGGCGAGATCGAGCGGCGGGATGACGCCGAGGATGTCGAGGTGGACGCGGCGGAGGAATTCCGGGTCCTCCGCGGGGGCGGCCGGGCGGATCCCCTGGCGGACCCACTCCCCGGAAATGAGCGCGTCGATCAGGTCCGCGCCGGGCGTGGGAGCGGATCTCTCTTGCGGGTCTGCGGCACGCCGAAGCGGCTCGAGCCGCGAAGGCGGCCCGACGATGAGGAGCGCGAAAAGCGCAAATGCGACCCGCATGGTCCGCTTTTCTCCGACGGGCTTGGTTTCCCGACCGCCAATAGGTTATAACTTATGATTGAGGCGGGGCCCGTTCATGGGATTCTAGCACGGGCGCCGCCCGGAGAGAGGGGAAGCGGCGCCGCATTTTTCCAGGCCACTTCCCACGAGCCCGGTCTTGGAGTCCGCCCCGATGCCCGTGGAGATGGATCTCGAGGTCGGCCGGCTGGCGGTCGCCCGCGGATGGCTCACCGACCGCCAGGTCGAGGTCTGCCTCGGCCTCGTCAAGACCGCCACGCCCCCGATGAACCTGATGCAGATCCTCCTCTCGAAGGGCCTCGCCACGGAGACGCAGGTCCGCGACCTCGTCCAGTCCGCGGGCGGCACGCAGGAATTCGGGGCGGCCGCGCGCTCGGGGCTCGCCCCCGGCTCCACCTTCGGCCGCTACTCGATCCTCGCCGAGATCGGCCGCGGCGGCATGGGCGCCGTCTACCGCGCGATGGATCCGGTCGCGAACCGGGTCGTCGCGATCAAGATTCTCAGCGACCGCTACATCGCCACCGAGGAGGACGTGCGGCGCTTCCAGCGCGAGTCCCGGCTCGCCGCGCGCCTGCGCCATCCCCACCTCGTGCAGGTTTTCGACGCGGGCATTCACGACGGCGCCCCCTACTTCACCATGGAGTACGTCGGGGGGAAGACGCTCGAAGAACTGCTCCTGACGGAGCTGACGTCCGTCTTCCGCAACGGCGCCAGGCCGCAGCTCTCGCGCGAGGACAAGATCCGCGTCATGATCCGCGTCGCGGAGGCGGTCCACGTCGCCCACCGCGCGGGAATCATCCACCGCGACATCAAGCCCGCGAACATCATCATCGACGCCTCCAACGAGCCCCACATCACCGACTTCGGCCTCGCGAAGGAGGTGGAATCCGTCTCTTTCCTGACGTCCACGGGCACCGCGATGGGGACCCCGTACTACATGCCGCCGGAGCAGGCGCGCGGCGACGTGCGGTCGCTCGACATCCGGACGGACATCTACGCGATGGGCGCCGTCCTGTACCACGCGCTGACGCTCAAGCTCCCCTTCATGGACGAGACGGGCGCGGCCGTCCTCCGGAGGGTCATCGACGACGATCCTGAGCCGCCTCGGCGAATCGATCCGACGATCGACCGCGCCCTCGAGCGGATCATCATCAAGGCGATGGCGAAGGAGAGGGCCGACCGCTACCCGTCGGCGGCCGACTTCGCGCGGGACCTCGAGCGCTGCCTCGCGGGCGAGGCCGTCTCGGCTCGCGGGCCCTCCCCGTACCGGCAGGCCCGGAAGTGGATCCGGCGACATCCCGCGTGGGCCGCCTCGCTGGGCGTCTCCCTCGCCCTGCTCTGGGTCTTTTCGCTCGTCCTGTTTTTCCGACCCGGCCGGCTGACCCTCCGGACCGATCCCGCCGGCGCCGAGGTGTGGATCGACGACTCGCGGCTCGACGTGACGACGCCCGTGGAGAATCTCCGGCTCGCGCGGGGCCGGCACGACGTGAAGCTCGTCCGCACCGGCTTCCGGACGCTGAGATTCACGATCGATCTCGGCGGGGGAGGACAGGAGGTCCGCCAGGAACGGCTCGAGGCGCAGACCGGCCGGGTCACGCTCACGTCGAATCCGACAACGGCCGAGGTACGGCTCACGGGTCCGCAGCGCCTCGTGCTCCGCACCCCGGTGGAGCTCCTGGCGCTTCCCGACGGCGAGTACCGCGCGGAATTCTTCCGCCCCCAATACCAGCTCGCCTCGGGGACCGTGACGATCCGTGACCGCACCGACGCGCGTTTCGGCGTCTCGTTGCGCGAAGCCTGCCGGTGGCGGGCGGAACCTTCGGGCGAGGGGATCCATCCGGAACTCGCGGTCGCGGATCTCGACGGCGACCGGCGGCCGGACATCATCGGCGGCTCCAAGGACGGCAAGGTCTTCGCGATCTCGGGGGCCGACGGCCACATCCTGTGGTCGCACGACGCGCGGAGCCCGGCTCAATCCCGTCCGGTCATCGCCGACGCGGACGGCGACGGCCGGCCCGACGTGCTTCTCGGCACCGGCACGACGGGCTTTCTCTGCCTGCGGGGAAAGGACGGCGCGGCGCGCTATTTCGTCCGGACGGGCAGCCGCGCCTTCGTCGCGGAGGGGCCGCGCGATGTCAACGGCGACGGCATCATCGATCCCATCGTCGCGTCGTGGGACGGCACGCTCGCATGCTGGTCGGGCCGGTCGCTCCTCGCCCTTCGGCCGGACACGATCTGGACGGTCGCGCTCGGATCGCGTCCGCTGGGAGTGCCCGTGCGCTTCGGGGATTCCGTCGTCATCCCGACGGAGGCGGGCCGGATCTGGATCGTGAAGGATGCGAAATCGGCCAGGTCGTTCGACGTGAAGCCGGCGCCGCGGACGTGGGCCGTGGACGAGGCGGGGGAACGAATCGTGATCGCGGACAGAGATGAAGTCGCGATGTATCCCCTCGCCGGCGGGCCGTGCTCGTGGCGGCGCAAGGTGGGTGCGAGTCCCATGGCGGTGGCGACGGGGCCCCTCGTGATCGTCTCGACCGATGAGGGCGCCGTGGTGGCGCTCGCGCCGGAAGACGGCACGGAGCGGTGGCGGTTCAAGGCGGACCAGGCGATCAGCGGCCGCGCGGCGTGGGCCGACCTCGACGGCGACGGCCGCCTCGAGGTCATCGTCGGCTCGCAGGACCGGAAGGTATACGCCCTCGACGAGCGCGGCGCCGCGCGGTGGTTCGCGCTGGCGGGCGAGGCCCTGTCCGGGACGCCGATCACCGTCGATCTCACGGGTGACGGCTTGCCGGAGATCGTCGTCGGGTCGGCCGACGGCCGCGTCGTGGCGCTGTCCATGTATTCACGTTGATCGCCCTCGGGGCCTCGCCCTACAATCGCCGCTCATGATTCATCCCGCCGCCGTCGTCGATCCCGGGACGAAGCTCGGGAAGGACGTCACGATCGCCGCGTACGCCGTGATCGAAGCGGGGGTTACGCTGGGCGACGGCTGCGTCGTCCACTCCTTCGCCGACGTCGGGGGGCCGCCGGGTCACGTCAAGGACAAGGGCGAGGGAACGGCGCTCGAGGTCGGCCCCCGGTGCACGATCCGCGAGTACGTCTCGCTCCATCGCGGGAGCAAGGTCGGGACAGGGCGCACCGTCATCGGGGCGGAGTGCTATTTCATGACGGGCTCACACGTGGGGCACGACTGCCGGCTCGGCGACGGCGTCGTGCTGACGAACGGCGCCATGCTCGGCGGCCACGCGGAGGTGGGGGACTTCGCGATCTTCGGCGGCGGCTCGGCGCTCCACCAGTACGGCCGGGTCGGAACGATGGCGATGGTGGGGGGCGGCTCGATGGTCGTGCAGGACGTGCCTCCCTACTGCACGGCCGAGGGCAATCGCGTCCGGCTCGTGGGCCTCAACAAAATCGGCCTCGAGCGCCGCGGCGTTCCGGCCGAGTCCATCAAGGCCTTGAGAAACGCGTACCGGTTGCTTTTTCGCACTGCGGGGACGAGGGTGGACTTGCTCGCCCGCGCACGCGCCGAGTTCGGAGGCGTGAAGGAAGTCGTGCACTTCCTCGACTTCATCGCCGCGTCGAAGCGCGGAGTCGCGCGACATGGACGGGACTAGCTACCCGCTTCCCGTTCCCCGTTCCCTGTTTCCGACGCGCCAAGCTCCAAGTCAGAATCCGATAGCCGCAGCGCGCAGGTGCACGTCGCGGTCTGGCTCGAAGCTCGAAACTTCGGGAAGCTGGAGTCTGGGCACTGGGTACTTTGAAGGTACGCCGCAACTCCGGTTCGACCGTGGTGTTCCATCCATGAAGAAGCTCTTCAAAGGGGACAACCCATGCGCCATTTCGTCGCGATCGCCCTGGCCGCCCTGATCGCCGCTCCACAGGACGAAGGCACGGGGCCGACCGGACGCACGCTGATCGACGCGTTCGTGAGGGCGAGGCTCAAGGACCTCAACCTCCCGCAGGTCGGGCCCGCCGACGACGCGGAATTCCTCCGTCGCGCCTCCCTCGACATCACCGGCGCCATCCCGACGATGGAGCAAGTCCAGAAGTTCCTGACCGATCCGGCCGCCGACAAGCGGGCAAAGCTCGTCGACGAACTCCTCGCGAGCGAGAAGTACGCGGACCACATGGCCACCGTGTGGTCGGGCCTCCTCGTGGGGTACGGCGACGGCGGCCAGGGCGGACTCGCGCGCCTTATGGTCCATCGCTCCATGAAGACCCTCTTCACGAAGAACGTGCCTTTCGACGAGTTCGCGCGGCAGGTCATCACGGCCGAAGGCACCCTTCCGGTCGGGCGCGGCATGGCCCAGGGCATGATGAAGGACGACGAGGAGCTTCCCCAAGGCGTGAATGGACTCGTCGGCTTCTTCGTCGCGACGCAGCGCACCGCCCAGCGCGAGATGCCCCAGGCCCTCGCGGGCAAGTTCTCGCGCGTCTTCCTCGGGACCCAGATCCAGTGCGCCCAGTGCCACGACCATCCCTTCGACAAGTGGACCCAGGAGGACTTCTACGGGATGGCCGCGTTCTTCACGCAGGTGACGGTCCGCCGCGAGGACAAGAAGGACGCCAAGGACAAGGAGTACTCGTTCGTCGTGGCCGACCGCGAGATGGGACGGCGGGGCGCGCAGGGGCTCATGATCCCGGACTCGAAGAACAAGACGCCCATCAAGCCCTCCTTCCTCGTCACGGCGGGGAAGCCCCAGTCGGGCGAGGAGTTCCGGACCGCCTTCGCGCGGCTCCTGACCTCGAGGGAGAACGCCCAGTTCGCGCGCTCCTTCGTGAACCGGACCTGGGGACGCTTCATGGGCCGCGGCTTCGTGAACCCGGTCGACAACTTCGACGCGAAGAACGCCCCGACCCACCCGGACCTGCTCGACGCCCTCTCGAAGACCTTCACCGAGCACGCCTACGACGTGAAGTGGCTGATCCGGGAGATCGTGATGTCCGACACGTACCAGCGCACCTCGCGCTCGAAGAAGCGGGACACGGAAATGGAGAAGTACTGCGCCGTCGCGTCCGTGCGGGCGCTGACTCCGGAGCAGATCATGAACTCGCTCCTGACGGCCGCCTCGGCCGGCGGGGATCCGCAGGGCGCCTTCCGGCCGCGCGAGCTGCTCGGCGTCTTCCGCGATTTCCGGTACGCCTTCGGCGACGACGAGGGGGCGGAGGTGGTCGATTTCCAGGGCACGATCCCCGCGGCGCTCGTCATGATGAACAGCCCGGTGGTGCAGCGGGCGACGATGGGGACGGCGCGCGGCGGCGGCGGCCGGCTGGCCCAGATCGTCTCGCTCTACAAGAACCCGAAGGACCAGGTGACCGCCATGTTCGCGGCGGCGCTCTCGCGCGGCCCCACGGTCGCCGAGCTGAACCGGTACATGCCCATCGCGGCCAAGGGGCCCCAGGGCGCCGAGGACGTTTTCTGGGCCCTGCTGAACAGCAGCGAATTCCTGTTCAACAAGTGAGAAATCAAGAATCAAGAATCAGGAATCAGGAATTGGGAATTAGGAATTTGGAAGGGTTCGACCCAAGCCTGATTCTTGATTCCTGATTCCCTCCCCAAGGCCCCCGGTATAATTCCCCCATGCCTTCGGATCCCCCCACGGTCCACGCCTCGGCCCAGGCGATCTTCGACGCCGAAATCCAGAAGATCCGCGAGGCCGGGCTCTTCAAGGACGAGCGCATCCTCCTCGGGGCCCAGGGGCCCGCGGTCCGCGTCGGATCACGCGAGGTCCTCAACTTCTGCGCGAACAATTACCTCGGGCTCTCCTCCCACCCCGAGCTGATCGCGGCGGCGCACGCGGCCCTCGACTCCCACGGATACGGCCTGAGCTCCGTCCGGTTCATCTGCGGCACCCAGGATCTCCACAAGCGGCTCGAGACGGCCCTCGCGAAATTCCTGGGGATGGACGACGCGCTCCTCTACACCTCGTGCTTCGACGCGAACGGCGGGCTCTTCGAGACGATCCTGGGCGAGGAGGACGCCGTCATCTCGGACGCCCTCAATCACGCCTCGATCATCGACGGGATCCGGCTCTGCAAGGCGGAGCGGTTCCGGTACGCCCACGCGGACATGGACCAGCTCGAGGAGTGGCTCAAGCAGACGCAGGGGCGGCGCCTCCGGCTCATCGCCACGGACGGCGTCTTCTCGATGGACGGGGACATCGCGAACCTGCCCCGGATCTGCGCGCTGGCGAAAGAATACAACGCCCTGGTGATGGTCGACGACTCGCACGCCACGGGCTTTCTCGGGAAAACGGGGCGGGGGTCGCCCGAGCATCACGACGTCGCGGACCGCGTCGACATCATCACGGGCACGCTCGGCAAGGCGCTCGGCGGCGCCGCGGGAGGGTTCACCGCCGCGCGCGGATCGATCGTCCCTCTCCTGCGCCAGCGGTCGCGCTCCTATCTCTTCTCGAACACCCTCCCGCCGCCGATCGCGGGCGGGGCGATCAAGGCCCTCGAACTCGTCGGGCGCTCGACGGAGCTGCGCGCCCGGCTCGAGGCGAACACCCGCCGCTTTCGCGAGGGGATCCGCGCCCGCGGCTTTTCCCTCAAGCCGGGCGAGACCCCGATCGTCCCGATCATGCTCTTCGACGCCAAGCTCGCGCAGGAATTTGCGCGCGCGATGCTCGACGAGGGGATCTACGTCGTCGGCTTCTTCTTCCCGGTCGTGCCGAAGGACCAGGCCCGGATCCGGGTCCAGATCAGCGCCGCGCACACGGCGGAGCACATCGATCGCGCCCTCGCCGCATTCGAAAAAATCGGGAAGCGGCTCGGAGTCGTGAGGTAGAACGGCCGCTTTCGCCCTTTGACTTTCGCATCGTTATCCGTATCATTTCCCGATCCCATCGGAGGCGCCTCCATGACCCGAGCCCTTGCCTTCATCGCGGTCCTCGCTCTCGCCCTTCCCGCCGCCGCCCAGGATCCGCCCGCGGGCGCCGGGGTGCGCATCCCGGTGGACGAGCTCGTGCTCGACAACGGGATGAAGGTGCTCACGGTCGAGCGGCCCGGCGTCCCCCGCGTCTTCTGCGCCCTCTACTGGAAGGTGGGCTCGGTCAACGAGCGGCCCGGCATCACGGGCCTCTCCCACTTCTTCGAGCACATGATGTTCAAGGGGACCGACGTGATCGGCACCTCCGATCCGAAGCGGGACCGCGAGTTGAACGCGCAGATCGAAGGCGTCATGGGCAAGATCCGGGAGCTGAAGCTCCTCGGCCTCGAGGCCCTCCGCCAGGGGACGCCGACCTCGGAGACGGCCCGCAAGGGCGGCGCCACGATCCCCGCCGAGGACGAGGAGAAGTGGAAGGCCCTCAAGGCCGAGTACGACGCCCTCATCGAGGACCAGAAGAAGATCTCGGTGGGCGAGCACCTCTCCAAGCTCTTCCAGGCGAACGGCGGCACCGGCCTGAACGCGTCCACCTACTACGACTGGACGCGCTACTTCGTCGACATGCCCACGAACAAGGTCGAGCTCTTCTTCTGGCTCGAGTCCGACCGCTTCCTGAACCCGGTCTTCCGCGAGTTCTACCCCGAGCGCGAAGTCGTCAAGGAAGAGCGCCGGATGCGGTACGACTCGACGCCCACCGGGCTCATCCAGCAGACCTTCATGGCCCAGTTCTGGGAGTCCCATCCCTACGGCTGGCCCGTCATCGGCTGGATGTCGGACATCGACCAGTACACCTACGCCGACGCCCAGAAGTATTTCGACACCCACTACGTGCCGCAGAACTGCACCGCGATCTTCGTCGGGGACTGCAAGACGGAAGAGATCCGGAAGATGGCGGCGCGCTACTTCGGGCGGATTCCGAAGGGGAAGATCAAGCCCGACCCGATCGTCACGCTCGAAAACGAGCAGGTCGCCGAGAAGCGCGTGGTCGCCGAGGCGGAGTCCCAGCCCTCCCTGCAGATCTGGTGGCACGGGCCCGCGGAAGTCCACGCGGACGGCCCCGTTCTCGACATCCTTGCCATCGTCCTCTCGGGCCGGACGGGAAGGCTCTACCGCACGCTCGTCGAGGACCAGAAGCTCGCCCTGACCGCGAGTTCCACCTTCTGGGGCCTCAAGTACGGCGGCGCCTTCGAGCTCTCCGCCAACCCGCGGCCCGAGGTCCCGTTCGAAAAGCTCGAGGCGGGGCTCGTCGGGGTCGTCGAGAAGCTCCGGTCCGAGCCCGTGTCGGACCGCGAACTGCAGAAGGCGAAGAACCAGACGTTCTCGGGGCTCGTGCAGGAGCTGGACACGAACTCGCGCATCGCCCCCCGCCTCGGGTTCGCGGAAATCAACGACACCTGGCGCGATATTTTCAAGGTCGTGCCCGACACGCAGGCGGTCACGGCGGACGACGTCCTTCGGGTCGCCAGGAAATACCTGACGCCCCAGGGGAAGAACGTCCTCATCATCAAGCGGCGCGGCGCCGCGGCGCCCAAAGAGGGAGGTCGACAGCCATGAAGCGCGGAATCGGAATCGTCTTCGCCCTCGTCCTCGTCGGCGCCCGTCCGGCGCCCGTCCAGGATCCGCCGATCGCCGACCGGCCGGAGAAACTGACCTATCCCTCCATGAAGTACGAGGTCCCGGATCCCGCCAGGATGCGGACCGTCCTCAAGAACGGCATGGTGGTCTACGCGATCGAGGACCGGTCGCTTCCGAAGGTCGACCTCTCCATCGTCCTTCGCGCCGGTTCCTTCTGGGAGCCGAAGGGCAAGGAGGGCCTGGCCGGCATGACCGGCGCCCTCATGCGGACCGGCGGGACCAGGTCGCGGCCTCCGCAGGAAATCGACGACCAGGTGGAGTTTCTCGCGGCCCAGCTGAGCGTGGGCGTCGGCGACGTCTCGGGGAACGCCTCCCTGTCGATCCTGAGCAAGGACTTCGACGCGGGGCTCGGCCTCCTCACCGACATCCTGGCGAATCCCGATTTCAAGCAGGAGAAGATCGACCTCTGGAAGGCGCAGCAGCTCGACCGGCTGAAGGCGCGCAACGACGCCACGGCCGCGATCGAGGGGCGGGAATCCACGCTGCTCCTGTACGGCGACTATCCGGTCAATTCCCACATGACGAAGGCGTCGCTCGACTCGATCAACCGCGACGACCTGGTCGCCTACCACCGCCGCTTCTTCCATCCGTCGGCCATGATCGTTTCGGCCGCAGGCGATTTCTCGAAGCCGGAGCTTCTCGCGAAACTCGAAGGGGCGTTCAAGGAATGGCCCACGCCCGCGCCGGAGAAGGTGACGATCCCCGTGGTGAACTACCAGCCCAAGCCGGGCGTCTACTGCCTCCCCGCGAAGCAGGCCAACGTCAACCAGGGCCGGGTCACGATCGGCCACCTCGGGATCGACCTGAACAATCCGGACGCCTTCGTCATCCGGATCATGTCGTACATTTTCGGCCAGGGGGGATTCTCCTCGCGCCTCGTGAAGGTGGTGCGGACGGACGCCGGCCTCGCCTACAGCGTGGGATGCGACTACCGGCCGGGAGTCTCCTACACGGGCACCTTCCGGATGCTCTTCCAGAGCCGGAGCGAGTCGTGCCTGTACGCGGCGAAACTCTGCCTCCAGGAGATGGAGCGCATGCAGAAGGAGCCGGTGACGGAGGAGGAGCTGAAGGGCGCGATCAGTTTCTACATGGACGCCTTCCCGGGGCTCTTCTTCGCGACGCCGATCCAGACCGCCTCGACCTTCGCCTCGGCGGAATTCAACGGCTATCCCAAGGACTACTACCAGACCTACCGCGCCAGGATCAACGCGGTGACCGCGGCCGACATCCAGCGCGCGGCGAAGCAGTACATGAAGGCCGACAAGCTGGTCTTCGTCTTCGTGGGCAACCTCGACGCCATCAAGGGCGGCGACGGGAAGACGCCGGTCAAGATCGAGGACTTCGGCGCGGTGACGGACCTGCCGCTGCCCGACCCGCTCACGCTGGTGAGGCCGGGACCGGGCCAGTAAGCCCCTGTTTCCGGCGGTCAGGGGGGTGGAATAAGACATTCCATATTCCACAATCTGGAATCCACAATCCGGATTCGGTCGGCTATAATCGCGCGCTCATGAAACTCGCGGGGCGATCGGCGCTCGTCACGGGGGGTTCCAGCGGCCTGGGTCGCGCGATCGGACGCCGCTTCGCCGCCGAGGGCGCCCGCGTGATGTTCGTCGGCCGCCGCGAGGCGCGGCTCCGCGAAGCGGGACCCGACTGGGTGACGGCCGACCTCACCAAGCCCTTGGAGTGTTCCCGCGCCGTCCAGGCCGCAGTCGACCGGTTCGGGGCGCTCCACATCCTCGTGAACGCCGCCGGAATCATCGGCAACGGGGGCATCCTCGACACGACCCCCGAGGAATGGCGGCGGCTCTGGGACGCCAACGTGGAATCGGTCTTCCACGTGACGCGCGCCGCGGCGCCCCATCTCATCCGGAACCGCGGGGCGTCGATCCTCAACATCTCCTCGGTGTGCAGCCTGAGGCCCTTCCCGACCCTGCTCGCGTACTGCGCGGGGAAATCGGCGGTCGACATGATGACGCAGTGCCTCGCGCTGGAGCTGGCGCCGCACGGGGTGCGGGTCAACGCGATCAACCCGGGCGTCGTCGTCACGGAACTCCACACGGCCTCGGCCGCCGTGCCGGATTACCCGGCCTTCCTCGAGCGGTCGAAGACGACGCACCCGCTCGGCCGCGTGGGGTCGCCCGAGGACGTGGCCTCGCTCGCCCTCTTCTTGGCGAGCGACGAGGCGTCGTGGATCACCGGCGCGGTCCATTCGGTCGACGGGGGCCGCCAGCTCCTGTCGGCCCGCTAGGAACTCTCCCCATGAGCCTGATCCAGTTCGACAAGCCGCGGTCGATGAGCGCGGAGGCGCTCGTGCGGGAGCTCCGCAGCTCCGCGCAGTGCCGGGGCCTCGAGATCCTCCTCTGGGAGGAGGAGATCACGGTGGGGGACGGGAAGTCGGGCGCCGAAGTCACGATCCGCGTCGAGGCCTCCCGCGTCGAGCTGGAGACGGGCGGATCGAAGCGCGACCTGGCCGAGAAGGTGGCCGGGGCGCTCTCCGCCCAGGGCCTGCGCCGCCGCCCGCCCCCCGGGACCTCACGCGCGAAGCGGTTCAACCCGCGCCCGGGCCGGCCGCCGGAAGTGCCCTGAACCCCCGACGGAATCAGGAATCAAGAATCAGGAATCAGGGCCGAGAAGATGTGTGTTACAACACGCATTGACCACGGGGCGCAAGCGGGGGGCTGGAAGCGGATTAGCCCGGTTCGGCGGGCTTGCGGACGATCGTCGCGGAGCGGTCGAGCCCGAGCAGCTCCTCGATCTTCTGGACGAGCGGGCGGAAGCCGCGGGCGACGCTCACGAGGCCTTCCACCTGGAGCGATGTGACCACCTTCTGGATCTCGGGCGAGGTCTTGATCATCTGCTCCGGCTGGTCATGGTAGAGGACCAGCATCGTCGGCCGCATCGCCCGGCACCGGCGGAGGACGCCCTCGAGGTTGTCCTGCGCCCGCTGGGTCGCGGCGAAGTGCATCGTCATCACGTCGGGGACGTTCGCGTCGAGGGAGAGCTCCACGTCCCGGGTCGACGTCGCCACCCGCACGATGACCTTGCCGCCCCGCTCCAGCTCCGACTTGAGGATGAAGGTCGTGTTCGTGTCGCGGTCCACCACGAGCACGCGCTTCTGCATGATCTTCTGGATCTGGTCGGTGAGCCTCTGCTCGCGCATGAACATGAGCAGGTCGTCCTGGAGGATCAGGTAGCTCATGTTGCCCTGGTTGAAGTTGGCGCGGAGCGCCCCCGCCTCGATGTACTTCAGGATGTCGCGGTCGGAGAGTTCGGTGATCGCCGCGACCTGCTGGACGGTGTAAAACGTGGTTGCCGGCACGGTCCTATTGTACCTTGCCCCGCCGAAACGTCCAGTCCCTCACGGCTTCCGGCACGTGACCTCTCCGAAAGCTCTGTTGAAACCGTCTCCTCACCCCGAAGACACAGAGCCACAAAGAAGAGGGATCCTTGGAATGCGCCCGCCGGCGTTCGTGGCCCGAAGGGCCGCGAACCGGCCCCGGAGGGGCCGGGGACGGTGGGAAGAGCCGCGGAGAGAAGGCGGCTTCTCTCGCGGCTCTCCCGGCCGTCCCTTCCGGCGGGCTCTCGACCGATCGGTGCCTGCTTGGTGGTGTCTTCGTGGCTTCGTGGTGAAGAAAAGGGTCTTCAACAGAGCACTCTCTGATCACAACAGGATCAGGAAGAGGAGCACCACGAGGGCGCAGGTGCTGCAGACGACGACAACTTCCTCGTGACCGCCGGCGAAATCGGCGAGGTCCGGCGACGCCGCCTCGCGCCCGGCGTACCGGTCGAGGTCCGCGACCGCGGACGGCGAAGCCTGGAGGTCATGGACCGTCACCGCCACGGCATCCGCCTTCCCGCGCTCCTGCGCCGTAGCCGCCACGGCGGCGACTAGCAGGAGGGGGGCCAGTAGCCCCGTCATGAGAATCAGGTTCACCTTGCTCAGGCTCTTCATACCTCACCTCCTCCAGCTTCTGATGAGCCCGGCGCGCCTTTGTTACGGGACCGTCGCCGCCGCGGCGGAACCTCTTTTGCGAGGGATCGCGTAACGCGCGTAACGGACCGGGGAGTCCGGCATCGTTACGTCCGTCGGACCCTTCAAGGGGAACAGGGTGGAGGGTCGCATGGAATGGAACGAAGCGATCCCTGAGGTCTTGGTGCTGGGCCTTGTGGCCTGCCCGGGAATCGACGCCGGAACCGGATTGAACATGGTGGACCGGGAGTACCCGAGCCCCATGTACCGGGTGTGGATGGCCGTCGGGAAATGCGTCGAGGAGGCCGGCCTGACGGTGGAAAGCGCCGCGCGGGACGGATTGATCGGCGAGATCATCACGCGGCGGGGAGCCTTGAGCCAGGTGCGGATCGGCGTGTGGAATCTCGACGATCTGCGCACGCTGGTGTCGGTGCGCGTGGACGAGGGGAATGGCGACCTGGCGAAAGCCCTGCATGGACGGCTCGCGCACTACCTGGGCCTGGCCACGGGTCCGGGGGGACACGACGAGGCCGACCTGGAAGGCCTTTATCCGATCGACATGACCCGTGGTTTGAGGGCCTCCCGGATGGCGCTCCGAGCCCTCGTCAGCCGGGGCCAGGGCCGGGGAGCCCGCGACGACTGGGCCCCGGTCGGCGTCCTGCGCATCAGGCTGGATATTTCGAAGGACTCGCTCAAGGTGAGGTTCTCCGCCGGCGCCACCGGCATGGAACACGACAAGGGGCTCGCGGAAAAATTGAGAGCCGAATTCGAACGATGCCTCCAGGACCCGGTCGCAACGAAGGGAGAGACCGCATGAACTCGCAACTCGGAGCCGTTGAAGAGCGTCCGGCGAAGGATCCGCCCGTGACCGTCTACACCCGGACCGGATGCGAGACCTGCCGGGCCGTCAAAGAGTTCCTCGCGTTGAAGGGCGTGGACTTCGTGGAGAAGGACATCGCGGTGGACCCCGTGGCCGCGGATGAGCTGGCCACCTTGACCCAGGGGGCGGCGACCGCTCCCGTGACCGTGGCCGGCCCGAAGGTGGTCGTCGGATTCGACCCCTCCGCGCTTGTGCGGGAGCTGGGCTTAAACTAAGCGGACCTCGCGCAATCGCACTCGCAGGCTATAATGCTCCGCCATGGCGGCCGACACGTCCGCGATCCGGACCGTCGAGGAGGCGCGCGACGCCCTCGCCGAGGTCCTGGAATTCCCCGAGCGTCCCCGGCAGATCATCTCCATGATGGAGAAGATCATGTACTGCCGGACCCCGGAGGCCCGGCGCTTCCTCGTCGACGCCCTCGACGGCTTCATCCGCGGCGGCCTCGAGCAGATGCGGAAGAAGCGGCGCGAGGCCCTCGAGAAAAAGCAGGCCGAGGAGGAAGCCGCCCGCGCCCGCGAGCTCGAGGCGCAGATCCAGGAGACCTCCGCCCAGCGGCGCGAGGAGTCCATCCAGGCGGCCGCCCCGACCGACGGCGGGGGGGACGACGACGGTCCGGTGCCCATCGTCATCGTCCCGTCGCAGGACGAGCTCAAGATTCTCGAGGAGCTCGGGACCCAGCTCGACGCGCTCAACCTCGCCGCGGTCGCCGCGGAGATCTTTCCGGACCTCAAGACGAAGTGCCAGCCCTGGGAGGCCGCGCGGGCCATCTTCCTCCACGAGCAGGAGGCCCGCGAATTCCTGCTCCAGGGCGCCCGCCTGAAGGACCACGAGCGCGCCACGATGCTCGCCCCCGCGTGGGACGCCCTCCAGCGGCTCATCGAGGCCAGCCGCCCGGAGTGGGCGCGCCGCGCCGATGAAATCAAATCCCTCGTCGACGAGCATTTCTCCGCGCACCCGCCCGTCGGGGGAGGGGCCGACGCCTCCGTCATGTTCCAGGTCCTCCTCATGCGGGACGACTACGTCAAGGACATGCTCGAGATGATCGGCGGGGACCGCGCCTCGGCCCTCGAAGCCGTCGGCGGACTGCGGGGCAAGCTCGACCAGCTCCTCGAGTTCGAGGCGGAGCGCAAGGAATGACCGCCGCCCTCCTGATCCTGGTATTCACCCTGCAGGATCCGCCGCCCGTCGACATGAAAAAGGTGGACTACGCGGTCGAGCGCGGCGGCCGCTACCTGCTCCTGCAGGTCTCCAAGGGCGTGCCCGACGTGAAGCACCCCACGAATCCCCAGATGGGTCTCGAGGAGCTGGCCGCTTACGCGCTGCTCCACACGGGGCTGGACCTCGCGGGGGAGCGGCGCTTCCAGGAGGCGCTCGACCGGATCGTCGCGAAGGAATTGAAGTTCACCTACCAGGCGTCGCTGGCGGCCCTCACCCTCGAGGCGCTCGACAAGACGAAGTACCAGTGGCGGCTCGCCCAGTGCGCCCAGTTCCTCGTGGACAACGAGTGCGCCAACGGCCAGTGGAGCTACGGCACGCCGATCAAGTTTCCCGAGGGGATACCGAAGGGTCCGCCCGCGGACGGGGCGGCGGGGGGGTCGGCCACCGTCGCGGCGATCAAGATCGTCCGTCGCGGCAAGGGGCCGCCCAAGGGGGACAACTCGAACGCCCAGTACGCGGCCCTCGGGCTGCGCGCGTGCTCTTCGAGCGGGCTCCAGGTTCCCGACGAGGTTTTCACCCTCGCCGCCAAGTGGTGGGAGAAGTGCCAGAACAAGGATGGCGGGTGGGGATACAGCGACGACGGCCAGATCGGCGATCCCTCGCACGGCTCGATGACGGCCGGAGGCGCGGCGTCGCTCATCATCTGCCGCCACCTCCTCCACCAGGATTTCGAGAAGTACGCGCCGGTCAAGCGCTCCCTCGACTGGGTCGGATCGAACTTCACCGTGCTCGAGAACCCGGGGTACGCGCGACCCTACCAGTGGCACCACTACTGGCTGTATGCCGTCGAGCGCGCCGGGATCCTGTTCGGGACCGAGAAGCTCGGGGACCACGCGTGGTATCCCGAGGGCGTCGATTTCCTCCTCAAGGCCCAGCAGAAGGACGGGTCGTGGGCCTCGGAGAAGGGCGGCTACGTCTCCCCGGGCGGGGAGGTGGCGGACACCGCCTTCGCGATCCTCTTCCTGCGCCGCGCGACGAAGCCGTTGCCGAAAGTGGTCACGGGGAAGTAGCCGGGGAGAGAATCAAGAATCAAGAATCAAGAATCAGGAATGAGGAATGAGGGCGGAATCCGCTCTGAATTCTTGATTCCTAATTCCTAATTCCTGATTCCTTCGTCACACCCGGATTGTCTCCCCCGCGATCGTCTCCTCCACCGTCTCCTCGGTCCAGAAGTGGAGCACGTGGAAGAGGAGGAACGAGGCGAGGCCGACCACGAGCGAGCCGTTGAACAGGTCCCGGCGGTGCAGGACCTCGAAGAGGGCGTGGAGCACGATGGGAGCCGCCGCGGCGGCGAAGATCCGGTTCACGAGGGGGCCCGCGGCCTCCCTGGACCGCACGAGGAAGAGCGCGGCCGTGCCCGACCAGACGGACTGCAGGGCGATCACCGAGATGAATTCCATCCAGTACGCGCGGGAGAGCGCGACGCCGGCGAAATCCAGGCCCGCCGTGGCCACGGCCTGGCCGGCGCCGAAGCCGGCTCCCACCGCAAGACCGAGGAGGAGGATCGGCCTCCGCCGCAGATTGCCCCCCTGCCAGCCGATCCACGCCGTCTTGATGAGCTCGGCCCCGACCCCGGCGAGGACCGCCGTCGCGACCACCCGCGCCATCGAATCCGGTCCGGCGGGAATCGGGAGGATGAGATGGATCAGGAATCCGAACCCGGCGCCCGCCGCGGCCATGAGCGCCGTTCCCCCGGCCATTTTCCGCATCGCGAGCTTCGGCGTTCCGAACGAAAGCCAGAGGAAGGCGAAGATCAGGCCGAACCCGGCCGTGCCGTAGACGTAGGGCATCGGCGAGGACCGGGGCAGGACCGCCCCGTCCGCCCGTCCGCCGGGAATCGCGGCGACTCTCTCGGCGAGCGACCCTCCCGTATCCAGGTCGCCCTTTTTGGTCGCGGCGAGGGATTTCTCGACGCGCCTCCGCGGATCGTCCGGATCGCCCTGGATCGCGATGAAGATGGGGATGAGGAACAGGGCGAAGACCCAGCGGGTGAGACGTCCCACTTGGGCGGTTCCCCGCTGCTCCTCGGCCTCGTCCCCGCGCGGAATCGGGACCGGCCGGGTGCAGCGCGGGCAAATGATCACGCGGCCGCGCAATTTCGGCGGAGCCTTGAGCGTCGTCCCGCAGGAGCAGAGGACCCGGATCGTCAGGTCCACCTCGGCGGGCTGCCCGCATAGGGGGCAGACGGCCTCGAGGCCCTCGGTTTCAAACGAGGACTTGCAGGACGCACATCGGGCGGTAGGCATGTGTGATGGACGAGAGACAAGAAAGTACACGAGATTGATCCCGGTTTCCAGTTTCAGCTCCGAGCTTCCGGCTTCGAGCTTCGAGCTTCGAGCCGTGCAAGAACAACACCCGGCATTGGTGTCGCATTCGCGATCGAAGCGGCGTACTACAAGGTGTCCCTGGGCTGGGAGATCGAAGCTTGAAGCATCGCCCATGAATCACGATACTCTCGTTGTGAAACTGGCCGGGGACCTCGGGGTCGCGCCGTCCAAACTGGAGGAAGTGAAGGCCCGGATCGAGCGGCTCGGGATCGACCTCGGGGCGGTGGAGGAGCGTTTCATCCGGGGCGGCGGCAAGGGCGGGCAGAAGATCAACAAGACGGCGAACTGCGTCCAGCTCCGGTACCGGGACCTGGTCGTCCGCTGCCAGCGCGACCGGAAGCGCGCCGTCAACCGCTTCCTCGCGCTGCGCGAGCTCGTGGACCGGGTCGAGATGAAGGCGAGCCCCGGGACCTCCGCGCGGCTGGTGAAGGCGAGGAAGGAAAACGCGTCGAAGGACCGCGTCGCCCGGCGGGCGCGCGCTCGGCATCGCGCGATCGGCGCCGCCGGGGAAGAGGAGTAAATCGCGATGACCGAATTCCGTCCGCCCCGCCCGGCGGGAGGCGCGCCCGGCCCCCGGAAGCCCCAGGGGATTCCGCCAAGACCCGGCCACCCCCCGACCGCGCGTCGTCCCGGAGCGCCCGCCTCGTCGCCCCCTCGAATGGTGCCGCCTCCCGCCAACTTCAACAACAAGTTGGTCTGGATCGGAGCGGGAGCGGCGGCCCTGCTTGTCATCGTCGCGGCCGCGATTATTTTCTCCGGGGGTTCGTCGGCGTCGAAGGAGCCGGTCGCGGTCCAGCCTCCGCCGCCGCCTCCGAAGATTGTTCCGAAGCCTCCGCCCCCGGCGCCCGCGCCTCCGCCCGCTCCGCCCCCGGCGCCGCCGCCCCCGGTCGTTCCGCAGGATCCCCTCGCCCTGAAGAAAACCGAATTGGCGCAGAAGGCGAAGCTGCAGCGGGAGGAAGGCGCCCGCAAGCTGGACGAGGCGCGCAAGGAGGTCGCCCTCGACCTCGAGAACGAGAAGAAGCAGGCCGAGGAATTCTCGCGCCGGTTCGCCGACCTCCGGCTCGACGTCCGCCTCACCTCGGGCGCGACCCACAAGCAGGCCCTCGTCACCGGCTTCACGTCGGACGAGCTCCAGCTGAAGACCGTCGAGCGCGGCCCCGTCACCGTGCCGTGGAACATGGTGATGCCCGACTCGACCCTGGCCGCGGCGACCCACGTCTACCGGAGCTCGACCGCCGACGAACAGGTCGCCCTCGCGCGCTTCCTCGTCGACCGGAGGATGTGGAAGGACGCCCAGGCCGCCCTGCACAAGGCCAAGGCGCTTGACCCCGACAAGGAGCGGATGGCCGAGGATTTCGACGAGGCGGCCGGGTCGCTGATCACGGGCAAGGGCCTCTTCCAGGGCGCCCTCCGGACCACGCCCCCATCGGGCCTGCGCCTCACCTACGACTTCTCCGATCCCGCGCAAGGAGAGGACTTCTACGGCCCGGGAGAGGGGATCAAGGTCGAGGGAGGCAAGCTCACCCTCGAGGGCAAGGAGCGTCCCTTCTGGCGCATCGGCGACCCCGAGCTGGAATTTGGGGACGAGCTCGAGTTCGAGGCCAAGGCCTCGGTCGAAGGGTTCCTCCTCCTGCTCTTCCAGGTCCGGCCGGGAACGCAACCCTGCGTGCTCGAAAGCGGCCCCGAGGGGACCCTCCTCAAGAGGGGGAACAACGCCAAGAAATTCACCGAGCTGGCCAGGAACGACAAGGCGATCCTCAAGGGAGAGCAGAAGATCAGGCTCGTCGTGAGCCGGAAGAAGATCACCTTCCGGATTGGGGACAAGACGGCGCTCTCCTACGACGACTCCGGCGGGGAGGCCGAGCCGCACGGATGCTTCTGCGTCGGCGTCGCCGGCGGGAAGGCGGTCCTGTCGGGGCCGCTCGTCCTGGGCGGCCTGGTCAACCCCGACTACATGAGGAAACGGATCGGGACGGTCGAGATGGGGGCCCGGCGGGTCGTCAACCAGGACCTCGCGGAGGTCCGGGAGTTGAACGAACGTGAAATGGCGAACGTGATCCTCGGAGGCAACTCCGATGGCGTGAGCGCCGACGCCTTCATCCCCACCTGCCTCGAAATCAAGGACATCCCCGACTACGAAAACATCAAGTTGTTGATCTCCGGCCGCGGCGTCAAGGAACCGGAAAAGACGGAAAAGGCGTTCGAGACCCTCCTGAAGGAGAAGCCCGAGTTCCCTTCCATCTGGTACCTGCGGGGCATCCGCCATCTCAACCACTACGAGCTGGGGGAGGCGCGCGAGAAGTTCGCGAAGGCCATCGAACTCTTCCCCGATTTCTACGAGGCGCGATACCAGATGGCCCTGTCGTGGTGGTACGCCCGCGAGTTCGACCAGGCGCTCGACGCGGGTCGCAAGGTTCTCGAAATCCGGCCCGACTACGCCAACGGCCACGTCCTCATGGGCCAGATGCGGTTCGCCGTCGACAAGAAGACGTCGGAAGAGGCCGACCGCGACTTCCGCGTGGCGGAGAAGCTGCACGCCGACTCCGGCCAGATGCTCCAGGAGCGGCGCCGCGTCCGGATGCTCACCCGCGGCCCGCGCGACCTGGGCTGCATCTACGAGCACGAGTCCCCGAATTATCGGATCATCACGGACATCAGCGCCGAGCGCGCGCGGTGGTACGCGTCCCAGCTCGAGGTCGTCCGCGGGAACTACCTCGACGCCTTCAAGAAGTGGTACAAGGGCGACCCCCGGCCCAAGCCCCGGATCGCCATCTTCAACACGCGCGAGGCCTTCTACACCTACACCGAGCTCTGCTCGACGTCCCGCCGCGAGAACCTGCTCGGGTTCTTCGACCCGGCCAACAACGAGCTCGTGCTCTTCGAGGACCTCGACCTGGGGGAGACGCTCCACACGCTCTACCACGAGGCCTTCCACCACTTCGCCTCGGCGATGCTCAAGTTCCCCCCGTACTGGTGGAACGAGGGGATCGCGGAGTACATGGGCGCGGTGAAGCTCGACCCCGAGGGCAAGTCGGTCAAGGAGCGGGCGATGATCCTGACCGGGCGGCTCTCCAACATGAAGACGGCTTTCCGGATCGGCTATGTGAGGTCGTTCGAGCAGATCATCAACTACACTCCGGGCGAGTTCTACGGGGGGTGGGTCGGGTTCCATTACGCGCAGGCATGGACGATGATCCACTTCTTCTACGAGTACGAGGGTGGGAAGTACCGGCCGCTCATCGAGCAGTACTTCGACGAGCTCTACAACGGGAAAACCCAGCGGCAGGCCTACGACGCCGTCTTCAAGGGGAAGGCCGAGGAGCTGGAAAGGCAGTGGAGGGAGTTCGCCCAGAAGCTGAAGCCGCCCGGCACGCCGCAATAAAGACGCGGACTACCCGGTCGGATTTCCGATTGCTGATTGCTGATTGCTGATTGCAGAATGCTGATCGCTACCTAACAGGAGCCTTCAATGAACCATCCCGTCCTGGCTTTCTGCGTGTCGATCGCCGTCCTCCTGGGCGCCGGAGCGCGCCCCCCGCAGGACGAGCCCCCAAAGGGGGAGGCTCCGAAGGGGGAGGCCCCAAAGGCCGACGCCCCGAAGGCGGAGCCGAAGGTCGAACCGAAAGGCGACACCGCCCCGGCGAAGCGCGAGAACCTCAAGGTCGAACTCAAGCTCGATGGGACGTTCGAACCCGCCGCGCGCCACGCGGTCCAGATCCGCACGCAGGCCTGGCAGGGCGAGATGCCGATCGCGAAGGTCGCCGCCCACGGGTCGAAGGTGAAGAAGGGCGACCCCCTGGTCCAGATCGATCCCACGAAGTTCCGCGAGGCGGTCGCCGCGGCGGAGCTCGACCTCGCGTCGGCGAAAACCCAGCACGACCGGCTCGCGGAGGAGATCCGGCTGGCCGCCGAGGGAGAGGCCCTCCAGAAGGAACGGCTCGAACGGGACGCGAAGGACGCCGCGGACCGCGCCAAGTACTTCGCCGAGGTCGAGATGGCGCTGGACCTCAAGGACATCGAGATGGGGATCCAGTGGATGGAGGACAACCTCGCCGACCAGAAGGAGGAGCTCGAGCAGATCGAGAAGATGTACAAGTCCGAGGAGCTCACCAACGCGACGCGGGACATCGTCCTGAAGCGGGCCAAGCGCTCGATGGAACGGTCCAAGGCGCGGCTCGAGGTGTTCCAAGTGCGCGCCCAGCGCGCGAAGTCCTACGACTTCCCGCGCGCGCTCGAGCAGGTCAAGCTCGAGGAGCGGGAGCGGGCGCACGCCCTCGAGGCGTGGCGGAAGACCTCGCCGATCCAGAAGGCGGATCGGGACGCCAACTTCGCGCGGGCGAAGGCGACCGTGAAACAGCAGGAGGAGAACCTCGCGAAGCTGAAAAAGGACGAGGGGGCGCTGACGGTGGCCGCGGCCGCAGACGGCACGGTGTGGTACGGCCAGTTCGAGGGCGGATCGTGGCAAGGTGTCGAGGAGGCGCAGAAGAACCTGAAGGTCGGCGAGAAGGTCTCCGCGAACCAGTCGCTGATGACGCTCGTCCCCGACGGTCTCTGCGTGAAGACCTCGGTGGCGGAGGACAAGATCGCGGAGGTGCCGGCCGGCACGGAGGCGAAGGTGACGCCCGTCGCCTGGCCCGACCTGAACCTGGCGGCGAAGGCGTCGGCGCCGGTCCTGATCGGGGCGCGCAAGGGCGAGGGGTTCGACACGCGGTTCGATCTCGCCTCGGGCGACCCGCGGATCGTGCCGGGGCTGAAGGCGAAGCTTGTCCTCGTAATCGCCGAGCTGAAGGACGTGGTGACGGTGCCCTCGGGGGCGGTCACGGAGGAGGCGGGGAAGAAGTTCGTGAAGGTCGTCGAAGCGGGCAAGCCGGTCCAGCGCGAAGTGGGCGTGGGCAAGACGAACGGCGAGCGCACGGAGATCAAGACCGGGCTCAAGGAAGGGGAAGAGGTGATGACGGGCAAGGACGCCAAGTGAAACGTCTTCCCCTGGTCTTTCTCGCCCTCCTCGGGGCGGAGTGCTCCCTCGCGGATCGGCCTCCCCAGGCGATGCAGGACGCTCCCGTGCGGGAGCGGGACGTCATCACCGCGATCGGCGACGGCGTGGCGTTCCTCCTGCGGTCGCAGAACGCGAACGGCTCGTGGGGGAGCTCGGCGGGCTCGACGGGCTACGACCTGTGGGCGCCGCCGCCCGGATCGCACGACGCGTTCCGCTCGGCGACGACGGCGCTCTGCGTCCTGGCGCTGATGGAGGCGAAGGGGCCGCCCGAGCCGATCCGGAAAGGGTTGGAATGGCTCATGGCGACGGACCCGCCGCTGAGGGCGGAGCCCGCGGTGATGTACAACGTGTGGGGGCACATCTACGCGGTCCAGACGCTCGGCGCGGCGTACGAGGCGCAGGGGGACGAGCTGACGCGGGCCCGGATCCGGGCCGCGGCGGAGCGCCATCTCGACCTGCTCGCGCGGTACGAGACGGTGTACGGCGGCTGGAACTACTACGATTTCGATTTCGGAACCCGGTCGCCGGGATCATGGCCGACGAGTTTCGGGACGGGGGCGGCGGCCGTGGCGTTCTTTGACGCGCAGCGGTCGGGCCTGGACGTGCCGGAGGACATGGCGCGCCGCGCGGTGGAGGCGGTGGCGGGATGCCGGAAGCCGGATGGAAGCTACCTGTACGACCTCGGGTGGAGGTATCACCCGATGCATCCGGCGAACCAGGCCAAGGGCGGGCTGGGGAGGATGCAGGCGGGGAACGTGGCGCTCTTCGTGTGGGGCTCGCCCGAGGTGGACAAGGCGGCGCTGAAGGCGGGCTTCGACAAGATGGCGGAGGAGCACCGGTTCCTCGAGGCGGGGCGGAAGCGGCAGTATCCGCACGAGGCGTTCTATTTCAACAGCGGGTATTACTACTACTACGGGCACTACTACGCGGCGCGGGCGATCGAGCTGATGGATCCCGGGGACCGCAAGGATCGGCGGGGGAGGCTGGCGTCCTTCATCCTGCCGCACCAGGAGGAGGACGGGTCGTGGTGGGACTACTCGATGTTCTCGTACCACAAGCCGTACGGGACGGCGTACGCGGTGATGGCGCTCCTGCGGTGCCTCGGCGCGCCGTACGTGCCGAAATGATGTGATGGGTCAGCTTCCAGATCCCAGATCCCAGCTCCAGAAGTTTCAAGCGGCGAGCCAGAGAAGAAAAGCAGCTGAAGGGCCAACCGGAAGATCCGAGCCAAACCACCGCACGGGAGCGGGCGGCTTGACCGGGGGTGGGGAGGGTGCTACAGTGCGCCCCGCTTCGGCCGGCTCTTTACAAACTGGAATCGATCACCGCCGAAAGGCGGGATCTGCGTCGCGGGGTGGAGCAGCCTGGTAGCTCGTCGGGCTCATAACCCGGAGGTCGTGGGTTCAAATCCCACCCCCGCTACCACGGTGGCGGCGTCCTTCAATGGGCGCCGCCACCACCCATCGGATCGGCCGAAATCCCGCCGAATTCCGCACGGCGAAGGCGGACCACCCCGGCTTACTCGGCGCTCACGGCGGCCTGATATTGCTCGTCGCTGACCTTTTCCATCCAGTTCACCATCTTGCCGTCGAGTTGTTCCTGGATGGCGATATGCGTCATGGCCGTGGTCGGCGTGGCGCCGTGCCAATGCTTCTCGCCCGGCGGGCACGAGATCACGTCGCCCGGCCGGATCTTCAGGATCGGGCCTCCCCAGCTCTGGACGAAGCCGCAACCGGCCGTCACGATCAGGGCCTGGCCCAGAGGGTGCGTATGCCAGGCCGACCGGGCGCCGGGCTCGAACGTGACGCTGGCCCCCGCCGCTCGTCCCGGGGCGGCCGCCTGGAACAGGGGATCGATGCGCACTGTGCCGGTGAAACACTCGGCCGGTCCCTTGGCGGATGGCTGTGAGCCGCTGGGTTTGATTTCCATTTGCAGATTCCTCCCTTCAAAGCCGGACAATCCGGGCCTGAGTGTCGTATGCTCCCAAGTCAGAGCCCCCCGGTCCCGACCTTCTTCGACGATGGCGGCGTCGCAAACGGCGACCCTTAATAGAAGGAAGTACCATGACGATCTTCGCGACATCGATGGCGCCTCCTCCAAGATCAGGGTGGAAGGGGACCGATACCCGGAAAGATTGGAACGAATGACGGGGCGCTAGACATGCGAATCGGCATCTTGGGTTCGGGGTTGATGGGCGGGAAGCTCGGAACGATCTTCGCCCGAGCCGGACACGAGGTCGTCTTCAGCTACGCGCGGAGCAACGACAAACTCAAAACGCTGGCTCGACAGTCTCAAGGTAAGGCGCGCGCCGGCACGCCGGCCGAGGCCGCCAGGAACGCGGGTGCCCTGCTGCTCGCGGTGCATTGGTCCCGGGTCGACGATGTGCTGAAGCAGGCGGGCGATTTGACCGGCAAGGTCGTCGTGACCTGCTCCCTGCCGATGGATGCCGGCAACACAAAACTCATCATCGCCAACACTTCGTCGGGAGCCGAAGAGCTCGCGAAGAAAATCTCGAAGGCCAAGGTCGTCTCCGCTTTCAACACCGTTCCGAGCGAGGTGCTGTTCGACGTGTTCGAAGCCAGGCGCAAGAAGGATCGCCCGACCCTGGTGTACTGCGGTGACGATGAGCGCGCCAAAAATGTCGCGGTCCACCTGATCGGCGACGTCGGCTTTGAGGCCGTCGATGCCGGACCTCTGAAGATCGCACGGTACACCGAGCCGTTCGCGCTGCTCGTCGGCCAACTTGCCTACGAAGGGAAAGAAGGGCCGGAACTGGCGTATCGGTTCGAACGGTTTGGAAAGAGGTGAACAGATGCCGGAGCTCGCCGGATGGGAGAGCTTCTACGTCATCGTCGGGTCATCCGCGGGCGCGTTGATTGGACTACAGTTCGTCGTCATGACGCTCATCGCGGACAGTCCGATCGTCAGAGATGTGGAACGCGCCAGCAACGCCTTCGCGACGCCGACCATCGTTCATTTCGGATCCGTGCTGGTGCTGTCGGCGGTCATCAGCGCCCCGTGGCATGGCATCGCCGCCGCCGCCATTCTCTGGGCCGCGCTGGGCCTGGCGGGGGTGATCTACGCGCTCATCGTGGCTCGACGCATGAGGGTGCAAACCGCCTACTCGCCTGAGTTCGAGGACCGGCTGTTCCATGTCCTCCTGCCGTTCGCGGCCTATGCGACGCTGATCGGATCGGCCATTGCGACCCCGTCGAATGTCCGCGGGGCGCTTTTCGGGGTCGGCGCGGCGGCGCTGCTGCTGCTCTTCATCGGCATTCATAACGCCTGGGATGCCGTCACGTACCAGGTGTTCCTCAAGAAGCAGGGGCAGCAAGATCGACGCTGATGGGGCCACCCCCTCGCTGTTTCGTGAGCGCCAGCACTTCCGCGGCCGCGCGTTGACCGCTTTCGACGGCTCCGTTCATGTAGCCCTGCCACTCCAGGCTCGTGTGCTCGCCGGCGAACAGGATTCTGCCGAAGGGCCGCGCGAGCAGCAGGCGCCAGGAGGGGTCGTACGCGGGATCGAAGTAGGCATAACTGCCTCGGGACCACGGGTCGGTCTCCCATGTGACGCTTCGCCATGAGAGCAGCCGCCCCCGGCCGGCTCCGAGCCACTTCAATTCGCGTCGCAGCCGTTCTGGACCGCCGCGCGAGAGAATCGCCCGCGTCGCGTCGCTCGCGGAGCCCCCCGCCAGCAGCGTCAGCAAGGCGGAATGCCGTCCGCGAACCTGGCCTTCCGTCCCGTCCCACACGGCGCCGATGGGCAGAGTCGTCCCGAACGCGGAGGGCCGGCCCGGCCGCCGCCAGAACGCGCGATCGAACTGCAGGTGCGTCTTCGTGGCCTGTCCGTACCTCAAGCGGACGATCGCCTTCCATTGGTCCTCGGGAATCCGCGGATGGAAGGCGACCTCTTTCAGGGTCGCGGCGGGCGCCGTGAGGATCACATGGCCGCCGGTGATCTCTTCGAGCGCGCCGTCGGCGCCGCGCACTTTGATCCGCACGGCCCGGGAAGTTTGAGACACCGCGACGACGCGTCGCCGCAGGTGAATCCGGTTTCGAAGAGGGGCCGCCAGTCGATCCACGAGCCGATCGGCTCCGCCGACGATCCGGTACAGCTTCTGCCGCCCGGGCCTGTGCCCGGCCGTCGCCGCCAGCTCGGCCAGGACCAGGAGCGAGAGGTCCTCGACGTCCGCCCCCAGGAGGCCCTGGAGCCAGGCCAGGCCGTCCTTGGCCGCGCCGGGAATTGTCCGGACAAATTCAGCGATGGAGCGGCGCGCGATCGCGCGCGCGACGGGGCCGTCCCATCGCTGATCTCCGCGTACATACGGCTCCAGGATCGGCCGGAGTTCTTCCAGGTACGAGTGCCATGGGACCGTGCGATGAATCTCCACGCGGCCTCGAGGCGATCGGCGCGCCAAACCGAAACCCGTCCGGAGCACGCGCAGGAGCCTGAGGCCGAGGCTTTGAACGAGTTCGCGGATGGCGTCCTGTCCCTCGTCGATGAATTCACCGCCGGCTTCGGCATGCAGATTCCCGACGAACCCGTCGCGGAGCGTCCATACCCGGCCGCCGATGCGGTCGCGACCCTCGAAAAGGGTCACCGGGACGCGACGCCGGATGAGCCAATCCGCCGCGGCCAGTCCGGCAAGACCGGCGCCGACGACGATCACTGCATCCTTGACCATGAACGATCCGGCGATGGCGATCGGACTGAGACTCAGGCGTGATCCGGTTCGACCCCGGTTCGGATCCTACCATGTCACCGGGGGTGCCCGTTTGGTTTCCGGCCCCTCGCGCCGAGTCTGCTCGCGATGGGCGGTCCTCGGTCGTTGGCTTTCGGCGATCAGACGCTAAGCCAAGCCGGATGTCATGCGCAAATCTCCGACCCGCTCCTCGGCGGTTGCCGCGAGAGTGATCCAACCGTCGCGGTCGTTCGGAATGCCTTCCGCCGCGAGCGGCGGGCCGATCGTCAGCCGGATCCGATGGAGCCGGGGCCAGGACCGGTTCGGCGGGAGCGATTCGAAGGCGCCCTCGATATGACAGGGAATGACCGGCACGTTCGACCCTGCCACCAGCATGCCGAGGCCTCGCTTGAACGGCCCCATCCTGCCGGTGCGCGTGCGCGTCCCCTCAGGGAAGAGGATGTACCCGCAGGGCTGATCGACGAGCCGGCGGCGAAGCGCCTCGATGTCGCGCGGATCGCAGTTCCTCCGCCACAGCGGCAATGCGTTCATAGCGAGCGCGGCGAAGGCGGACATCGGCAGCGATTCGAAAAACGTGTCGCCCGCCGCCAGCGGGTGGACCCGCTCGCGGAGGTGCCAGGGGAGCACCGAGCCGAGAATCAGCGCATCCAGATGGCTCGCGTGATTCGAGACCATGACGAACGGCAGGCTGTGGGGCAAATGCTCCCGACCGCGCAACTCGAGGCGGTGGCAGGCCTTGAGATACGCCTTCACCGCCGCCCACCACGCGGCGCGCACCGCCGGCTCAAGGAGGCCGCCTTCGCGGCGGAGGCTCCTCAGCCGCTCACGCAACGGCAGTCCCAAATCGCCGGCCGGCCGGTAGGTCCAGTCCTCCACGTGACCGTCACCCGCCCGTGATGATGGACTTGGGTTGATCCAATCCGAAGCCGACGTAGTAGCCGATGTAGTGAAAGACCGCCGGCGCCACGAGCAGCAGGCTGTTGCAGCGATCGAGGATCCCCCCGTGGCCAGGAATCGCCGCCCCCATGTCCTTGATCCCCAGGTCGCGCTTGATGGACGACACCATGAGATCCCCGAGCTGGCCCACGACGCTGATGATGAGCCCGAGCAGCGCCAGCCGGACCGGCGTGTCGACGGGGGTCCCCTTGAAAATGTAGTGAGCCAATATCGCGGCGAGCGGAGTCGTCAAGAGCACGGCCCCCAGGGAACCCTCGACGGTCTTATTTGGGCTCGTGTGGGGCGCGAGCGGCCGCCGCCCCAGGGATTTTCCAACGACGAACGCGAAGACGTCGTTCAGCTGGGTCGCGGCGATCACGAGGAGGAGGATCGGCCGGTAATTGACGTCGTTCGCCATGTACCCGAGATGCCACATCGCCCCGCCGAAGAGCGCGAATCCGAAGACTCCTAGCGCCACGCGCTGCAGATAGCCTTTCGGCTCGTCCCTCAGGATCGCCGCCGCCGCGATGAGCCCCATCGTCAACGGGAAGAGCGCGACGAAAAGGTGATACCAGTGGTCGAACACCGCGAGGGTTAGCAGGAGGATGCCGATCACCACCACGGACGTCGTCATGCGGTCGCGGAAAAGTCCCGTGGATCGCGCGAACTCCCAGAAGCAGAGCAGGCTCAACAGCGCGACCCCGGCGATCGTCCAGGCCGCCCCGAGGAGAATCGGCAAGATCACCGCGGGGACGATGACCAGCCACGCGAGATACCGCTTCAGGAGCTCGCGCTTCAGGTCGGGGCTCACCCGGGGAGAGGCTCGAAGCGCGAGGATGACGACGAACGAAAGGACGAGAATCACCCCGACGCCGGCGACAATCCAAACCGTGACCGGATGGTCGAACGCGTGGCGCCAGCCGAAAAGCCGCTCGAGCGTCTCGGGACTCATTCGCTCACCTCGAAGCCACGACCATGCCGAGCGTGTGAGGTACAACGTCCAGGGCGGTCCAAGTCCCGGGATCGAATCCGCCTTCGGACAGGCACCGGTCCAGCTCCTCCCTCGAATAGGTGTGTCCCGATGTCGTTCGCAGCGCGAGACCCAACGCGTAGAGAGCCCGCGGGAGTTCGCCGTTCGGATTCCCAGGCACGACGTCGATGACGGCGACGGCGCCTCCCGGCTTGAGCGCGCGGTGAATCTGGCGAAGCAGCCCCACGTTGCCTTCGGGGGTCAGGAGATGCGCGACGTTGGCGATGATAGCGAGGTCGAAGTGGTCATCCATCAGCTCGACGGTGCCGAACTCTCCCGGCAGGGCGATCAATTGCTTCGAGAGCCCGGCCCGCGCCGCCGCGGCGAGCGCGACTTGAAGCACGCCGGGGCGGTCGAGTGCCGTGACGCGCACCGCGGAGTCCCGCTTCGCCACGGCCAGGCTCCACACCGCCGAACCCGCGCCCACGTCGAGCACCTGGCGGGGCCCGCGCCGGGCCAGGATCGCCGAGGCCGCTTCCGCCGCCGGCGCCAGCATCCACTCCAGCGCGGCGGCCTGCGCCTGGTAGAACGCCTCGCCTTGCTCCACCTTCTCCACCGACACGAGCGGCTCCCCCGTGGCGAGCAGCTTGGGGAGATGCGTCCAGTAGGCGTCCCCGAGGTCGCGGTAAGGCCCCATCACGAATCGGGCGGCGGGCGCGAGTTCGAACGTCGCGCCGGTTCTCCGAAGCAGTCCAACGGCCGCGAGGGCCTCCAGGACGAGATGCGTCGGCCCATCGTGCAGTCCGCACCTGCGGGCCAACTCCGCCGAAGTCGCCGCTCCCGCGCCCAGCGCCTCGAGGATCCCCGCGTTCAGGGCGGTCCGGAAAACCTGGACTCCGCCGTTCATCGACATCAGGCGGAAATAGGTCTCCAGCGCTTCGAGGCGGGGATCGCTCACGCGGGCCTCCTCTTCGCCACCGAAACGGTGAAGATCCCCAGGTCGTCGATCCTCATCTCTTCCTTCTCGAAGCCCGCCTCCCGGGCGAGCTCATCCATCTCCGCCTGCGTGCGGCACCGCATCACCCAGGGCTTTCCTTCGCGGTTGACGAGCACGTTCGCGATGAATTCGAGCTGCGGGTGCCACGGCTGGTTGGTGTAGATCAGGTACCCGCCCTCGGCGATCGCCGAATGGAGGCCGCGGAGCGAGCGGACGATCAGGGCGTTGTCCGGGAAGAGTTCGTAGAGCCCCGACACGATGGCGATATCGGGTCGCGGCGTCAGGCGAGTCAAAGTCTCGGCGTCGAACGCGTCGCCGGTTTCATAGGTCGCGTTCGTCACGCCCATGCGACGGGCGAGTTCCCGGCCCGCCTCGACTCCGGGGACGCTGAAGTCGCGCAGGCGCGCTTCGATCTTCACGTCGGGCAATTTCAGAAGCGTCTCGAGCAGGTAGCGGCCCGGGCCGGACGCCACGTCGAGGATCCGGACCGGCTTCCGCGAGAGAGCCAGCCGCCGGATGAGCGCTTCGAGGAGTTCCTGGATATTCGATTTGCGCGCGCGGATTCCCTTCCAGCCCGGGCTGTCGAGGTAGACCCGGTCGATGAGGCGGCCGAGCAGGAGAGAACCTCGGGCCGAGTTTTCGTAGACGTAGTCCAGGGATTCCCCCGAATCGAATCCCCGCTTCCAGCCGAGCCGGATCCCCCGGCTCAGGAGCCCCGCGGTCTTGAGCCCAAGCTTCGCGACCCCGTACATGAGTCGCTTGGGGGAGAGTGTCGGGAGCGGCTTCGCGGGCGGGTCTCGGGGAACAGCGCGTTCATAGGGGCTGGAGAATCTCTCCTGCACGAATTGCCGGATCTCGGCGAACGCCAGGTGGCGGTCCTTCTCGTGCAGGATGGCGTGCGAGAACCCTTCGAAGATTTTCATCCGCTTCACGGGTGTCGAGAGGCGTTCGAAGAACTTGCGCTGGTCCCGCACGTGGACGACCCAATCCGAACCCGCGGCGAGGATGAGCGTCGGCACGGCGATGGCCCGGGCGTCTTCGAGGACGCGCCGCGAGGCGTCGAAGAGTCCGATCAGGATATTGACCGCTATGTTCCGGGAGATGAGCGGATCGGCGTCGTACAGCCGCGCCTGTTCCGGGTCATGGGTCAGCATCCTGGATTTCACGTAGCTCCTGATGAAGGACTTGCCTCCCATGCGGTCGCGCAGGCGGAGGAACGACAGCGCGAAGGGGATGTAGAGCTTCACCCGGAAGGCGGGCGTGGCGAGGACCATTGCCCGGATGGGAGGCGCGTAGTCGTGGACCCATGTCCCCACGGCGACGCTACCGACACTGTAGCCGAGGACGATGGCGTTCCGCACGTCGATTCCATGTCGCGCGGTCAGATGGCTGACGAACCACCCGATGTCGCGGACGACGCAGGAAAAACTCGGCGCCCAGCCGCGGTCTCCCGGCGACCGGCCGCAGCCGCGGGCGTCCCACGCGAAGACGTGGAATCGA
>Ga0193713_1000035_pt1 | contig 37750 bp, 43 predicted proteins | sample H3a2metaG_FD_143054 | JGI IMG/M metagenome (GOLD analysis project Ga0193713, IMG submission 143054) | Soil microbial communities from a riparian zone of the East river system, Colorado, United States - H3a2 | ecosystem: Environmental > Terrestrial > Soil > Riparian zone | place: USA: East River... | reverse complement strand
TGTTGCCAGCAAGCCAACTTTGACTTCTCATCTTCATTTTCCACCATTGGATTTGGCATGGGTCCAAAGCCTGCAACGGGCACGCCCGCCATCGGCGCAAGCTCGGGCATTCCAGCGAGACCGTAGCCCAGCGTGCCGGGCGTTGCAGCTGCAGTAAGTTCTCTCACGTGAACAAGATGAATCTCCGCATCGAGAGCTTTGGCGAGCTGTCGTGCGAGGTTGATTACCGAAGGGGTTACATCGGAAAAATCAATCGGAACAAGGATGCGTTTCATTCCTGCGCAATTGAGCTTACCTAGCGCGCTGCTTAGGCTCAAGATCGTGACGCGGACAATCCTGTCTGCAACGTTTGCAAGGAGCGGCGGTCTCTAGCCCGCCGCAGGACGATCTGTCGCCTTCGCTTTGCTACGGCGAGCCAATGGAGATCGCCCCTCCTTGAGATGACACAGGCAAGATTGCCTGCATCACGCCCGCGCCGTAATTTGCCAGGTGCGCGACTTATTCGAGGAAAAGGAAGACGTTGAAGTTGCGGATAGCGCAGCGCCGCTCGCCACGCGCATGCGGCCCCGCTCGTTGGAAGAGCTTGTCGGCCAGGAACACATTCTTGGCCCCGGTAAACTGTTGCGGCGCGCGATTGAAGCCGATCGTTTGCCGTCGGTGATCTTCTCCGGCCCGCCCGGAAGCGGAAAGACCACGCTGGCCCGCGTCATTGCGGAGATGACCCACGCCAAATTCATTCGAATCAGCGGCGTGGAGAGCAACGTTGCCGAGATGCGCCGCGTCATCGCTGCGGCGACGAATCGTCTCCGCACCTCCGGACAAAAGACGATCCTGTTCATCGATGAGATCCATCATTTCAACAAAGCGCAGCAAGACATTCTTTTGCCCGACGTCGAAACTGGAAATCTCCGCCTAATTGGCGCGACCACTTATAATCCATTCTTTTATGTGAATAGCGCGCTAGTCTCGCGCTCGCAGGTCTTTCGACTTGAACCGCTCAGTGTTCAGCAACTCGAAAATTTGATCGACCGCGCGTTAACCGACAAAGAGCGCGGGCTTGGAAATTACAACGTGACGATGGACAAGGAGGCGCGCCGTCATCTGGCAAAACTCAGCGACGGTGATGCTCGCAAATGCCTAAACGCGCTTGAGATTGGTGTGCTGACAACAGCGGCCGATTCTGTAGCCGGGGGCGGTGACCCCGGCACCGCGATCAGCGATCGCGGCCACAATGTCATTCATTTTACGCTCGTGGTTGCCGAGGAAAGCATTCAGCAGAAAGCGGTCGTTTACGATCGAGCCGGCGACGCGCACTACGACACCATCAGCGCGTTCATTAAGAGCATGCGCGCGTCAGATGAAAAAGGCGCCATGTATTGGCTCGCCAAAATGCTCCACGCCGGTGAGGATTTCCGATTCATTGCACGGCGCATTGTGATTTTTGCCAGCGAAGACATCGGTCTTGCCGATCCAGAAGCGTTGCAGATCGCAATTGCGACCCAGCAGGCAGTCGAATTTGTCGGCATGCCTGAAGCGCGCATCCCGCTGGCGCATGCAGTCGCTTACATGTGCCGCGCGCCTAAAAGCCGCGAAGCCTATGACGCGCTGAACGCAGCGAGCGAAAAGATTGAGATGGAACAAACAAAACGTGTCCCGGAGCACCTTAAGAACATACATTTCCCGGTGAATCCGGAGGACTAACCGGGCGTCCGCTTTCGAATTACGGGAAGTGTCGCGGTTGGCACTGCCACCACAACGCACGTTACATTAGCGACGTTGGTGGTTGATCATGAAACGGCTTGAAAGCGGTTCTGTAGCAAGATTTTTACGGCTGATCCGTTTTTCGCACACAATTTTTGCGCTACCATTTGCGCTTGGTGCACTCGTAGTGGCGGCAAACGGCTCGCCGTCGTTGAGAATTCTATTCCTAGTCGTTGTCTGTATGGTCCTCGCGCGCACTGCGGCTATGCTTTTCAATCGATTGGTTGACTGGTCTCTTGATCAGCGCAACCCGCGAACGGCTTCACGTCACTTGCTCGTTTCAAAATCCGTTGCTCTCACTTTGCTCGTGTTCAATTCCGCGGGATTCGTTGCATCAACAGCTGCAATCAATCGACTGACCTTCATCCTGGCGCCGGTTGCTCTTGCGCTGATTTTTTTCTACTCGCTCACGAAACGCTTCACCAGTGCAACGCATTTTTTTCTAGGCTTGGCGCTGGCCATTGCTCCGGTCGGCGCCTGGATTGCGCAGACCGGACGCATCGATCTTGCGCCGATCATTCTGGGAGCCGGCGTAATTTGCTGGGTGGCGGGTTTCGATCTGATCTACGCCACGCAAGATTACGATTTTGACCGGCGCGAAGGGATTCGGTCGCTGGTCGTAAAGCTCGGGATCGCGCGGAGCCTCCGGTTGGCACAGCTGTTGCATCTCCTTACGTTTGCCGCGCTGATTGGTTTTGGTCTCGTCGCGAGACTGGGTGCGGTTTATTTCTGGGCGATGCCGATCGTCGCGGCGGCGCTCTTCTACGAACACAAAACCGCAACGAACCTGGATTTAGCTGGAATCAATCGCGCCTTCTTTCAAAGCAACGCATTTGTCAGTGCCGTATTTCTCGTCGCGGTTTGCGCAGATCGATTGATCAGGTAGGGGCGATTGACCTCAATCGCCCGAGACGGTTCAGGTGAATCGCCCGCTACATCGCGTTTAACATTGCCACGCGTTTCGCGTGGCGGCCGCCGTCAAATCCGGTTTCAAGCCAGATGCGCACGATGCTCAGTGCAAGATCTTCTGGGATCAGACGCTCGCCGATTGAAAGCACGTTGGCGTCGTTGTGGTGGCGGGACAGACGTGCCGACTCTTCGTTCCAACAAAGCGCGCAACGCACGCCGTGCACCTTGTTCGCTACCATCGCTTCGCCGTTACCGGAGCCCCCGAACACAATGCCTCGTTCACACTCGCCACGCGCTACTGCTTCCGCTGCCGGACGAATAAAAAGCGGATAGTCCACCGGGTCTTCACTGAAGGTGCCGTAGTCTTTCACTTCGTGTCCGAGCGAGCCGAGCAATTCTTTTACTTTTTCCTTGTAATGAAAGCCGGCGTGATCTGAGCCGAGGGAAATTTTCATGATGGACATTTAAGCGGAATTACAGCCACGCTGTCGAGCCAAGGAGCGGCGGCCGAACAGAAAAGGCGGATTGGAAACCGCCTTTCCTTGCTAGCCTCCGTGCAGTTTGGCCAGCTCACCCCAGATCTCCTTCTCGCGTTCGGTTATTTTTTTGGGGACATTGATCTGAACAACGACATAAAGATTACCGCGCTTGCCGGAGGCGGTGGGCAGTCCGCGTTCGCGCAGACGAAACCGTTGTCCACCCTGCGTGCCTGGCGGAATTTTCAGGCGCACTTTCCCCTCGAGAGTGGGCACAAGCAATTCTGTGCCAAGCACTGCCTGCCATGGCTCGATTTTCAGCTCATGAATCAGATCGCTGCCTTCGACTGAAAAATCTGGATGTCGAGCCAGGCGCACGCGAAGAAAAAGATCGCCGCTTTTTCCTCCGCGCGCGCCCGCTTCGCCCTGACCGCGCAAACGGATTCGCTGTCCTTCGTGAACGCCGCGCGGGATCTTAACCTGATAATTTTCCACTTTATCCGAGCCAGCGCGGCGCAACGAGACTGTTCGGGTCGATCCGTGCAATGCTTCTTCAAGTGTGACCATGATGTCGGCTTCGACATCGGCGCCACGTTCCGCTGTCGCCTGACGTCCGCCAAATCCACCGAAAGCCGAACGGCCGCGGCCACCGCCGAAGAATGCTTCGAAGAAGTCGCTGAACCCCGTTCCGTCGAACTCGAATTGAACTCCACCGCCATCGCCGCCCCATTGATAAAATCCGCCGCCGGGTTGCTGTCCTTGCCGTTGCCAGTCAGGCGGCGGCTGGAACCCGCCCGGTCGATTCCAATCCGCGCCAAGCTGATCGTATTTCTTGCGCTTTTCAGGATCGCCAAGCACCTCATAGGCTTCGTTGATTTCCTTAAATTTTTCTTCGGCCGCCTTTTTATCTTTGGCAACATCGGGATGATATTTCCGCGCCAGCTTGCGAAATGCACTGCGAATCTCGTCGTCAGTGGCCGTTTTCGGAACACCAAGTGTCTCATAATAATCTCGGAACTGTACGGGCATTTCCTATCAAGCTTGTGCCTTCGCTCGATTCACGCAACTTTTTGAACGATGCGCGAGCTGGGCAAATTCATCATGATCATCGGTGTCATCACGACGCTGGTAGGATTGGTGATGTGGAGCGGCTTCGCTCCAAAATGGCTGGGACGATTGCCCGGGGATATCCGAATCGAGAAGGAACATTCGGCATTTTATTTTCCCATCGTCACCTGCATTATTCTCAGCGTTGTCCTGAGCCTGCTGTTGTCGCTCCTCTCAATGTTTCGGCGCTGAGGAATTTTCAATCGTCCTGTGTAACCTCAAGCGCTGTAGCCACGGGCCCCTGGGCCCGTCTGACCTTGCACATGGTTCGTCCGTATGCGAACGGCCCACAGGGCCGTGGCTACAAAAACTATCCAAAATCAACTCGATCAACATGTATCGGCCTTGCTGCAATGCCGGCGCTGCTCGCGGATGCAATCGACGCCGGTCTCCGGCGGCGCGATCATGAGCGACATCATGCTCGTCGGACAGGCACCCGGCCCGAGAGAACCGGTTTTGCAACGACCATTCGCGCATACCGCTGGCAAAACGCTCTTTCGCTGGTTCGAAGAGTTCTGCGGCATGAATGAAGCTACTGTTCGATCGAGAATTTATTTCGCAGCAGTCTGTCGCTGTTTTCCCGGTAAAAATTCCAGCGGCACCGATCGCGTTCCGGCGCCGGACGAGATTCGCAACTGCTCGTCTTGGATGGATAATGAGATCCGAATCTTACGGCCACGCCTCATCATTCCAGTCGGCCGACTGGCCATCATGCAATTCATCGACTGCCCGAAATTGGAAAAAGTGATTGGCCACACCTTTCGAGTGGAACGCGCAGGAAACCGCTTCGATTTAGTTCCATTGCCGCATCCCTCCGGCGCATCACCATGGCACAAAATTTCGCCAGGTCGTGAGTTAACCAAACGCGCGCTCAAGCTAATCGCGCGCCATTCTGCAATCGCGGCGCTCTCTAAACGACGACGCCAGTCACAGAACGCCGCTACAGTGGGCTAGTCTAAATTCGGTGTTGGACGTTCAGCGCCTGCCACGCCGTAGCCTTGCGAAGGCGGGCTGGGCGTTGGACGTTTTACGAATGTCTTCCATGGTCGCAACTCGCTCTGAAATTCCCGAATCCGACAAATGGGACCTCTCGCATCTTTTTACCGACGCGGGCAAATGGCAGGAGGATTTCGCGTGGCTTCAACGCACCTATCCGCGATTTCAGGAGTGGAAGGGCAAAGCAGGTGAGTCGGCACAAACGCTGGCCGCGGTTCTCGAATTTGAGAAGTCGCTCGAGCAGAAGATGGAACGCGTCTATCACTATGCCTCGCTGCAACTGGCGGAGGACAGCACCAATAACGAATACCTCGCGCGTATCGGACAGGTTCAGAATCTGCTGACCAAGATCGGTGAAGCGGCGGCGTTTGTTGCTCCCGAAATCCTGGCGATCGACGACGAAAAGTTCGCACGCTTCATTGCCGATCCGGCTTTGAAGGATTGGCGAATCAAATTGCACAAAATCCGGCGGATGAAGCCGCATGTGCTCTCAGAGCCCGAGGAACGTCTGCTCGCTCTGGGCAGTGTCGCGCTCAGTGGTTACGACGACACATTTTCGCAGTTGACCGATGTAGACATGAAGTTTGGCGTTTTGATGGATGAGACCGGACGCGAAAGACCGCTCACCCAAAGTTCGTTCAGCTCATTTTTGGTGAAGCGCGATCCTGAGCTGCGCAAACGCGCTTTTCATCAGTTCTACACGGAATTTCGCGACCATGAGTACACGCTCGCCGCGTCGCTTGCCTATTCTGTGAAGGCGGATGTCTTTCACGCGCGAGCGCGGCGCTACTCATCCGCGCTGGAAGCGGCGCTGTTTCCCGACGACGTGTCGATCGCAGTTTATGATGGGTTGATCCAATCAGTCCGGGCGAACTTAAAACCGCTGTTCCGCTATTTCGATCTGCGCCGGCGCGTTCTTGGTTTGGACGAACTTCATCATTACGACACTTACGTCCCGCTCGTTTCGGGAATCGAGACACGCTTCACTTTTGATGATGCCGTGGAAATGGTTTTGGCGGCGCTGGCTCCGCTAGGGAAGGAATATGTTGATGTGCTGGCGGAAGGTTTGTGCTCGAAACGGTGGTGCGATCGTTACGAAAATAAAGGCAAACGGAGCGGCGCGTTTTCGTCCGGAAGCTACGACGCACCACCATATATCCTGATGAATTACAAGGAGGACGTCTTCGCCGATGTTTACACGCTGGCACACGAGGCCGGCCACTCGATGCACAGTTGGTTTTCGCAAAATTCGCAACTGTTTCAGGATTACGAGTATCCGATTTTCCTGGCAGAAGTAGCCTCGACGTTCAACGAAGAATTGCTCACACATCATCTGCTTCAAACAACCACAGATCCGAAGATGCGCGCTTACATCATCAACCGGCAAATTGACGATCTGCGCGGCACTCTTTTTCGGCAGACCATGTTTGCCGAATTCGAAAAACTGATTCATGCCGTCGAGGAAAGCGGCAATGCGCTGACGCTGGCAGTCTTCAAATCGGAATATCACAAACTCCTCGAGACTTATTTCGCCGAAAATTTCGTACTCGATCCCGAGCTCAATCTCGAATGCCTGCGCATCCCGCATTTCTACCACGCGTTCTATGTCTACAAGTATGCGACAGGAATTTCCGCTGCGGTGGCACTTTCACAGCGCGCGCTTTCCGGCGAGCCAGGAAACGTGGATGCGTATCTGAATTTTTTGCGCTCGGGCGGCTCCCGGTTTCCGCTGGAGACATTGAGGACGGCAGGCGTGGATATGGCGACGCCTGTACCGATCGAGAGCACATTGCGTTTGTTCGAACGTCGGCTCACAGAACTCGAAGAGCTCTTATTGTAGGGCGTCTGTGTCAGACGCCATGGCGTTTCACCGAAACGCCCTACAATTATTATCATGAACGCCGCCACTGGGCGTCCTACCATTCCGTCCATGCAACTGCAAAGCAGCCAACTGCTGCAGCGATTGAAACCGCTGTTCCAAGAGAATTTCGAGAAGTTTGGCGAGTTAGGCGCTGCGTTGTCGGTTTGGCAAAATGGAAAGCCGATCATCGATCTTTACGGCGGATTTCGCGATGCGCGTCGCGAAAATCCGTGGACAAGCGACACACTTGTCTTGGTGTGGTCGGCGACGAAAGGAATCGGCAGCGCATGTGTCTTGCACGCATTGCAGGAGCATAAGATCGACCTCGACCGACGGGTGGCAGGGTTCTGGCCCGAATTTGCACAGACTGGCAAAGAAAAAATTACGCTGGCACAGTTGCTTTCGCATCAAGCGGGGCTTTGCGCTTTGGATCGGCGAGTGGATGTGCTGGATTACCATGCGGTGATTCGGGCGCTCGAGGCACAAAAACCGTTGTGGCCACCAGGCACTGCACATGGCTATCACGCGCGCACGTTTGGATTTCTTCTCGATGAAGTCGTGCGCCGCATCGCTGGCAAAACGCTGTCGGAGTATTGGCAGGAGAATTTTGCACGGCCGCTCAATCTCGATTTCTGGATCGGCCTACCGGAAGAGAAAAATTCGCGCGTGGCAACGATGTACGCCGCTAAAGCCGGGAAGCCACCCGAGCCGAGACAATTTTATGACGATCTTGTCACGCCCGGCACTTTAGCGAGAAAGACGTTTACGTCGCCTAATGGCCTGAACGTGATTAGCAAAATGAATGATCCTCTAGTGCGCGCGCAGCCGATCGTTTCGTTTGGCGGCATTGGGAACGCCTCCGCGCTCGCGAAATTTTATTCCATGCTCGCGAACGACGGAAAGGCTGAAGGCCAGACATTCTTCTCACGAGAAACACTCGAATGGATGAGGACGACATTGTCAGATGGCGTCGATCGCGTTTTCCAAATACCGACAGCGTTTTCTGCTGGCTTTATGAAAGATGCCACGAAATTACAAGGAGCGGCGGTCTCTAGTCCGCCGAATTCAGAACGGCGGATTGGAAAGCGCCCCTCCTTGGTGACGTCGCGGTTGTTTGGCCCATCGCGAACTTCCTTCGGACATCCTGGCGCGGGCGGCAGCCACGCTTTTGCCGATCCTGAAAATAAAGTCGCGTTCGCCTACGTGATGAACCAAATGGAGCAATCGCTTTTGCCGAATGAAAAATCGCTGCGGCTGGTGGATGCGATTTATCTGTAACCGCGTCTCTGTGAGACGTGTAACCGAGGCGACATACAACACACGTGTCGCGCTTCGCATAGCGAAGCGGCTACATTTCGCCCATTATCGTAATCAAAATTTTTCGCCGATGTGGCGCGCGCCGGTGTTCAAAGAGAAAAACGCCCTGCCAAGTTCCAAGCTGCATTTTCCCATCGACAATCGGTAGTGTCTCGCTCGTGCGCGTCAATGTCATCCTGATGTGCGAGGGCATGTCATCGCTGCCCTCTGACCCGTGCGTCAAATAATCGGCATCTTCCGGCACGAGCCGATCGAAGAACGCTTCCAGATCGCGGCGCGCGGTCGGATCGGCATTCTCCATCACGACGAGGCTGCAACTCGTGTGCTGAACGAACACAGTCACTGTCCCGGTCCGTACTCCGCATCTGTCGATCGTCGCCCGCACATCATCGGTGATTTCATAGAGGCCCTTGCCGTTCGTGCGAACTTCAGATCGATCATGATGAACGCGCATAAATTTTTTCACGCCGAAAATACCACGTGGTAAAGTAGTAGTCGCGCCTGCAGCGCTGAAAACCGCGGAATGATACGATGAACGTGCGTGTCTTACTGGCAATAATCTTCGCCTCTCCGTGTCAGGGAGAGGGTAGGGTGAGGGTTCTGGATCCCTTGAGCAGAATGTTGCGAGTCCCCTCACCTCGATCCTCTCCCCGGAAGGGGAGAGGCGGACAAACACGAAGACGATGAAAATTCATGTGCAATTTTACGCGCAACTGCGCGATCTGGTTGGAATGCGCGAGCTGGATCTCGATTTGGCCCAAGGCGCGACTGTGCATGACTTGCTGGAAAAAATTTATGCGCAGCAACCCGTGCTTCGCGCGCACGACAAAAGCATTTTGATTGGCGCAGGCGTGGAGTTTGTCGATCGCAATTACATGCTGAAGCCGAACGAGGAGATTGCGATTATGCCGCCGGTGCAAGGTGGATAGTCAAGGAGGGGCGGTCTCTAGTCCGCCGTCCTGGAGGCCGGATTGGAAACCGCCCTTCGATGGAATCAATCCCTGAAGTTCTTGAAATTTGTGGCCACACCGAAATCCCGGCTGCGCACGAATTGAATCACAGTCTGGAGTTCGTCTTTCTTTTTCCCTGTGACCCGGATTTGTTGGTCCTGCAGTTGGCTTTGCACCTTGAAGCCTTTTGACTTGATCGCCTGAATAATTTCTTTTGCTTTGTTTCCTTCGAGGCCCTGTTTGATTTTCAATTCCTGCCGGGCATGACCAATCGATGACAAGGCGGGTTGTTCCTGGTCGATATTGCGCAGATCAACCCCGCGCCTGGACAATCTTCCGATGACAATCTCCCGCAAGGCTTTCAGGTGCGCCGCATCGTCGGCTGTCAAAACAAGCTTGTCTTTCTCCGAAATGATTTCCGTTTGCGCATCCTTCAAATCGAAGCGGGTGGCGAGCTCTTTGCGCGCCTGATTAATCGCGTTGTCGATCTCCTGATTGTCGACTTCTGAGACTATGTCGAAAGACGGCATATTCGATTGGGGATTTTAGATTGCGGATTGCGGATTAAGCAAATCACTTTGCCCACGGCCTAGCCTCCACAATCTTGATGTTGCCTTCTGTCACCCGGAACTTGATTGTGGCCTCGCCGCCACCGTTGACCAGCGCATCTACCTTCATACCTCCGGCGGCTGCCGATTCTGCCACTGCGCGACTTTCAAAATCATCGAAGATCTCTCCGTGTACTGCCTTAGCAAGAAGGTGGAACGCGCCACCGACAGGAAGATACGCCCATGCGTTTCCCTGTGCGAGACTCGCCTGAGCGGTAAACGTACTCTTTTCCCACCAATCGTACGACAGGATGAGAGTACCGCGCCAGATCGCGAGATCCAGGTTGGTAAAGCAGTTGCGAGCGAACATCCGGCCTTCACCTAACCGGGCGCGCGTGGTTGCTCCCCGCATTCCATCAACCAGAATCTCGCCCGCATTCAAGTCCAGTCCCGAGATGCTAGCCGTTGCCGGAACAACGACAGTGTAATCAACCGTACCCGAGCGATCGAACAGACCCCACTTGGGTCTCGGAGGAAATTTGGTGGTGATGGAAACAGAGCCTGGCTTAGTCGAGACATCGATCGTGATCTGCGTCAGCCGCGAGCGGCGGTACGCCCTCTTGATGGCGCGCACCCGCATCTCATTCGTGTTTGAGCCATAGACGAGGATGGCGCCATCACCGTTCTGAACAGTTATGTTCGCGGTCGGTTCAACCGTATAGAGGTGTTCGAAGGTCTCTTCCAGGACGCGATCGCTGTCCGACCCGCAGCCGACAAGCGACAACAGCAGTGTGACAACGATCGGGCCAAACTTGAGCCTCTTACTGAGAAGTGATCGCACGCCCAAATTCTATGAGCGCGCGCAGGTTGTTAATCAAGGGAAGAGCTGCGGTGATTGTGATAATTGCAAAAAGCGCGGCTTCGCTCCGGAAGTCCTGGCGCGCTTCGTATTTGAAGTAATCGCGAGTGATGCTCCAAAATGATCGCGCATGGACAGGCAGATGATATGCGCTCGACTGCTCGAGCGCGCCAGAGTGATAGCTGTAATCGGTGAACGGTTCACGATGACATTTGCCCGTCGCCCGATCGAATGAATTGCGGCGCGTGTCCCTGAAAGTTATTAAGCGTGTTGGTTTCATCTTCGAGAGGTGGTTGTTTGTTGTGAGATGCAGCGGGCGTGCTACTTGGATTCAAAATTCTCACCAACTAAATTTGTGCTCTCTGCTGCTGACCCGCTTTCGCGAGGCGCTCTCAGGACACTTCAACGCCACTTAGGATTCCACCAAGATGGCCTGTGAGGGTGATCATCAAGAGGGCGATTAGCGTTACTGCCCAATAGCCGATGGGTGGTGGCGTGCCCTTGGTGCGTAGACGCGAGCGCATCCAGGTGAGAAAGAAGATGAGCAACGCGGAAGTCAGTGCACAAATCATATGCAACCGTAAATTTCCTTTTAGGGTCGCGCCTTCGAGTTGCCATTGCCAGGCGCCCAGACCGGTGGCAATCGCCAGCGGGAAAGTCAGCGCGGCTCCCAGCAGATTGTAATAGGCGACCGTTGCGAGAACCGGTTGCTTGCGCCATGCCGCCAGTACCTCGAAGACAACGCTCGCAATAAAGAGCGCGATTGGGAAATGAATAATGACCGGATGCTGAGCGTGTCCCGCGAGGAGCGCGGCCTTCACATCGAAAGGGTTCGGGGCCGCCGCAAACAACAGGTTCATAACACACTCAAAACTGATAGCTGGACGGCAATCGCTCAATACTACTTCTCGACTACGATCATTCCGGTCATCTTGGGATGAACTGAGCAAAAGTATTCATAGGTGCCTGGCGCACCGGCGATGATCGAGAATTCTTGATCGGTGTCGAGCCCAGGTGATCTCTGAAACTTCTTCCCCACGCTTACGACGGTGTGCGGTTCCCCGTCTCGATTAATCCAGGTAATCTTCTCACCAGACTTGACCGTTATTTTCTGGGGATCAAAAGCAAAGTCTTTGATTTCAATCCTATTTTGCTTGGCGGTGGTACCGTTCGCGTCCTTCATCTCGCCAGCGAGAGCGAAGAGCGAAAAATTAAGAAGACTGATGGCGCACAAAAGAGCCGCTGTTTTAATTTTAGGAGTAGGTGTGATCATGTTTTCAATGGATTTAACTGAGATTTGAATCAACTACGGCAAGGGCACTTTTGCCTTGCTTGTATTGGACACTGGTTAGGCCGAGCATACTGCGCAGCTTTTCAGACGGAACTTTTAAAGGGCCAGGGTTTGGCCCCTGTCCCGGCTCAGGCTGCGGGAATGCTGTGGACATCGCGGTATGGAAAGTCACGTTGCCTTCCACTTTCTGGAGCACCTGGTGGATATGGCCGTTTAACACGGTCACTGAGCCGAAGCGTTTCAGATATCCAAGCGCGCGTTCGCTGTCGTCGGTTCCCCAGCCCCATTTTGGATACACCGCCCAGAGAGGGATGTGGGCAAACACGACAATCGGGGTTTCCGCGCTCAGACCTTTGACGTCGTCTTCGAGCCATTCCAGCTGCTCGTCGCCGAGTTGCCCGAGGCCTCCGGCCTGAAGGTTCACGACGTTGACCAGCCCAATGAAGTGGACTCCATTTTTGTTAAAGCTATACCAGCCGGAGCCCTTGCCCTCGACGCTCTTTAGATAACGGTCGCGAAAAAGTTTGCCGCCGTCATTTATGACATCGTGCTCGCCAGGAACATAAAATACATCCTTTGTTTTGCAGCTCTTGAGCACTTGATCAAACGTGTCGAACTCTTCCGGTTTCGATAGCTGGCTGATATCCCCCGTATGAATGAGGAAAGACGGCGGCGTCGGCATCGCGTTGATGCGATCAAGCGCAATTTTGAAAGTCGCGGTGACATCCTTGTTCGCCTCTTTATTGAAGCCGATGTGGCTGTCGCTGATTTGCAGAAAGCTAAGGTCGGTAGCTGTTGGCAGCGAGTCTCCGGCTTTCGCAATTTGAGCAAGGGTTTTCGACGCGAGTACGCCACCGCTGACCGTCCAAAGCAGGCCGGTACCTGCCCATGCCATGCAATGGAGAAAGCCGCGGCGATCGATTCCGTCGTGTTCGTGGTCGTGAGAAATGTAATCAGACATAATAGTTGTTTTCTTAAGGTTTAGGGTTGCTTGGTAATTGTCTTTCACCTGTGCTTACTGATTTCGCGCCACTTTATTCCCGAAATTTCTTGGCATTAGAGCGCGAGCCGCCGTAATTGTCTGCGGTTGCTACTTTTCGACGTCTGTCTTTGCAAAAACGCCGCGCTAAGGCGTCGGCCTACAGCGCGGCGTTTGAAATCGCAACGTACCAGTCAAATCAACGAGTTATTCTCTCTGTGCCGCGTCCGCAGCCTGAGCAAGAGAATTGATTAGCTGCAAGAATTGAGGCGGTTGTCCCGTGAAGAGCCCGTCGGCTATGAAGCTGTTTATAACGCCGGTGGCGTCTAGCTGTCCGGGACCGGTCGGACGAATGATTGAACAGGCCGGCAAGCCTCGGCGGATGAATTCGCACGGCTCAGGCATTATCAAGTTGGCTTGCAACGTCTCCGGCTGCCCTGTGGTCAGGTCGATAAATGTTACCGTTGAATTGTTGATTGGGTCGAAGTCGGTCAACGGAGTCGCATTGCCTGCCTTGTCCTGCCAGGTCTGAAAGTGCATAATCTCGGATCCGCCGATACTAAGGAGGATGCGTAGAACTTCGAGACTCGTTACTTTCTGAGCCAGCGTCGCGTAGAGGCTCGTGCCACCTTGTTCAATATAACCAAAGTGAAATCCGGCCGTGAAAGCGATGGCCTTAACATGGTCGCTGGGGTTATTTGGGTCGCCTAGTTCGTCGTTGTTTCTCGGAATCGCAGTATGCAGCCCAATGTCCAAACTGGGGACTGCATTCGGAAATCTCGCGCCGAAATCGGGGTTTGTCGTGCTGCGGTAGCGGGTCCACCAGCTGGTGTCGACAGTGAGCTGCTTAAGGTTCGTAAGCCGTCCAGTTTGCGGGACGAACGACACTTGGCTGGGTGGCAAGTTGGCGAACTGCCTTAGGTTGACCTGCCGCTCGCCTTTGGATCTTAAATAGGCGTTTAGGAAAGCTGCGTGACTCAGCTCATCATCGGTGTTATCGGAAATATACTGCGGCTGGTCCCCATCCAGAATCACGAGTCCTGCCTTGTACCCTGAATCTGGTGCGTCGACTCCTCCAAGCTCCTTGTATTGTTGCCAGAGATCGGCCTCGATCAGTTCGGCCGCGGCGAGGAGCTGGAGAATCGCCACATCACCTGCGTTGAGGCTTTGGCCTCCATTAGCTGCTGATGCTTTGCTAGAACCGCCTAGTAAAGCAGCTCCCGGGGCCAGAAGAGCGGCTCCCATGCCGAGATTGCGCAGAAAGGATCGTCTGGCGAGGCGGCGAGGCTGCGGGAATTCCTGGCTAGGATTCGATGATTCAGCGCTGTCGCGCTCCTTAATAACTGTAGGTTTGATTTCGGATTTCATAAAATGGACTAATATTGGTTTGGTTTTAGTTGTGCTTGGCGTATTGGCCTTGCACCTGTCCTTACCGATGCTGCGCGATTTTATTCCCAAAATCTTTGGCGGCCTCGTCACGATGGAAAAAACTCTTGATGAGATCGTATCGTTTTCCAGTGCTCTGGACCTCGATTAAGAATCGCGTGATGCCATCATCCAACCGATAAACAACCAGATCGCATCCGTAAGGGTGCAGCTTCTCCCGCGCAATGCGCTCGACCTCAGCATGGAGCGCTTCCTGCGTCATGAGTCCGCCTGAACGCAATTGGTCTAATTCCTTTAGCGCGATGGCGGCCGCTTTGCGGATTTTCCGGACGCGATCGTCGTACTCTGCGTCAAACTCATTCTTCACTTCGGAGTTCATTGGTCAGTTGTGTGCTAAGCGCCTTGTCTTTTTCTCCCAGAGATCCAAGTCAACGATCGTCTGCTGACCTTCCTTGATAACAACGAGGACGCGGCCGTATCCGTCTCTCTCCGACCGAGCTACGACGGCGTAAGTTCCAACGGGCAACGCCACAACCTCGGGAATTTCATCGGCTGGAAAACGTTGATTCCTGACCTTTTTAAAGAGCTTTCCGTCGATCGTGTAGATGGCGTAAGAGCTGTGTGGAAAGTACCACGCGTCGCCACCGTTGAATTCATCGGTGGCGGAATAGACCTTGAGATATCCTTGTGGTAACTCAGTTCGATAATCCAAATTCCCTGGTCTTATTGGGCCTGGAGACAACGGATCATCCTTACCTCCGGGTTGCGCGACCGTTGAACCGCCAAGGCACAAGGCCAGCAGAACAATTAGGAGCGCGCCTTTCAAAAGCGACGAGCACTGTGGTGATTTCATATGTCGGTGGAATTGATGTTTACTTGACAATGATTTTCCCTGTCATCCGGGGGTGGATAGAACAGAAGTAAGAGTAGGTTCCCGTTGTGGCGAAGGTATGGGAAAAGCTCTGACCAGTCTTCAATAGAGGCGACTTTTTAAATTGATTGTCAGCACTGGACACAACGTGTGGCACGTTGTCGTGGTTAGTCCAGGTCACTGTTCCGCCGACTGATAGCGTCAATGTGTTTGGAGAGAAACTGAAGTTGTCCATAGCAACCTCAGTCTTTGTCGCTTTGACAGGAGCTGACTCTTTCGTTTGGGAGTCCCTGCTTTGCGTAAAAGTAAATTGAAGCGCAACAACGGGACTGCTCAAAAGCGCTAGACCAACGAACATCGCAAACGCCAGAGTGCCTGTATTTACATGTTTCAGAATCGGAGAGAGTACGGATACGCGCCTGGCGGTGTGTTTCTGATGGTGAACAGGAGAAGCGAACAAAGGATCAGTCCTTTCGAGATTTGGTTTTAGTGATGTTTTCATCGGTAACATTGTCTTCAGTTATTCATACCGTTTTGCTGAACTAATATTCCCACCGTGTGAGAAGGCGTTTCGGAAAGCTGGGCTGCTCGAAGAGGATCGAATATGGTAACGCAAGACGTCTGAACGGGGCTCTTACTCAAGAAAGGATCCAATGCCCGGGATCCAAGTCACTCTTAAAAAAACTACGACTTATTCTGCTACGAAGTTGGTAAGCGCCGCCACTGGCTCAACAGAATGTTTCCAATCGGTCGCAACGAACGTCATTTCGGCGCGATCTGGACCTTGATCAGGAATTGCGTTAAGCCATCATCCCATCCGATGAACAACGAGATCGCATCAGTAAGGGTGCAGCTTCTCCTGTGCAATGCGCGCGACCTCAGCGTCGAGCGTTTCTCGCGGCGTGGGTCCGGTTGAACGCAATTGGCCTAATTGCCTTATCGCGGCTGTGGCCGCTTCGCGTATTTTGCCGACGCGATCGTAATAGTGTGCCTCAAACTCACTGCTCGCTTCGGTGTTCATGCAAGTTTCTCGTAAGATGGACACGCTACGACTGGCTTGAACTCGCGATGCGATCACTGGTCTGAAAGTGTCGTTTGCATGTCCCTCTTCTGCTAGCCCAGATCGACAATCGTCCGTTGGCCAGCCTTGATGACAACGCCCACGCGGACATAGCCGTCTCTTTCCGATCGAGCTTCGATCAGGTACGATCCCACTGGTAGGGTTACGACCTCGGCAATTTCATCGCTGCGTGACATGTGATTTTCCACATTTTTGAACAATTTGCCGTCAGTCGTGTGTATCGAGTAGGAGCTATGGGCATTATATATGAGGTCGCCGTCGTTAAATTCGTCAGTTGCTGAATAGACTAATAGATAGCCCTCGGCTGAACCGGAACGATGTTCCATTCCGCCAAAACGCACCAAGCCAATGCGTAAAGCGGTATTATCTCCAGCTTGAGCGGTCGTTAAGCTGCCGCAGCCAAAGACGAGCAGAACAATCAGCAGTGCGGCTGTCGAACACGAGGCATTTAGTAATGATTTCATATATTGGATGTAATGTTAGTAGGTTGAAGTTTTTGTTTCCGCGCCCCGGCAGCGCGTTGTCTGTAAATCGAGTGTGTCTGTTCCTTGCTGCTTCGCGTATTCGATAAGCGATGGGTCGTTTACTGCGGCTGTAAACGCCTGAGCAATCCGCTTCGTCAACTGCCATAGGATTAGCGGTCCCACAGGCGAGGACTCATGGCGGCCATTAGTGACCACCGCCGTGTTGCTTATGCCGGCGGCCGGCTCTTTGGTTTGAGCGTCTTTTCCATCAGTAGTGTTCAACAGTGCGACACCGAAAAACATCAACAAGGCCAGCGTACGCATGTTGACGTGTTTCAGGAATGGCGAAAGCGGAGCTAACCATTGAGGCTGTTTGTGATGGTGAACACCACTCGCTGGTATCCTGCGGCTCAATCTGTGGTCTGTTTTCATGTGTGCTTGATGATGTAGTTCAATTATTCATACTGTTTTTTTGAGCAGATATTCCCGCTGCAAAACGTCTTCCTGGGGAGCGGGACCACTCAACCAACATGTCATACGTCGTTGGATAGCGGCGGGGGGCAGGCTTAGTACGGCGCACCCAGCCGTAACGTGCTAGCCACTACAAAAGAAATCTAAGGCCGCGGCGCGCGATACTCCAAGAAGGTTAACCAGGAACAAGCGATGTCGGGTCAAATCCAAGCGTCCGCCAATCAAAGGAAAACCTTCGCCAGAGAGGTCCACCACGGGAGCTGCAAAATCGAGCTTTACATCGAGCCACGGTTTAACAGTGTGTTGGTCGGATGAAGCCAGATCGGTCAGATGATTGGCCATGAGTGAACGGACGTGACTAGCGATAAGCTGTGTCGCGAGGAACTCAACGGCGTTGGATTGGGTCGGTTCGTTGTCTCGTAACCGCTCGAAAGTCCTCTGTTATTTGAGATCCAGGTCGAGAATCGTTCCCCGCCCCTCGTTGATTGTAACGGGTCTGCGGACGTATCCGTCCTTCTCCGATCGAGCTTCAACTATGTACGAGCCAATCGGGAGCGACACCATCTCGGGCGTTTCGTCAGTGGCTGAAAGATGATTCTCCACGCGCTTGAAAAGTCTTCCGTCGATGGTGTAAATCGCGTACGAGCTGTGCGCGTAGTATAGCAAACCACCGTCTTCGGATCGATCGGTGGCTGAATAGACCGTTAGATACCCCTGAGGACGTTCGGCGCGATCGTCCAAGTGCCTTGCGCTGACAAAGCCGACAGAAAACGCAGGGCGAAATTCCTGACTGCCGTCAGTGAGCCGCAATTTGCTTTTCGAAGAGACGCTGGAAGCTTTGCAAGTCGCCAACACCGACGTCGGATACCGCCCAGTAAGTGAAGTCGCCGTCAATCCAGTGGACTAGGTGATAGCCCTCGCGTTCCACCATCTTTTGCTCGTTGTTATCCGCGGGTGTCGTCGGCCAGATAAACAGGTTAATAAAATGCTTGCGCCTTTGATAAACCAGAGCTGCTACCGAGTGGTTATCGAGGTAGTCCAAGCGTCCGCCAATCAAGGGAAAACCATCACCGGACAGGTCCACTACGGGAGCTGCAAAATCGAGCTTTACATCGAGCCACGGTTTAACAGTGTGTTGGTCGGACGAAGCCACATCGGTCAGATGATCGGCCATAAGTGAACGGACGTGACTAGCTATAAGTTGTGTCGCGAGGAACTGATCCGCCCCCGGTTGCCTTACTCTGGGCAAGAAACTGGAAGCAACAATCGCCGCAAGTACTATAGCTGCGGCCAGGGCCAACCAGTTCCACGGCATGTCAAAGAAAACGCCCCGCCGCACTGCCTCGGGACGTCTGACCGGCAGCGGATCCTCTGCTGCAGCGCCGCGGCTGGTCGGCGCGCCGATGGCCTCTCGCAATGAAACCTGAATCCGCTCACGCAGTTCTGGTGGCGCTTTGTAATAAGGTGCGGCCTGGCTAATCGCGTGGGCTATCGCGGTTTCCACTTCATACGCTTCCTCACACTTACGGCAGTCCCGCAAGTGCTGTTCGATCTTCTGGCTGGTCAATGCATCTAGTTCGCCATCCAGATAACCGTCCATCAAATCTGCAATTTCTTGACAATTCATCTCATTTCTCCTGACTCATGCGAGCAGCTAAATATTCCTTAAGTTTTCCTCGTGCGCGGGCCAGCCGGGACATGACCGTACCGATTGGAATCTTGAGGATTTCCCCTATCTCGGCGTAGGATAAACTTTCCTGGTGGCGCAGGGTCAATATCTCCCGAAACTCTACTGGCAACTCCTCCATCGCATTCTTTATTAGTTCGGCGTCTTCCGCGTGCTCAAGAATCGTTGCCGGACTGGTCGACTCTTGGCCGACCGCATGAATCTCTTCGTCGAAAGTCGTGGTGAGATCGACTGCGCGGTTCTTTTTCAGCAGAGTATAAGCTGTATTTCGCACGATCGTGAGCAGCCACGCCCGCCCATTGGACCCATGGAAGCCACCGAACGATTTGAATGCACGCAGATACGCCTCCTGGACGATGTCTTGCGCATCCTGTTCGTTGCGAAGAAGCCACCTGGCGAGGTTATGGGCTGCATCCATGTGCGGCAGCATCATTGCTTCAAAAGAAGCTAATTCGTGTTCCTGGGCGCCCTCTCCCTGGTGCCCCTGAATTACGGCAAATTTCACAACCTTCGCTCCCAGCTCGAAATCTTTAGTGCCAAAAACATAGTCGGCTTCGAGGGTTGTGGCCATAGTGTTTTTGATCGGCGCGTCGACTAGAAACTGCATATCGAACCAGCGCGTTTGGGGATCGCCATGCCAACAAAGGTCATTTCCACTCGCTTCAAATCGTGGAAAGTTCGTTGCCAATGAGATCGGATCGCGCATGAACGCTTCCGTAATGTGCCTTTGTGCAGCATGCACCGACGACTTTGAACCCTATCGGCCATCCGGTCGTTCAACGCTTCACTGTTCCCTCGGCGGTACAAGGTCATGAACGGTTGCATTCATCTATGTACAACCGTGCAGGCGTATTTTTATTCCACGATTTTCGAAAAAGGACTGGCGCAGCAACAATTTTTGGGTGTCGCTCCACTTGCCGATAATCTTTACCAGCGTGCCTGGCACGGCGACAAATCGACGCCGCTGGACCGCGGTTGTATCCTGCAATTTATCCTGGAGCCAGGAATCCAGAGAACAACTCAGAAGCTGTAAACCTTTTCCTGATTTGAAACTGGGTTATTGTCCACAGAGCGTCGCTGCTACCCTCGTAGCTAAACGCCAGTCCGGCTCGGAGCCTTCTATGTCGCTCATCACCACGCGGTCCATTCGTTAGCGATCATCCGCGATTGGACAGAAGACCGCGGCGAGCTAAAAACCTCGCCGCGGTTCGTAACTGAGATAGGCGCACGCGACAGTTTATCAACGTTATTGATCTTTGTTAATTGCCCCGCAGCCTCGTCCACTTCGTTGCTTCAATGAACACGAGTGAGGAAGTTGTCGACAACGAAGTCAGCCACGTTGTGGCCGAGGCGCTCTCCGGTGGTGAGGTCAAAGCGGAAGTGGACTCCGGCAAATATTCGGCTCAAGGTCGCCTCCTCGGCTGCGTCCGAGAAGCTGCGAAATGAACGCGTCGTTCCCGGAAGCACTTCGGAGGTGACGGTAAAGTCGAAGTGGTCATGGTGAAGGACGGAGTTGAGAACGAACGATGCCGCAGCGCTAATAACGGCATGCGCGCCAGGATACGAGGGATCTGGAGTGGTATTGGTGACCTCTGGCAACCAATTTGGATCGGCTACGGTTTTCGGGTTGTTATCTGTATCGGCTTGCCTGATCGCGGTAACTGGCCGCCAGAAGTTGTAGATGTACTTGGCGTCGTAGAAGGCTATTACCGCGTCGGCCAGGCTAAAGTTCACCAAGGCAAACAGCCGCGCGCTTTGTGCGGTGCTCAGCCCATCTGTCAGCACAGCGGTTTGGGTAATCTCGTTCCAATAGTTTTGAATAGCTCCATTCCAGAATCTGCCGGTTAACGCTTGGTCAGCCGTAGCGACAGTGCCGTTGATGATTCCCAATGTCTTCACTTCGTTGAAAGCGTCGCTATAGGAATGGCTATCCAAGGCCGGTGGAGGCCCTGGACGAAACTGGTTCGCCTGTTCGAGAGCAAATGGCGTCACGTTCGACCAGTGAGTGAATTGAGGCTGCGGCGGAAAATTGGGCGGCGTTGATTGGTAATCGCCAGGAGCGTTGCCGAAAACGTACGGAATAGGCGGTGCACTTGAGCCGTCATTGCTGCGCAAGGCCAGAATGAGGTCGCCAACAGCTTGTCCAACACTGATGCCATCTGTTTTGGGTTGGCCATCCGGAATTTGTGACAGTGACTGCTGGAGTTCCGCATCGAGCGTGGCCTGGAAAGCGGGATACAATTGTACGAGGACTTCATGTGCGGCAGCAGCAGCGGCCGCTTCCTGTGAAGCGGATTGCGATGCGTGAGGCACGCCGGCCGCATAAGGCTCGTGCGTTTGGTCAATCGCGTTGACCGCGTCATAGATGGCAGCATGCATCATGGCGAAGCTGCGGGTAGGGTGAATGGTTGCCGGCTGCGCACCGTGCGTCCGGACGATCACCAACAGGTTTCTATTCCAGTCAACAACGACATTCTGCGATTGGGCAGAGACCAGCGTAACTTGAACCAATAAGCCAGCAAGCAGCAGCGCCAATTTAACAGGTAAGCCGCGTTGTTTGAGACGCAGTCTTCCAGCCGGTGTGGTGACATCACCTTGTGGAATGTTTGCATTTGAACTACTGCCGAACGTTTGGCCGAGGTTTTTACGAATCAGTTTGAGTTGCATATTTATGTGTTCCTTTTTGGTTTCGATTTCTAGTTTCTGTCCTGGAGAGATACGCTTGCTGCGGTCACACTTCACGATGCGATGCAGCTTGTTCGCCTGTCTAAACCGCGCAGCGCTGCAAAATATTCCCTGATTAGTTATTTTTTTGCCGACAACCGGTCCCTGTCTAGCCTTGCTGGGAGGCATTAGGGCCATTGGATTGGTCACAGCCTGTGGACGAACTAATACGGAACTGGTAGAAAGGGGAGGCGCGGACGCACGTTTGAGGACGCGCGCGATAATTTGTTGATGAGCCGCACAATCCGCAATCCTTGTTTGTGCTCTCCACCAGACATTGGCGCGGGTCCGATTTTGATCGCGGGCTGTGGCGGCAAACTCAGCGCCAGCTTTTCAAAAAAAGCCTGCCGATCCGGGTATAACGTCGTAATTTTTTTTCTAAATCAATTTCTTCTGCGAAAAGATTTGTGTGGAAAGTTCCGGTTATCTCGCTTGCGCAATATCGCGCAGTTTCTGCGCTTACTTGTTCGCCTACAGCAACGGGCATTTTCGAGTCTAAATTATAAACAATAAAGGTTTTCATTTTTCCTTTCTATTACACTGATCCATACCGTTTTGGTGCGAGCTATATTCCGGCCGCGTTAAGAATGGAGCTTACTGCAGAAAGCAGAGACGCGATCTCGGGAGCCGCCCGTCCTCCACAAAACAGCTCGATCGTACGCCAGCAGAGCTTGGGCGGGCGGTCTTATCCGGCCCGCCATCATTTATCTCTCAAAAACACTTCCGCTTCGCGGGCGAAATGCTGAGGCGCTTCCTTTGTCAAATAATCCTGGCTGATCCCGTGGAACAATGGCTCGCGACTGCGAACCTTATTGAGCTTTGATCTTCTGTGATCATCTGCCGGACCCCATGCTTCGTTGCGCCGTGCTCAGCCGCTGCGCCGGCACCGCCTTTCGCATAACCCGCAATCCTTGTTTGTGCTGTCCACCAGGCATTGGTGCGGGTCCGATCTTGATCGCGGGTTGCGGTGGTAAACTTAACGCAAGCTTCTCAAAAAAAGCCTGCCGATCTGGGTATAACATCTGATTAATACTTGTGTGCATTGGTGTTTTCCGTTTCTGTTGCAGGCGCAAAGCTGTGTCATTACCACTCAAGGCGTTTCAACGCCGCCGAGGTTTGAGCTGATTGGTAGGTTTGCCTCACACCCTTTCTTACCGATTCGGTTCTATTTTATTCCGAAAACCTAAAGTGATAATCGGACGCGTAAACGCCGGCACTCAACCAAGCTCTGCTTCTGTAATAGGCCCTCCGGATCAGCAATTCCCGTTTGTTACCATCCATACCGTGAATGCATCCGGAATACCGAATGCATCCGGATTCAATGGGAGCATTGAGGAGGTTACCCGAGGGCAAATCGGCGTATTCGTCTTGAGCATGAAGCCTCAAATCCTGCTCGCTACAACTTTCGTAAAGTTGATGAGGAACTGAGGTCATGATTTTTGTGTCAACCACATCGACAACGATCTGTAGAGGCGCGTTGCAGCGCAAGAGTAACGTTGCTGTTACTTTCACAGATGCACAAAGTGACAGCTCATTTGTGGTCGTTCATCACATGCTTGGTCGCGCCAATATCACCGGCCAGGAACCGCGCGCTACTGTGGAGTTCCTGAAGTCTTCAAATAAGGTTACACTAATCGAAGAAGTAAAGAGTAACAACGCGACGGCTGCATCGGATTAGGGGGTAACAAGCGCGTAACTTTTGCAAGGTTGCGCGCACTACAGAGGCGTTGTACAACTGCCTCTCCTACGCGGCGAGTCGCTCGTGGTCAATCGGCACCAACACCGTTTCTTTACGAAACGGTCGTTTTGTCACCAAGAGCAGAACGCAACCAACGCAGCAGCAAATGTCGTCCTTTGCCGCCGAACAGTAAAAGCGGACGAATGGCAGATCATTTTCTGGGAATATAATTCTGCCAATTCGGTATAGATGCATCGAACAACTAAACATCCTAACAAAACACACACATCAGATAACTAATATGAAAACACAAATGATCAGCAAAATCCTTCTTACCTTAACCTTGCCTAGGCGCGTCTTTCAGAATCTCGCGAAAAGCGTTACTTCTCAAAAACGTCTTGCCGTGGGCATATCCCTGGCAGTTTTTGCTTTACCTGCCTCGCTGATGGCGCAAGCGGGCACTCTGGACCCGAAGTTTGGCAAGGGCGGCATCGTCACTACGGCAAACACAGGCGCGAATGCCGGGGCTCTTCAAGGTGATGGCAAGATCGTAGTAGCTGGGTCGATTGCAACTAATCAGAATCAGGAACAACCCGGCCTCCTGCGTTACAACACTGATGGTACGCTCGATCCTAATTTCGGCATCGGCGGCAAGGTGGTGATCGGGGGCACTAATGCCGGACCCGCATTTGCCGTCGCCGTTCAAACCGACGGGAAAATTCTCGCGGCGGCTCCGGCTAATCTTCACCTGACGGTTTTCCGCTTCAATAGTAATGGCAGCGTGGACAACACGTTTGGCAATAATGGTGCTACAGCCATTCAACCAGATGAGGTCTTTCTTGCGCCAGCCAGTGGAGGTATCGCGTTGGAACCTGACGGCAGAATCCTCGTCGCCACTGCACATAACGAAGGCGGACCCCTGCAAATCGTCGCACGCTTGCTCGCGAATGGGCAGCTTGACTCAACTTTCGGTTCGAATGGCGTAGCGCCCACTTTCGGCGGCGATTCGGTCGCGGTTTTGCCTAATGGCAACATCCTCGTCGGCACCGGCAGCGTTTCATCAGCGTATGCTCCGAACGGCGCTGTTGTTAAAGATTTCGGTATTCATGGTCAGACTCCGGGTTTCGCTCCGGGTTTCGCGAATGAGATAGGCGGATTTGTTGTTACTAACAACTCCTCAACTGTTACGAGGATCATTACTGCCGGGACCATTTTTACTGATCTGAACCTCATGTCACTTAATAGTGTTTCCGGTTTCCTGCTGGTAAGCTACAATATCGACGGAACGCTCGATAACGCTTTTGGCATTCATGGGGGCGTGACAACACCATTCCCGGGTAACATCCTGGCACGCGCTTTTGCCGTTGCGCTCCAGAGAAACGGCGACATTGTCGCCGTTGGACAAACCGCGCTTACTGATACTGGGTCGTCCGACTTCGCTTTGGTGCGGTACAATCCCGACGGAAGCGTCGACACGACCTTCGGTAACAGCGGTTTTGTGAGCACAGCATTTGGAACGAGCGTAGCCTTTGCTAGCACTGTCCTTATTCAGATCGACGGCAAGATCATTGCTGTGGGCAAAAGCAACAACGGCACCACTACTCTCGCACGCTACCTCGGAAGCTGAAGACTAAGCGCGCTCCATGGTAATGGGCTACTTTTCAAAGTAGCCCATTACCAGTTCTATTGATGGTCTCAACATGCTAACAAAACACACGCATCACATAACTAATATGAAAACACAAATCATCAGCAAAATCCTTCTTCCCCTGGGCTTGGTGCTCGTGCTTGGTAGCGCGGTCACGCCCGTGCGTGGTGGCACTCAACCAAGCTCCCCTTCTGTAATAGGCCCTCCGGATCGGCAATTCCCGGTGATCACGATCAATAGCACTGACAATGTTACCCGAGGAAAAATCGGGACATTCGTGTTGAGCGAGAATTCTGAAATCCTGCTCGCTACAACTTTCGTAAACTTCTCTGTTAGCGGCACCGCTATCCCAGGAGTTGATTACACTCCGCTTGTCCCGCCCGCCTCCATCGGACAATCCGACTTCGGAATGCTCCTGGTCAAGACGTTGCCCGATCCCCGCGCATCAGTCGTCCCCCAGGCGCACAGCGTTGTGATAACTCTGGAACCCGGCCTGGGATATGCCGTCGGCCAACCTAACTCAGCTCAAAAGGTACAGTTGGATCCTCAGCGTGCGAAGCTGGGCTAGTGCGTTTGCGCAGTATATGATCTCAACCATCGCCGGGATTTCCATCGCCAGGACCAGACGACGAATACGCCCGGAAATAATAGCGATTACCAAGCAATGGCGTACCATCCAGTGCACTTAAGCATAGGAGATGGCCTAACGAGAATCGCGCCGCTGGGAGCGCACCGATAGGATATCCAAGCCTCGACGAGTAATCCCATTGCGCGGGTAGAGGAGCGAGTAACCTGACCACATGCATTTCTACGAACGGCGTCTGCCGGTTTCGGAATACCGAGGCAGCGCGGCAATTCACCGCGCTACTCGCGCAATAACTGCTCGCCAGCGGGTACGACACGTATTGCCGAGAGCTTCCTTGGGCCTTCGCCATCCTTTGCGCCATTGTGGCGTTCTTGCTTTACCCGAGCTGTTTTCGACATAATTCGATGCTATCACGAGAAAAACATTGAAGCTCCTGGCACTGTGTTTAGTCGCGGTCCCGGTTGTTACGATAAGGGCCGGTAGCCACAAGAGTGTCACTGCGGCTCAAGTCAACGGGTTCGCAGGATTTTGTGCTGTCACATAATGAGGTGGTGCCGGCTCCTCTTTCGAGGTAGGGAGTCGATTAGCGCTACGCGAGCCATGATAATAGTCTGCACGAGCTAGAGGGGCCGGACTTGTCCGGTCGAAGAGTCGGAATATCCGGCACTGCCTTGGTAAACAGATTGATTGTACGGATCACCGACCGCCGCGAAAGCCACCGCCATGAAAGCCACCGCCACGAAAGCCGCCGCTGCTAAAGCCGCCGTATCCGTAACCATAAGGATAATAGCCAGGATAATAGCTATAGGGATAGTACCCGTAGTATGGATCGGGATAGTAAAAGAACGGATCCCCAAAATCACCAAAGAAGAAGAACCCATCGTCGAAGCCGCGATTGTTGAACCGACCGCCGCGAAAGCCACCATCATGAAAGCCGCGGCCACGAAAGCCACCTCCGCGAAAGCCATCACCACGAAAGCCGCCGCGAAAGCCAGCGGTGTTAAAACCACTGCGAAAACCCCCACCTCGAAAGCCTCCACCGGCAAAACCGCCGTGAAAGCCTCCACCTCGAAAACCGCCCCCACCGAAACCGCCACCGTGAAAGCCTCCGCCGCCGAAGCCGCCGCCGTGACCGCCACCACCACCGCCGCCATGCGCCGTCACGTTCGAGCCCGCAAAAGCACAAACTGTAAGAGCAATTGTCACTGCAATAAGTTTTTTGTAATTCATATACATCTTTCCATTTGTTAAGTACAACCGGACAGGCCTGTTTTTTATTCCGCTCCTCCTAACTAGAAAGGCCTGGTGGATCGAGCTTCCCTCCCCAGAGATCCGCCGGGCATACGACGCGCGAGATCACTTTCTTGGAATATAACCTTGCTAATTCGGTATGAATGGATTGAACGCAGCACAACTTTCTTACGGAACCCAACAACTTACACTATGAAAAAACTGATTATTCTTACCTCTGTATTTTCGGTGCTCGCCATGATGCTGGTCTCGTGCGCGAGCCAGCCCGCGACAACCGAAACGACGACGCGCCAGACTACGACAAGTACTGGGCCTACGCCCACGTCACAGTTGTCACAGTTGTCACAGACGCCTCAGATCACAGGCGGCAGCTACTAAGCCGAGAGCGAGGTGGATTGAAGGCTGTGACGTGCGCAGCGGTAATCCGCTTCACTGCTTGTCAACGACGATTTGCGGCGCGGGTTTGCTCAGTTCACGCTGGTCACTTACTTTTTGAACGCCCGCAGTAAGCGCTTCAATTTGCTTTTGCTGCTCCACAAGCTGCGACTCAAAGTCCTTCGTTAGCTGCTCTACTTTGCAGTGCTCTTTAAGGAACTCGTTGAGCAACATCGCGTTCACCGCGTCATAGCGCGCGGTGAAAGGCTTCCCGTCGCGATCGCGTGCGACCAGATCGGGATTGACCGTTTGTACCTTCTCAGCCACAAGACCGTGACTATTTCGGCGATTTACTGAAGGATGGGCAACGCCATGACCGGGTGAATCTCCCATGCTGCATAGCACGGAAGCTGAATTCTCCGGTTTGATTGATCTTTGGGAGCGTGGCCGATGTCGAAGAGCGCTGCGAGATTAGCTAAGCAGTAGATCACTTTCTGGGAATATAACTTTGCCAATTCGGTATGAATGGATGGAACGACGCACAACGTTGTTACAAACAAACATACAAACAAACATATCGAATAACTAACATGAAAACAAAAATCAGCAGCAAAATCATTCTTACGCTAGCCTTGGTGTTCGTGCTTGGTAGCGCGATCATGCACGTGCATGGTGCCACCCAGGGGAGCTCCCCTTCTGTAATAGGCCCTCCGGATCAGCAATTCCCGGTGGTCACCATCCAAAGCACTGACAATGTTACCCGAGGAAAAATCGGGACATTCGTGTTGAGCAGGAATTCTAAAACCCAGCTCGCTACAACTTTCGTAAACTTCTCTGTGAGCGGCACCGCTATCCCAGGAGTTGATTACACTCCGCTTGTCTCGCCCGACTTCATCGGACAATCCGGCTTCGGAGTGCTCCTGGTCAAGACGTTCCCCGATCCCCGCGCATCATTCGTCCCCCAAGCGTACAGCGTTGTGGTAACTCTGGAACCTGGCCTGGGATATGCCGTAGGCCAACCTAGCTCAGCTCAAATGTTCATTAAGCCTTGAGCTCGAGCCTTCGACATCCTTACAAAACAAATATATCGGAGATGTTTTTATGCCTACTACGATCGCAAGTATCATGAATTTAATGGGGCCGGACATGATGGTAATCCTCCTCATCGTGTTGCTCCTGTTCGGAGCTAAGAAGCTGCCAGAACTCGCCCGAGGGATGGGTCGAGCGGTAAAAGAGTTCAGCGCAGCACGAGATGAGATTGAGAAGGGATTAAGTCAGTCCGGTCCCAGCGTCGTAGCGCCGTCCAAATTACTGGAGACAAAGAGCGAGCTACCGTCTGCGCGGTAGTCCTAGGGAGCATCTACAGGTTTCTCGACGACTTCTCACCGGCAACTCAGCTATAGAAAGAACTCGATGATCGCTCGCATCACTCGTAGGCCGCGCAAAAAACGGATCGTCATTCTAGGCGGCGGTTTCGGTGGGGTTTATGCCGCCATGAATCTCGAGAAATTGCTGGCACGAGAACACGCTGTGGAGATTTGCCTCGTTAGCCGCGATAACTTTTTCCTGTTCACGCCTATGCTTCACGAAATCGCAGCGAGCGATCTCGAGGTCACAAACATCGTAAATCCCCTTCGGAAGCTGCTCCATAAGGTCGAGGTGTTGGTGGGTGACGTGAACGAGATTGACCTGCCAAACAAGCGGGTCCTGATTTCGCGCGGTTACCGCAACGAGTCACGACAAGTCGACTATGATCAGCTGGTCATCGCTCTTGGATCAATCACTAACTTTTATAACCTCCCCGGTTTTCCCGAGCTAGCGTTAGCAATGAAATCGCTTCCGGATGCGATTCGATTGCGCGCCCAAATCCTCCGACACTTGGAAGAAGCAAATTCAGAATGTAATCTGACCGATCGACAGTCGTTACTTACTTTCGTGGTGGCGGGAGGAGGCTTTGCCGGTGTGGAAACCGTTGCAGCGCTAAATGACTTCGTGCGGGAAGCGCTGCCCTTTTATCCCAATCTGTGTGAAGATATGTTGCGTGTTATGCTCGTGCATTCCGGTTCGGTAATCCTGCCGGAACTGGGTGAGAGTCTGGGACGATACACGCAGGAAGTACTCGCGCGACGCGGCGTGGAAGTCCTACTCAACAGCCGGGTCAAGAGCATGACGGAGAACAGCGTATTTTTGGTCGATAGTGTCGCAATCTCATCCAGCACTCTGGTCTGGACTGCCGGCACAGTGCCCAGTCCGCTGATCCCTTCGCTCCCGTGCACAAAGGAAAGAGGCCGAATACGCGTGAACCAATTCTTGCAAGTCTCCGATTGGCCTGATGTCTGGGCGGTAGGTGACTGTGCGTTTGTGCCGGACATCACAAATCCTGGAAAATCTCATCCGCCAACTGCGCAACATGCCATTCGCGAAGGCGAGGTTGTCGCGCAAAATATCGCGGCTACGCTGTTGGGTCGTCGCCTAAAGCCATTTTCGTTCAGAACCATTGGGCTGCTGGCCTCGATCGGCCGACGGACGGGCGTAGCTCGGATTTTCGGTTTCAATTTCTCGGGCTTCTTCGCCTGGTGGCTGTGGCGGACAGTTTACCTCAGTAAGTTGCCCGGCTTGGACAAAAAGATTCGTGTGGCATTTGATTGGACACTGGACCTTCTCTTCCCCAAGGACGTTTGCGCAGTCTATGACCTCGACCATCATCGGGATTTCGATCGCCGGGACCACACGAGAAATGCGCTCGGGAATAATGGCGATTACCAAGTAACGGCGCGCCAGCCGGTGCACTCAAGCATGGGAAATGGCCTAACGAGAAATGAGCCGCTGGCAACCGAGCGAGATGGATGCGCAAATCCAAAGGTCGAGTGAGCAGGAGCGTCAGCTCGCCGCCGCGCTGCGCTTATGACTGCACTCTCACGACGCTCTCCAGTCCGCGCAGGTTTTTACGTTAGTGTTCTTGGCGCCGCGATTTTTCTCATCGCGCTGATCATCTGGCAAGGGGTCGCTGCGCATGGCACGCCAGACCCGACGCAACCGGGCACGAGCTCAGCGGTAGCGTCTATGGATATCGGCATCCTCGTGTTCCGCGAAGGACTCGAATGCATCCTGGTGCTCGCGGCGATCACCGCGAGTATGACCGGAAGCGATCAGGCGCATCGGCGTCCCGTTGCGATGGGTGCAGGCATGGCTTTCGTCGCGACATTAGTCACATGGTGCATCGCTATCAAAATCGTTGGACAACTTACGAAAAGTGTTCCGGCGCTCGACTTGCAAGCTGCGACCGGCCTTGTCGCGGTCATTGTTCTGCTCGTGATAATGAACTGGTTTTTTCACAAAATTTATTGGGGCGGCTGGATTCGGGCGCATAATCGCCGCAGAAAAGCGCTATTCGCTATTTCAAATGGCGAAAGCTCCCGACAACCCCTTTTCTGGGGTTTGATTCTGCTTGGATTTACATCCCTTTATCGCGAAGGCTTCGAAGTTGTTCTTTTTCTCCAAAGCTACAATCTGCGACTGGGCGGCAGCGTCGTGCTAAAAGGCGCGTTGCTTGGCCTTCTCCTCTCGGGAATGGTCGCTGTACTTACGTTCGTTCTGCAGCAGCATCTCCCATATCGAAAGATGCTGATTACCACAGGCATTCTGCTGGGAGTCGTCCTGGAGGTAATGGTGGGTGAACAAGCGCAGGAGATGCAACTCGCGCATTGGATCTCCAGAACAGACATTAGTTGGCTGGCCAACTTTATCCCTACTTGGATGGGGATGTGGTTTGCGGTGTTCCCCACTTACGAGACGATGGTCGCACAACTATTGGCCGCGATCTTAGTCGTGGGGTCTTATTATGCCGCAAGTCATGTTCGGCCCAAAGCACGAGCGGACAGTAGGGACTTGGCAAACGCAACCGCAGCCAGATCGAGCCTTTCCCAAGCGGCGGTCCGTTAGAACACTTAAGGATCGATCGTTGGTATTATGTTTGCGGCAAAACGCTCCATCTCTTCAAATTGCGGGCTGCATTGCAGCAGGAGAAGGTCAACGCCAACCGATTCAAACTCAGCGATGCGTTCCGCAATTTGGCCGGGTGTGCCGACCAGGCCAGACCGCAATCCTCGATTACTGACGGAGTAATCTTCGAGCGAAACATGTTGGTCGAGCTTTGTGCCGGCCAGCCATTGCTGATAATTGTCGTAGCCGGCGGCGGACTGCTTCACGTCGGAAATGCGTGCCAGTTCTCTCTGCGCTTCCTTTTCGGTATCACGAACAATCGAATAGGCAGCGACTCCGAAAGTCATAGGACCGAGATCTTTCCTTTCTCTTCGCTCAGACATGTCAGCGATTTTGGAGCGGATACGATCCGGAGGATCTCCATGCATGACAAAGGCATCACAGCGTTCAGCGATCAATTCTTTCGCCGCTTCCGATTCGCCACCCGCGTAAATGACTGGTCGTGGCTGTGAGACTGGCTTTGGCCGCAGGATCGAATCCTCCACATGATAGTAACGTCCGGAGAAAGAAAAATGATCCCGTTTCCACATCTGGTCGACGACTTCGAGCCATTCCGCCGTGCGCGCGTAACGATCATCATGTTGCTCGAAATGGACACCGTACTTCTTTGCCTCATCCGCCCACCAGGATGAAACAACATTGAGAGAAAGACGGCCCGGGCCAGCGATATGGTCGATGTTCGCGGCTTGTTTGGCGAGCAGGGCGGGCGAGTGAAATGTGGGACGGACCGCAACCATCAGCTCGAGGCGTTTCGTCACCGCTGCCAAGGCTGCCGCTGTAGACCAAGCGTCCAACGCTGGCGCGTCGGCGCCCTTGATGTCGTTGAGGTTTAGTTCAGCGATAAGCGTGAGATCGAACCCGATCTCTTCGCTTCGTCGCGCCAGACGGCTCACGTATTCCCACGTCGCCTCCATCTGTTCGTCTTCCACGTTTCGCAGCCAGCCGCCGAAGACTGGGAGCCAATACCCATACCGCATTAGGCCCCCTCCTTTTCGTCCTCAAGGTAGTCGACCAGCCGCACGTGTGGATCAAAGCCGAGAATCCGAGGCGCGTTCGCAACAAAATTGGAAAGGGCATTGATGTCGTAATAAACGATGCCGCCATCGCGATCGTCGACGATGTATTCAACGCTGCCCACTTCGATTTGTGCGGCACCGACGATTTTTTCAACTGCCTCAATTATTTCCTGCGGAGGCGTGTAACCTGCCACTTTCAATCCGGCCTTCGGTGCATCAACGAGGCCCGTCGTATTCGCAGCGGAACCACCGTCTTCGGTCCTATATATCTCAGCCGGACACAGATTAAAGTTCTCTCCTGAGGTATCGACTTTGATCGCATACAGAAATTTTCCACCGAGAGTCTCGACGCGCGTAATATGTCCGCCACGGACTGGAAGAAACTCCTGAACGAGAGCGGTGTTATCGATCCCAAAACCGATTTCGCCGGCCGCGGCTGCACGCTCCAACGCCGGCGCAGAATCAAAACGCATAATCCCTGCGCCCCTGCCGCCGATATTTGGTTTGACGATGACCGGAAATCCAATCTCCTGTGCTGCGGGAACAGCTTGGATCGCGCAATTCACGATACGCGAGCGCGGCGTAGCCAGTCCCAGGGAATGTAGGAGCGCGAGTTGCGCTGCCTTCGAAATCTCGAGCGAAAAGGCTTTGCAGCCGTTGATGACACGCGTGCCAATACGATCGAGGTGTGCGAGATAGTCGCGCGTGAAGAAGATGCCTTGTGCGTTACCGCGCAGGTAGGCGGACGCGCTCATCCGGTTGAAAAACAAAGCGTATTTTCTATCAATCGCGGTCGCGTCATAGACGTGACAGCCGGCATCGATACGAAGGTACTGAATCGAGCGGCGATCCATTTCTGCAAAGAGCGCGCGGAACCACTCTGGGTGCTCGTAATAAACCGCGAGTGGTAACTGCTGGTTCATCACTAGTATTTCTCAATCATTAAGAATCGACTAGACCTGCACGAGCGACGGTCACCTTTCCTTCCATCAATACAGACCGGTTTAGCCTCGTTTTATTCCGCTCTCGCGGAGAAAAAGCCTAGGGGTTGCAGACTGCGAGTTAGTCGGGCGAGCACACGGACCAAAGCGACCTAGCCTGACTGCAGTCAGGCCGGCCCTCTCTTGGTAACGCTAGTTATTCTTATGTTCGTGAGAGTGGAGCTGGCGATGCATGAATCTTAGCCTGGGTTGCTCGGTGTGACGATTCTCTGCGAGCCGCCGTTCTTCTCGAGGTAAGCTTCATCATAGTTTTGCCAAAACGCGGTAAATGCATAGGTCTTGCCGGGTTCTGCGTTAACGCGTCGTTGAGTCGGCGGTGTATACCTATAGGCCTGTGGAGCCGTGCTTACCGACAAGAGATGCTGTCCGGGAGGCAACACCGCGTCGTAGCTCTGACTAAGCCCTAAATTCGCAACGTGGACACCGTCGACAAATAAGATGAGGTACTGAAAAGTCCCAAAATTAGCTGACCTGGTCACAATTAAATGAGCGTCATCCTCAGAACGGGCCAACGTAGAGTTTGATCTAACCTCTTGCGCCTGAATCGGTGTGCTTGCCGCAAAGCTGCATGCGATTGCAACCATGATTAGTTTACCTGAAATGCAATTCAATATTTTCATGATCTGGAGCCTTCAATCTATTCATACCGAATTGGCAAAGTTATATTCCAGGAAAGTGATCCTCCCGCGTGGCGTGCCCCGCGAATCTCTGGGGAGGGAAGCTCGATCCACCAGGGCCTACGCTTATCGGTCTGGGCTGATTTATTCTATTTCTTTCGAACTAAAGCTCCTCACACTGGATCCCGTTTGACCATTTTGTCAGGCACTGGTGTTCGGCAAGGCGGCTGTTCTCGATCCTGACAATATCCGCGACGACCCAGGCAACAGGCCGGCCGGTCCTGAGAAACGTCCATGGACGATCACGTTCATCTTATTTATCCTTTTCAATGCGAGCCGCCAAACGTTCCTTGAGCTTCACCCGAGCGCGGGCGAGCCGCGACATGACCGTTCCAGGCGCAATTTGCGCGATGTCGGCTATCTCCTTGTATGATAAACCTTCCTGGTGGCGGAGCGTCAGGATCTCCCGGAATTCCGCAGGCAATTCATCCATTGCTTTCCTAATTAGTTCCGCGTCTTCACTATGTTCCAGAATCGTCGCGGCACTCACAGACTCGTCGTCGGACGCGTGTATCTCTTCGTCAAAAGGGGTGGTGAGATCGGCCACACGGTTCTTTTTTAGCAACGTGTAGCAGGTGTTTCGGACAATCGTCAGCAACCAGGCCCTGCCGTTGGAGCCGTGAAATCCACCGAAAGATTTAAACGCACGCAGAAACGCCTCTTGAACCACATCCTGCGCATCCTGTTCGTTGCGAAGCAGCCATTTGGCCAAATTGTGCGCTGCATCAAGATGAGGCAGCATCAGCGCTTCAAAAGACATTAAGTCCTCTTTTCAGCGCGACTCTCTTCGCGCTTCTGGACTACGACGAACTGCACAATCTTCGGGTGCGATCCGAAATCTTTGATCAAATCAGTTGTTGTCATAATTTTCCTTTTCAGGTTGTGACATCTGTCCGGTGCGTCTGTTTTTTTCGTGCTGGCATGAATGTGCTTCTACCTCCTAAAGCGGAAATCCCGCTTAGAACCCACCACGACTGCGCGAGATATTCTAAAGAAGCCGTCAGGCTGCAAAAATCCCTCGATCGTGTTAGAATTTGCGGTGTCGAGCAGGCTGTATGACGACGCCCACTTCCACGCGACAAGAAGTCACCCAACTGCTGGGCGACTGGAGCGGCGGAGACGAGGGAGCGCTCGAAAAGCTGATTCCGCTTGTGCAGCCCGAATTGCACCGGCTGGCGCATCATTATATGAGCCGGGAACGCGCCGGTCACACGCTGCAAACGACCGCGCTTCTCGACGAGGCCTATCTACAACTTACCGACAAAACACAGCGGCCATGGCAAAACCGCACACATTTTATGGCTGTTGCCGCGCAACTAATGCGGCGCATCATGGTGGATCACGCGCGCGCACGGCACGCGCTCAAACGCGGCGCTGGGGCGATAAGGGTGACTCTGGACGAGACGGCTTTGGTCACCGAAGAGCGGGCGGAGGAGCTGCTGGCGCTTGATGAAGCGCTGGAAAAGCTGGCCGAGTTTGATCGCCGCAGATGCGAGATCGTCGAAATGCGTTACTTCGGCGGATTGACCGTAGAAGAGATTGCCGATGTTCTTAAGGTACATCCCAACACGGTGATGCGAGACTGGAGGGCGGCCAAAGCGTGGCTCTACGCAGAGCTGACCACGGAGGGATGTTGATGGAGCCCGAGCTGTGGCAACGGATCACCGACCTATTTGATGAGGCGATGACGCGGGGGCCAAAAGAGCGCATCGCGTTTCTCGAGGAAGCCTGCGAGGGCGACAGAGACTTGCGTAAACAGGTCGAGCGGCTCGTCAAATCTCACGAAAAATCGGGTGACTTTCTCGAGTCTTCAGCCTTTGCCGTCGCTCCCGAACTTCTGACGGATGATCGCGCTAGCGCATCGGTGGGGGAACTAATTGGTCATTACCGGATAGAGTCTCTTATCGGCATTGGCGGAATGGGGGAGGTTTATCTTGCGCGGGACGAGGGACTCGGGCGCAAAGTCGCGCTCAAGCTTCTCCCAAAGCGCTTGACAGCAGACGAGACGCAGCTGAGCCGGTTCAAAACCGAGGCCCGGAATGCCTCGGCCTTAAATCATCCGAACATTCTGACGGTTTACGAGATCGGCGCAGAGGGAAACCGGCAATTCATCGCGACGGAGTTCATCGAAGGCATGACGCTGCGCGCGTCGCTCGCGTGCGGGAGGATGAATCTGCAGGCCGCGCTGGAAATTGCCGTGCAAGTGGCCTCGGCGCTGGCAGCCGCGCACGAAACCGGCGTAGTGCACCGCGACATCAAACCGGAGAACATCATGCTGCGACCGGATGGATACACGAAGGTGCTCGACTTCGGGATTGCCAAACTGACCGAGCAAAGGCCGGCATCGGACCATTATGAGGTCGGAACAACGGCGGTGCTGGAAACGCGACCGGGGTTAGTGTTAGGCACGGGGCAGTACATGTCACCGGAACAGGCGCGCGGCCAGACGGTGGACGCGCGCTCGGATATTTGGAGCCTGGGCGTGGTGCTCTACGAGATGGTTGGAGGGATCCCGCCGTTCCGGGGCGAGACGCCGAGCGACTGCATTGCCTCCATCCTGAAGACGGAGCCACCACCTTTATCCGGCGTGTTGTCGGATGTTCCGCTCAAACTCGAATCCATTCTGCAAAAGGCTTTGCGCAAAAACAGTGATGAACGTTACCAGACGATCAAGGAGATGCTGACCGACCTCCGCAATCTCAAGGCGGAACGGGAAGCGGAAGGTTCCTCGCCGCAGATCAACGCGCGTGCCGAATCTATCGTCAGCAAAATCAAAGGTCACAGGCGCGGCGTTTTACTCACCCTGGCGGCGGCGATCCTGGTGTCCGCGGCGTTTGCCTACTCTTTTTTCTTTGTCGCTCCGGCGCCATCACCAAATGAGAAATCCATCGCCGTTCTGCCCTTCGAAAACCTGAGCGAAGATAAATCTAACGCCTACTTTGCCGACGGCATCCAGGACGAGATCCTGACGCGTTTATCCAAGATCGCCGATCTGAAGGTGATCTCGCGCACGTCAGCGCAGCGTTATAAGAACACATCTCAAAGTCTCTCTGAGATTGCAAACCAACTTGGCGTCGCCAATCTCTTGGAAGGTAGCGTCCAGAAAACAAATGATCAGGTGCGCGTCAATGTGCAATTGATCAGAGCCGCGAATGATTCACATCTTTGGGCAGAGACCTTTGATCGCAAACTGACCGACATCTTTTCCGTCGAGAGTGAGGTGGCCAAAGCCATTGCCGATCAGTTACGGGCGAAGCTTACTGGTCAGGAAGAACAAGTCATCGCCGCGAGACCAACCGACAATCCTGAGGCTTACGATGCCTACCTGCGTGGGCTGGCTTATACACTGAAAACGGGACCCTCACCTGCCGACGCCCTTGGCGCACAGAAATATCTCAAAGAAGCAGTGCGGTTGGACCCTAACTTCGCCCTCAGTTGGGCGCTGCTGTCATACGTCGATGCGCTTGGCTACCTCACGCTGAACCTTCAACCAACGGTCGCCCTCCGCGAAGAGGCGCGGCAGGCAGCTGAAACCGCACTCACTCTTCAGCCCAACCTTGGCGAGGCCATAGTGGCCAAGGGATATTACCACTACGCCTGTCTAAAAGATTACGACACCGCGGTGCGTTACTTTGAGCAAGCACGTCAGTTCCTGCCGAATAGCAGCCAGATTCCTGAATCGCTGGCCTATGTCGCGCGCCGGCGAGGCCAGTGGGAGCAGAGCGAGTCCTACTTCAACGAGGCCGAGCGGCTCGACCCGCGCAACGTTAACCTACTC
>Ga0193713_1000034_pt1 | contig 38047 bp, 29 predicted proteins | sample H3a2metaG_FD_143054 | JGI IMG/M metagenome (GOLD analysis project Ga0193713, IMG submission 143054) | Soil microbial communities from a riparian zone of the East river system, Colorado, United States - H3a2 | ecosystem: Environmental > Terrestrial > Soil > Riparian zone | place: USA: East River... | reverse complement strand
ACCTTCGCCCTGGAGCTCTTCGACGAGCTTCCGCGCCTCGGCCGAGTCGCCGCGGATTGCGAGCGCTTTCCGCGCGGCCGCGAGGGCGTCGGCGTTCTTCCCGTCCCGGCGGAACGTTCGCGCTTCCGCGAGGTGCTCCTGGAACTGGATCTCGTCCCGGACCTGCGCGTTGCGGGGATCGGACGGAAGGAGCAGTTCGGCGCCCTTGAGAATCTCGCGCGCTTCCTCAAAGTTGCCCTTCCTGGCCCGTTGCAAAGCCAGGTCGCAGATCTTGCCGTGCGCATTCCGGATTTCCTTCTCGAGGCGCCGGACCGCGGCCTCCGTCGCGGGATCGGACCTGAGCGACTGCGCCTCGCGGTAGGCGGCGAGCGCCTCGCCCCAGAGACGGGCCTCCTCCGCCGTCTTGCCGCGTTCCATGGCCGCCTGCCACTTCCGGCCCTGTTCAATCGCGCGCGAAAAGGCCTCCCGTTCCCCGGGCTCGACCCGGTCGAGAAGCCTCGCCGCGCCGTCCCAGTCGCCGGCGTCGATAGACCGCTGGATCTCCGGCAGGACCCCTCCCGCCTGCTCCGACTGCTTCTTCTTCGCCTCCAGCTTGTCGCGCACCTGGATCGCGGCGGCCTTGCGCTTCGGGCCGGCCAGGCGGACGGCGACCGTCGCGTCATTCAGGGCGATGCCGAGCCACGGATACGGGCCGTGCTCAAGGGCGAGTTTCGCCGATGAGAGCCGGAGAGCCAGCGCCTCGGGATGCCGCTGGATTGCCGACTGGAGTCTCCGCCATGCGGTCGCGAAATCCTTCGAGCCGGCCAGCGCCTCGGCGTCGCCGACGGCCGTCGCCACCGATGCCTCCTCCTCCCGAAGGCGTCGCGCCCGGGCCTCTCCCTCCGTTGCGGCCGTGGACTGCGCGTTGATCTTGCGCGCCTTCGCGAACAGCGCTTCGGCTTTCGCGTACTCCTCGTCGGCCATGGCGGCCTCGGCGTCCCTCAGGAGGCCCGCGAATTCGCCGCCCGCGCCATCCGGAGGAGCCCCTATCGCATTCCCGTCGGTCCCGCCCCCGCGGAAGAGGAAATAGGCGCCGGTGGCGCCTCCCGCGATGAGGAGAAGGAGCACGACACCGATCGCGAGGAGGGGCCCCTTGGAAGATCGCGCGGGAGCCGCGGGCGAGGGCGCCGGTATCGATCCCGCCGCCGCCTCGGGCTCGGGCGTCTTGGCCGTCACGCCGGTCCGCGGACCTGCCGATGGGAGAATCGACGGGGATGGGGCCCGCACCGTCGGGTCGTTGGGAGCGACCGAAGCGAGATTCTGGAGCGAGGCGATGGTCCGGTCGGTGGAATCTTCGTCGCCGAGGGATTGGCGGCAGGCCTTGAGCGCCTCGCGAAGCACGCCCGCGCTCGCATACCTCGCCTCGGGCCGCTTGGCGAGGCAGGTGTCGACGAGGACTTCCGTCGGCCGGCTCACGGCGGGGTTCACCTTCCGCAGGGGCGGATGCGGCTCGTCGCTCGTCTTCTTCAGGACATGAAGGACGGTGGTCCCCGTGAACGGCGCGGTTCCCGTCAGGAGCGTGTAAAGGGTGGCGCCCATCGCGAAGACATCCGAGGCCGCCCCCGCCCCCTTGGCGTTCTCCGCCTGTTCCGGTGCCATGTAGCCCGGCGTCCCCATCGCCACGTTCGTTCCCGTCAGGCCGATCGACCGCTCCTCGGACAGGAGCTTGGCGAGTCCGAGGTCCATGAGCTTCGCCTTCCGGAACTGCGGCTCGCCCTCGGGAGAGAGGGGGATGATGATGTTCTCGGGCTTGATATCGCGGTGGACGAAATTTTCCTCGTGGGCCGCGGCGAGGCCGTCGCTCACCGTGAGCAGCAGGTCGAGCGCGTCCGCTTCCGGCAGCGGCCCCTTCCCGCCCTTCATGCGCTCGCGGATGAGCTTCCCCCCGGTCAGGCCCGAGACGAACTCCATGACCAGGTACCAGATCGCCGAGCCCGCCTTGGGGTCGCCGTCGACGTTGACGTCGAAGATGCGCACCAGGCTCGGGTGGTTCAGCCGCGCGGCGACGTTCGCCTCGCGCATGAAATACTCGATCGCGTTGGGATCCTGGTCGGCGAGGTGGAAGGGGAGGATCTTGACGGCGACTTCGACGCCGAGCCGCGGGTGTTTCCCCAGGTAAACCGCGCCCATGCCTCCCTGGCCGAGCTTCCTGTAGAGAGGGATCCCCCCGAGGGTCGGGCGGCCGGTCTGATCGCGCGGCGCGATCGCGAGCAGTCCGTCCTTGGCGAGATCTTTTTCGGGGGCGTCCACCATGAGACTCCTTTATACCCCACGAGGGGTGAAAAGGGGAGCGCCCCGCCGGGCCGCGGGCCCATCAGGTATACTTTGGCCGCAGGGGGGAGACGGACCGCCTGCGGATCCCCGCCCGCCATCGACATCGGAGGTTCGCCGTGTCTGATCCCGCTGCCACGCGCGGAGGCGACGACCGGCTCCTCGGCTCCCTGGCCGTCCGCGAGGGCTTCGTTTCGGCCCAGCAGGTCGAGGAGTGCGTCTCGCTCCAGAAGCAGGCGCCTGCCGCCCGGAAGCTGGGCGAAATCCTCATCGACAAGGGGTACATCACCCCGAAGCGGCTCGCCGCGATCCTCGACATCCAGACCCGCCAGGTCCGGATCGTGGCCGCCGACCCCGCCCGGGGCGGGCTCTTCGGCCAGATCGCGCTCGACCTCGGCTTCGTGGCGGCCGAAAACATCAACCAGGCCCTCGAGGAGCAGGCGCTCCTCTCGCGCTCCGGCTCCCCGGCGATGCTCGGCCAGATCCTGCTCCGGAAGGGCTGGCTCCAGACGGGGCAGTTCCTCGAGATCCTCAAGGTCCAGCGGCGCTCCATCGTGCGCTGTCCCGGCTGCGACACCTTCTACCGCTTCGACGAGAAGGATCGCGGGGCCAAGTTCGCGTGCCGGCGGTGCGGGACCGTGGTGCCGATTCCGCAGTCGGAGCCCGAGGGGGCGCCGGCCGGGCCGATGGCGGCCGCGACGGCCAAGCACGCCGCGGAAGTGGGGACGCAGTTCGGACGGTACGCCATCCTCGAGGAGCTGGGCCGCGGCGGGATGGGCATCGTCTACAAGGCGGCCCACCGGGACCTGAACACCGTCTTCGCCCTGAAGATCCTGCGCGAGACCGAGATGGCCTCCTCGACCGCTTCAAGCGCGAGGCCCAGGCCGAGGCGCGCCTCCGCCACCCGAACATCGTGGCGATCCACGACGCGGGCCAGGAAGCGGGGATGCACTACCTCGCGATGGACTATATCGAGGGCGATCCCCTCTCGACCCACCTCGCCCGCAGCTTCAAGGTGCGCGACATGATGGCGCGCCTGGAGAAGGTCGTCCGCGCCGTCCATCACGCGCATGAACAGGGCATCGTCCACCGGGACCTGAAGCCCGCGAACATCATGATCGACCTCAACGGCGAGCCGCACGTCATGGACTTCGGCCTCGCCAAGTTCCTCGACGACCCCAAGCGCGCCATGTTGACGCGCGACGGGAGCTTCCTCGGCACGCCCTACTACATGGCGCCGGAGCAGATCCGCGGGGAGACGCGGCTGGTCGGCCCGCGCAGCGACATCTACTCGCTCGGCGTGATTCTCTACGAGATCCTCTGCGGGCGCACCCCCCACGTCGCCCAGAACAGCGTGGAGATCTTCCACAAGATCCTGACGGAGGAGCCCGCGCCCCCGCGCGTCTTCAACGAGCGCGTCCACCCCGACCTTCAGACGATCTGCCTGAAAGCGATCGACAAGGACCCCGCGCTCCGGTACGCGACCGCCGGCGAGTTCGCGGACGACCTGCGCCGCTATCTCGACGGCGAGCCGATCCTGGCCCGGCCCCAGCCGTGGCCCATTCGCGCGCTCCGGCGGATCCGCAAGAACAAGTCGACCGCCCTCGCCGCGGTCTCCCTGGCCCTGTTCGCGATGTCGGGGAGCCTGGTCCTCTATCTCGTGTCGCGGGACTCGCGGGAGTTCGCGCGGCTCCGGGGCGAGGCCCAGCGCAGCTTCGACGAACGGAAATACGCGGAGGCGCTTCTTCACACGCAGGCCGCTCTCCGGTTGCGCCCCAACGACCCGGGGATGACCCAGTTCCGCCAGTGGGTGGGCCAGCGCATCTCTTCGCAGGAGGAGGAATTCCTCCGCGGGCTCGCCCTGGACGAGAAGCGGCGCCAGGTCGCGCCCCAGGTCGGTTCCGCGAAAACGATGCTCGAGATGATCCCGAGGCAGGTGGGCCTCGACGGGGCGGGAGTCCTCGAGAGGGTCGCGGCCGTCGAGAAGATCCTCGACGAAGCGCTGAAGATCGTGCCCGACCACGAGGAAGCGCTGCACCTGCGGGCCCGGGCGCGCATGATGCGCGGCGCGGGATCGGCGGCGGTGGAGGACCTCACCGCGGCGCTGGCCCGCGCCCCGGACCTCACCGCGGCGCTCTGCGATCGGGCGCGGGTCCGGCTGGCCCAGGTCATGGAAGGACGCCTCGTCGACACGAGGCCCGAGGGGGTTCCGCCGTCGCCGTCGTCGGCCGAGGAATGGGACCGTGCGCACGCCGACCTCACGAGCGTCTGGTCCCTTGTCGCCCGCGACCCGGTGCGGGACGAATTCGCCCAGGCGGCCCTTCGCTGCCTCGACGGCAAACCGGCGGAGGCCGCGGCCGTCCTCGACCGGTACCTGGAAAAGTTTCCCGCCGACTCCGACGCGTGGCGGCTGCGCGCCTGGGCGCGGCTGGGGACCGAAAACCTGGCGGGGGCGGAGGCGGACCTCGGGTTCGCGACGCGCTACGCACCCGCCGATCCCGGACCGAAGCTGGCCCGGGCGTGGGTCCGCCATCGCCGGGGCGACGCGGCCGGGGCGGATACGGATCTCGAGGAGGCGCGGGCCCTGGCGCCCGACCGCGCGACGCACCTGCTCGTGAAGGGCCGGATCCTCATCGATCGGGGCGGGTTCGCCGGCGCCGTCGAGGCGTTCGCCGCGGCGGCGGCTCTGGAACCCTCCTCGGCCCCGGCGGCCGCCGGGGGAGGTCTCGCGCGGCTCCGGAAGGGCGAGACCGAGGAGGCGCTCCCGCTTTTCAAGCGGGCTTCCGAGCTGGAGCCGCACGATGTTTGGCCGTTCCTGCTCCGGGCCAGGGCCCTGGAGGCGCTCGACCGGGGGACCGAGGCCCTCGAGGCCGCGGAGGCCGCGGTCCGCCTGTCCTCGGAGGCGGCCGCCGCCTATGAGCAGCGGGGTCGGGCCCTCCTGCGGCTGACCCGGTGGGCCGACGCCCTTCGGGACTTCGAGAAGGCCGTCAGCCTTGACTCCACGTACGGCGGTCGCCTCGACGCCGACATGCGGGCGGCCCGCGACCGCGCGAACGGCAAGCCCTGACGGGGCGTGATATCCCCCTGGATCCGCCGCCGCCTCCCGGGACTTACTAATTTACTAATTAAGGAATTTCTAAATATGTAACGGTTCGGCGCGCCGGAGGCGGTGAGAGGTGTCGCGAAGCGCCCTGCGGGAGCCGCCCTACTTCTTCCTGGATTCCGTGAGGGCCTTGACCTTCGGATCGGTCACCGCCGCGGTCACGGCCTCCTCCGCCTGGCGGGTCCCCTGGGCGGCGAGGGCCAGGACGGCGGCGGCGCGCGTCTCGGCCGCGTAGCCTTTCACGAGGCCGAAGAACTTCGGACGGGTCTGGGCGATCTTCGTCAGCAGCGCGACGACGGCGGGATTGGGCACTTCCCGGAAGAACTCCGCGCACAGGACCATGAGCCGCTCGTCCTGCGCCCCCTCGAGGATGCGGCCGATCTCCGCCTTGACCGCCTCGAGTCTCATCCTCGTGGCCGCCTCGATCCCGGCGTCGCGGAGATCCCTGGCCGGGCTGGCCAGGAGTCGGCGAACGATCCCCGAGGCGACCGATCGGGGCCACTGCTCGCCTGACTTGAGGATGACGCCCCGGATGTCCGGCCCCGACTTCTCGGCGAGCGTCGCGATGTGCGCCGCCACCGACCCCGTCAGGAGCGGTTCGATCACCATGAGCACGCGGGCGAGCCGCTGCGGCTCGCCGTCGGGCGGGAGAAGCCGGATGATCTCGGGGGAGAGCCGCTCCGACGCCGGGGCGAGCGAAAGCGAGATCGCGCGCCGGACCTGCAGGTCCGACTCCTCGGCCAGGATCTCGACGAGTTTCTCCACCGTCGGGCCGCCGACCGAGAGCAGGATCGTGATGGCCGCGTTGCGGTCGTCCTCGGCGGGCTTCCGGACGGCGGCGCAGATCGCGTCGTAGGCCTGCGACTGCGGGATGAGCTGGAGGGCCGATTCGCAGACCGCCGCCACCTCGGGCGGCGTGGCCGGGGAGTCGGCCCGCCGCCGCAGGGTCCTCCCCGCAATCTCCGCGAGCTCGCCGAGGCAGCCCGACGCGGCCGCGGCCGGGATCCAGACAGGCAGGAGGTTCACCGCGGCCCGCACGTGGAGCGGCTCCGTATCCTCCGACAGGCGCATCTTGAGCGACGCTGCGGAGCGCATCACGGCCAGCTTGCGCGTTCCCGGGGAGGCGAAGGCGATCGACCGCGTCAGCAGGTTGAACGCCCGCGTCCGGTGGGAGAGGCTCGGGTGGTGGAAGTGGGTGCCGAGCCGGTCGACGAGCTGCTCCGCCAGCGTCCGTCCCGCCCCGTACGCCAGCGCCTCGACGAGGAGCGGGAACTGGCGCTCGAGGTCGGGGGTGAGGAACTCCTCGTCGCTCTTGGAGAGATGCTCTTTCGCCCGCAGTTCCGATCGGACCGCCTTCGGCGGCGGGTGGAGCGGAGCTCCGCCTTCCTCCGTCGCCCGCTCGTAGGCGCGGGAGCCGAACGCGACGTGGGTGAACTGCGTGAGCAGGCGCTCGCCCGTCCCGGGCTGAAGCGCCTCCTCGGCCGTCAGCGAGAAGTAGCTGATGAGGGCGCGGACTTCATCCTCCATCAGGCCGCGCCACACCGAGATGCTCTGGATCTTGCGCTGGTCGATCTCCTTGGTGAAGAACGCCCCCGCCTCGGAGAAGAATTTCCGGTCGGCCGGCTGTCCGTTGAGGACCAGCTCCCCCTCCGCGGTCCCGATCGTCACGGCCGGCACCTTGCGGAGGAGCTCGAGGAACGTGCGGACGCTCTGGCCCGTCGTCTCCTCCACCAGGGAATGGCCCGGCGGGTAGCGCTTCAGGTTGTCCACCGCGGCCTTCACGAAGCGGAGCGCGTCGCGGACGGCTCCGATGTCCTCGGGGGGCACCGCTATATCGCCGTGTTGAACGCGCATGCGCCGCACGGTTTCGCGCGCTTGGTAGGCCTTCTGGACGATGTCGATCGCCCCCATCGCCTCGCGGGCCAGGAACCGGTCCCAGAAATCGGGCGACACCCGCGTCCGGTCGAAGGGTTCCGCGAAAGTGCGGACGAGCGTCTCGATCCGCGGAAACTCGAAGGTGTTGAGGATGGTGATCGACTCGACGAGGCGCTCCTCGATGAGCCGCGCGAAGTCGGCGGCCACTGGGGCGTCGGTCACGACCCCGTTGATGGCGGGACCGTTCGTGGTCACGGCGAAGGTGAGGCCGGGCCCGCCCGTGAGGAGCGCCTCCAGCGAGCCCCGCAGCTGGGCGAGGAACGTCGTCCCCACCTGGCTCCACTGCGGATACAGCCGTCCGATCTTGACGGCCGCCATGAAGTGGCGCATGAGGGCGAGGGCCTGGTCGGTCGCCGAGGCCGCGAGCGCCGTCGTGATCTGGGGGAGCGTGGGCCGGCGGACGCCGGCCTTCTGGGGCGGCTGGATGAGCGCCGCCCGCTTCTGGGCGATCTGGTCGAACTGCTTGGCCTTGCTTTCCTGGCCCGCGCGGCCGTAGTGGAACGCGATTTCGTCCGCGATGTGGTCGATGTCGCCGCCGAACCGCGCCTCCTGCACCACGCCGACGCGGCCGTGGATCTCGCGCCGCTCCGTCGCGTCCGAGGTCTGCAGGCGGGCCCGGCGCGCGTGGGCCGCGGGGAAGGAGAGGAGGTCCTGGCCCGACTCCGAGGGCAGCAGCAGGCGGGACCTGCGGACCTCGTCGATGAGGTCCAGCATCTCCATGTCCCCCTCCCCGAGCACTTCCTGCAGGAGTTCGGGGTCGACCCGCGTGCCGATCACCGCGGCGCGGGTCAGGAGTGAATTGGCGCCGGAAGGGAGCGCCTCGGAAACGGCGCGCATGGCGCCCGCGAGATCGCGGGACAGGTCGGCGGGCGTCAGCTCGGAGAGCGACCACCGGCCCGCCGCCAGCTTGAGCCGCCCCCGCAGGAGCAGCGACCGGATCGTCTCCTCGATGTAGAGCGGATTCCCCTGGGCGGCCACGACGAGCCGCGCGACGGATTCGTTGCTGATCTCGGCGTCCGGAAGGATGCCGCGGATCATCTGCCGGAGGTCCTCGGCCGGGAGCGCCAGGAGGTTGATCCGCGACGCCCCGGGTCCGAAGTCGTGCCAGAAGGACCCCGAGGGCATCAGCTCCATCTCGGGGGTCGTGCGGTCGGTGCCGGCGACGACGAGGATGGGAAGCTTCCGGCTGATCGCGGCGCGGTACACCTCGAAGGTGGCCGCGTCGCCGAACTCCACCTCGTCGGCGAGGACGAGCAGCGGGCCGATCCGGGACAGCTCCTCGAACAAGGCTCCGAAAGCCTCGAAGATCATCTTCCCGACCACGCCCGACTCGGTCCGCTCGGTCGCCCACTCCGCCGGCAGGTCGCGGAGGACCACGGCGAGCGCCGCGCGGTGGGCCGGGCTGATCCGCTGCATGGCCTGCAGGACCTTGTCGCGGTCCGCGGCCATGAGCGTTTCGATCTGTTCGCTGAGGGTCGCGTAGGGGGCCGTCGCGCGCGACTCCTGGCACGTCGCGACGAGGACGATGTACTTCTCCGCGCGCGCCCACACCCCGAGTTCCTGGATGAGGCGCGACTTGCCGACGCCGGCTCCGCCCGTGACGATCGCCACGGCCGGCCCGACGTTGCGGACGTCCGTGGCGAGCTGGCGCAGGCGGGACTGCTCCGCGACGCGGCCGATGTGGATCGGGCAGGGAAGCCCGCGGAAGATGCCGATCTCGGCGAGCGCGGCGGGATCGAGGCGGCCCGCCACCGCGATGCGGTTCCGCCCCAGCTGCTTGGCGACGAGCAGGGCCCTCTCGGCCGACTCGATCACTCCCGCCGGGGATTTTCCGTCCATGGGGTAGGTCGCGACCGAGGCGCTGGCCGTCAGCGGGATGTAGCGCGTGCCGGACATGAAGGGCTTGCGGTCGACCGAGGAGCGGAGGGTCTCGGCGGCCGCGGCGCCCTTGTCGCGATCCGCTTCCGGAACCAGCATGCCGAAGGCGTCGCCGCCGTATCGGAAAAGAAGGGCGTCCGTCCCGGCCCCCTCGCGGAGCCGTCCGGCGATGTCCTTCAGGAGGGCGTCGATCTGCTTGCGCTCGAGGCCTTCGACGGAGGCCCGAAAACCGTCGAGGTCGATGAGAACCAGGGCGCCCGTCTGGGCCGGCATGCGGTCGCGGAGGGCCGAGAGCAGGCCGCGCCGGTTGCCCAGCCCGGTCGCCGCGTCCTGCAGGGAGGGATCGCCCATGAAAGCCGGATTATACGATGGCCTATCAACCCCGCCGTGGTATTCCCGGCCCGGAGATCGTCATTTCTCCAGGTCGAGCTGCCGGAGGTACTCGGCCGCCTGCCCGGCGAATTGAGTTCCCTGGAGGGTGTTGAACAGGTCGCGCGCCAGCCCCTTGGCGTTGGCCGAAAGGGCGTAGAGGGCCATGGCGTATTTGTTCCCGGCGTTGTCGAGGAGACGGCACGCCTTCGCGATTTCGTGCACGCCCGTCGGGCCGAACCGCGACCACGGCGCGTTGTCCGGCAGTTGCTGGCCCACCACGAAGGTGACGCTGTCCGCCCGGGCCCGCTGCAGCGTGACGTTTCTCGCCGACTGGGGCCCGATCGTAAGGCGCGAGATGAAGGGATTCTTCGCCTCGATGTAGTCCATGAGCTGCTGCTTGAACGACGCCATCTGGTCCCGGCGGCGCATGACCTCGCTGAGTTCCGGGCGCTTCAATATCTCCGGACCGAGTTTGTCGACCTCCTCGGGGCGGAACTCCGCGAGATATTTCAAGGCGGTCTGTTCGGGGGCGTCCCCGTCGTAGGTGCCGCGGAATTTCGAGTAGAAGATCAGCGTGGCCGAGGCCGCCAGCAGCATCATGAACGTCATGAGCAGGATCGGTACCAGCCGGCCCTTGCGGGCGCCGAAGGAATCGGCGATCGACTGCAATTCCGTGTGGAGCGTGGCGCTCGCCGCGGGCTTGGGGAGCGACCGCTTGCCGCCCCCGATCGTGTGCGCGATTTCCTCGGCGAAGACCAGCGCGCTCGCCGGACGCTTCGACGCCTCCTTGGAGAGGCACCGCATGCAGAGCGCTTCCAGCTCCGGCGGCACGAGGAGCATCCGCCGCGAAGAGCCGCTCGCCGGGTCGCGGCCCCACGCCAGCTCGCTCGGCGGCTTCGGCCGCTCCTCCTGCACCCGCTTCAGCACGTCCATCACTTCGCCGACGTAGGGAGGCTGGCCCGCGAGCAGCTCGTACAGGATCGCGCCCAGGCCGTACACGTCGGTGCGGGCGTCGAGGAGATCGTTGCGCCCGGCCGCCTGTTCGGGGGCCATGTACGAAGGCGTGCCGCTGACGATCCCCTGCTCCACCTTGATTTCACCGAGCTGGCGGGCCAGGCCGAAGTCGAGGATGCAGGTCCGCCCGTCTTTCGTCACCATGATGTTGGCGGGCTTGAGGTCGCAGTGGAGCAGCGGCATCGGGCGCGTATGGGCGTAATGGAGCGCCTGGGCCGTCTCGTACACCACGCCGAGCCACTTCCGCGAATTCTCGTGGAAGGGCGAGACCTTGCCCGCCTTCTTGCACTCCTGCACTTCGTCCAGCATCGTCCGGCCGTCGAGATACTCCATGCTGATGTAGTACTCGTCCTCGATGCGGCCGATGTCGTAGATGGAGACGATGTTCGGATGGCGCAGCCGGATCGCGTTGTGCGCCTCGTTGAGGAGGCTCGCGATGCGCGTATGGCGGACGCCGCGTCCCGCCCCCATGGGCGGCGGCTTGATCCTCTTGAGGGCGACGAACTGGTTCAGGTAGACGTCCCACGCGCGGTAGATGGTCCCGATGCCGCCCCGGCCGATCTCGCCCAGCAGGATGTACTTGCCGAAACGCTTCGCCGGATCCTTGCGGGCCTCCTGCACCTCGGGCGGGACGGGAAGGCTGCTGTGGACGATGATCATCGAGTCGATGCTGTCGTCCTCCCGATCGGGCGAGGGCTCGATGAGGATCGTTTCGCACTTGCCGCACTTGTACCCGATGGCGTCCGATCTCAGGTTGACCGTCACCATGATGTTGCAGCGCGGGCAGAGGAGGACCCTCTTGTTCTGCTCCGCGAGGGCTTTCTGGATCGCTTCCTTGGTGGCGTAGCTCTTGTGCAGGAGGAGCTCGCCGATCCGCGGGACGTGGGGCTGCCCGGCCATCGACTGCTGGAGCTTCAGGCACTCGTCAAGTTGCGCCTGGCTGACGGCCCCCATGCGCAGCAGGATCCCGCCCAGGTCCGCCCGGGGAGGCGCGGAGAGGCCGCTGGACTGCGTCGCCGGACCTGGTGGGGGTGGTGGTATTAAAGTCATAGCGAGGACCCTGGACCGGTCCAAGGGTCGCATGGATTATACACGAACCTCGCGGCGGGAGACACCTCCCCCCGAAGCCGTGGCCGCCGGTCAGGACGTCGCGCTTTCCGGCTCATGGGGAAGGTGCGAGGGGTTGATGCGTCCGCTTCCGGCCGCCGCGAGCATCCGCTCCGCGGCGAGCCGCAGCTCCCGGACGTTGCCGGGCCAGGAATGGGATTCCAGGCGGCGCAGGACGGCGGGATCGACGTGGTCCTCGAGCGAACCCACGCTCCGCCCGCCAAGGATCCTCAGGAAATGGTGCAGGAGCGCCGGCAGGTCGTCGCGACGCTCGCGCAGCGGGGGAAGGTCGATGATCTCCGCGAAATGGCCCTGGAGTCCCGCGGAATTGGGCGCCCCGGCCACGACCCGCACGTCCTCCTCGACGGAAGGCTCGTCCACCAGGACAAGGAGCCGTTCCCGAACGGGGGGCGACAAGGCGTCGATCCCATCCACGTAGAGCGTTCCGCCGCGAGCCTCCGCCACGCGTCCTCCCGCCCCGAACAGGGCGGCCTCGACGAGGGAAGGCGACACCGCCCCGCACCGTACGGAGACGAAGGGGCCCACGGCTCGAGGGCCCAGGGCGTGAAGCCGCCGGGCCGCGCGCTCCTTCCCGGTCCCCGCTTCGCCCGTGAAGAGCACCGGCGCGTCCCCCGCCGCCGCGCGCTCGATCCGCCGGACCGCTTCGTTCAGCATTCCGGACGTCACCAGCTCGCCTCCCTCGGCGAGCCGGCCCGCCGAGGCGGCCACCGCCTCGCGCGCCCGGCGCATCCTTCGCGCCGTGGCGATGGCCCCCGCGCCGAAAGCGGCGAGCCAGGCCGCGTACCGCAGGTCGGTCCGGCCGAAGGCGGGAGGAGGGGCGTCGAGGTAAATGAAGCCCAGGATGTCGCCGGCCGCGGCCAGGGGAGTCGCCAGGATCTCCACGGTGCGTCCCGCCGAGGGGCCCCCGCGCGCGGCGTCCGAGGCGAGGACCGACTTCCGCTCCTTCCACACCTTGTGGAAGAGGACGTTGGAGAGATGGATCTCGTCTTCCCCCGGCGGTGCCCGGCGCGCCGCCGGCTGGAGCCGGCCCCGGTCGTCCGCGAGCATCACGAATCCCCGCCGGGCCCGCAGGTCGTTCACGAGCCGGTCGAGGAGGAGCCGGACGGCCTTCTCCTCGGGCTCGGCGCCGTGGAACGCGCGGACCGCGTCGAGGGTCGCCGCCATCCGCGCCGGTTCGAGAGGCTCCCCGAATGGATCGTCGAGCGTCTCCGTCACGAGTGTGGCGCCGCCGGGCCGGGAGCGCGAACCGGGGTCGCGCTCCGCGGTCGGCTCGAAAACCAGGAGGTGTTCGCCGATCTCGATCTCGTCGTCCCGCGACAGCTCCTTGTCGTCCACGCGCTGGCCGTTCACGAAGATGCCGTTGCGGCTGCCGGCGTCCTGGATGGCGAAACCCGCGGATCTCCGGACGAAGCGCGCGTGGATGCGCGAGATGTGGCGGCCGTCGATCCGCACGGCGCACGAAGCGGCGCGGCCGACGGTGGAACCGTCGTCGATCTCGAAGGTCCGCCCCCGCAGGGGGCCCTCGACGGCGACCAGGCGCGTCATCGCTTGATCTTCAGGGTCTTCTTGATGTGCTCGAGGGCCGGGCGCGCGGCCTCCGAGTCCTTGAGGACGATCACGAGCATTTCTCCGGGACTCAGCCGGACGAAGAGCTTGGACTCGGTCTCGTAGGTATCGAAGCCCTCGAGGCGGCCGGGCTCGCCGCCGGAACCCCCGCCGAGCTTGCGCGCCGCCTTCCGGGTCTCGAGCGGGGACACGTCGTACGGAAGGTCGATGTAGCTGATCCGGACCTCGGCCGTCCCGTCGGGCGACGCGAGGACCGCGAGGATGAAGGGCGGAAGGTCCTTGGGCGCCGTGAACTTCCAGTCCGCGGGCTTCTCGAAGGAAAAGCCGAGAAGCGGGGCGGAAAAGGTGTTGTCGGTGACGCTCGCAGGCGGCTCCACCTTGAGCTTCTTTCCGTCGAGGACGTATTCCAGGAGCTCGATCTTCATGTCGCCGTGCATGAAACCGGCGCCCGTCATGCCTTCGATCGTCGCCCCCACGTCCTCGAGCGTCGTCTCGCTGAACTTGATGCGGGCGGCGTCGGCGACGCCCTCGCCGAGCGTCGCGTCGAGGTCGACCCAGCGCCCCACCCAGGCGCTGCTCCACGCGTGGCCGCCCCAGGATCCGCGCACGTACAGGTAGCCGGAACACACCTTGGCGGGGATCCCGGACGCGCGCAGGAGCGCGGTCAGCAGGACGGCGTGCTCGGAGCAGTCCCCGGTCCGGTCCTTCAGGACCTCCTTCGCGCTCGCGGCGGCGACGTCCATGCTCTTCTTGTCGATGTGCTTGTTCACCCATCCCGCGAGGGCGCTCGCCCTCAAGTACGGATCCTTCTCCTCGCCGACAACCCGGCGCGACTGGTCGACGATCTCCGGATCGTCCGACTGCACGGCGGGCGAGGACTTGAGAAAGAGCGATTGGTCCTCGACCGGCTGGGCCGCCGGAGTTCCCGGCGGGGGCGCCACGATCCGCAAGGTCACAGACTTCGCGTCGCGCGCAACGACCGTTTGAGTTCCGCCGGGCGGTTTCCAGTCCGCGAGCCCGCCGTCCGGCCGTTCCAGGCGCACGCGGAGCTCGGTGATTTCACGCGGCCGGGGAAGGGCGGCGGCGGACCGCGGCATCGTCTTGAAGAAAATCTCGGGGAGCTCCGCCTTGGCCGTCTTCAGTGCCTCCTCCCGCGTGGTGCGCTCGACGGCCAGCTTCAATCCCATGAGCGGGGATTCCATGGCCCAGGCGGAGCCGGTCTCGTCGAGCCAGGTCGTCATGACCACGCCCTTCTGGAGGGAGGTCTTCACCAGGACCCGGTTCAGGCGCCTTTCCTTGCCGAGCACGGTCTTCGTCTCGGGTTCAAGGACCTCGATTTCCGCTTCGTCGACCTTGCCGAAATCGGCGCTGAACGTCTTGAAGCGGTACTTCGTCCCCGGGGCGAATCCCTTCTTGAGCATGAGCAGGCGCGAGCCTTCGGAAAGGAGGCACTCGGGGTCCCAGTCGGACTCCGTTTCCTTGGTGACCTCCCCGGAGGTCGTCCTCAGCTTGAGCTTGCCGTTTTCGATGACGCCCTCGCTGAGCGTCGGGGTCGAGGACATGATCATGCGCGAGCTGAAGCGGAGCGGGCGGCCCTCCGGCGTCTCGACGTGGCGGACGTCCTGGCTGATTTCAATCCCGGAGCCCATCCGCTTCACGGCCATGCGCGATTGTTCGAGCGTCTCGATTTCCGCGGCGCCACCGGACCCGGCGCGGCGCGTGCGGACGGAATGGGTGTGGCCGACGCGGACGCCCATGATCGTCATGATGCTCCAGTCCTCCTCGAGGACCGCTTCTGTCGGCGGCGCGTGACCGCAGGCTGCGGCGAGAAGGAGCAGGGCGGCGACGGACCCGGCGCGCAAGAACCCTCCGTGGCGAGACTGGAGTATATACGACGCCGCGCGGGCAGAGTCCGGGCGGACTCCCGGCGCGAGCTTCCCGGGTTCGGAGTAGTCGATAGCCGAAGACCGGCTACCGGCGGGAGCTGAAGCAGTCGCTGCAGTAAACGGGCCGGTCGCCCCGCGGTTTGAACGGGACCTGGGTCTGTTTGCCGCACTGGGCGCACACGGCGGGGAACATTTCCCTGGGGCCGGACCGACCGCCCCCGCCCATGCCTCCACCTCCGCCTCCGCCTCCGCCGCCCATGCCGCCGCCGCCGGCGCCGCCGCCGCCACCGCCGCGGCTGCCCGACGCGGCTTTCTTGGCCGCCCTGCAGGGAGCGCACCGCTTCGGCTCATTGGTGAACCCCAGCTGCGCGTGCCGTTCCTGCTCGGCCGCCGTGAAGGTGAACGCCGCCCCGCACTCGACGCACGTCAACTGCTTGTCCGTGTACATGCCCGGCCCCGTTAGTGAAACCACTGCAACCTTAGCTCGCCGCACCCTGCGGCGAGACGCGGATTATCCCACCTTTTTCCGGGCGAAAGCCAACAAAAAATAAAGCGCGGCCCTCTGGCGCCGGAATGCGCCTCCTGTTAGGTTCGGCCCGGGTCTCGAGAGGCCAGCGCATGGAATCCGACCGGTACGCGCGACAGCGGCTCTTCTCCCCCTTCGGCGCGGAGGGCCAGCAACGCCTCGGCGCGGCCCGCGTCACCCTGGTGGGGTGCGGCGCGCTCGGATCCCATCTCGCGCAGCATCTCGCGCGGGCCGGGGTGGGCCGCCTGCGAATCTGCGACCGCGACTTCGTCGAGCTCAACAACCTCCAGCGGCAGGTCCTCTTCGACGAGGAGGACGTGCGTCGGAATCTCCCCAAGGCGGCCGCCGCCGCGGAAAAACTCGCGCGCGTCAACAGCGCGATCGCCGTCGAGGGCCGCGTCGTGGACGTGAACCCCTCGAACGTCGCGTCGCTCATCGGGGACGCCGACCTCGTGCTCGACGGCACGGACAATTTCGAGACGCGGTTCCTCCTGAACGACGCGTGCCTGAAGCTGAAGAAGGCGTGGATCTACGGCGGCTGCGTGGCCGCGGACGGGATGGTGCTCGCCGTGCTTCCCGGCGAAACGGCCTGCTTCCGGTGCTTCGTGCCCGACCCGCCCGACCCGGGGAGCGTGCCGACGTGCGACACCGCGGGGGTGATCGGGCCCGCGGTGGGCGTGGTGGCCTCCCTGCAGGCCGCGGAGGCGCTGAAAATTCTCGTGGGCCGGAAGGAGGCGCTGGCGGGTGGCCTCCTCACGGTGGATGTCTGGGGAAACCGCCACCACCTGTTCCGGATGGCGCGGAATCCGGAATGCGTCGCCTGCGGCAAGGGACGGTACGAGTTCCTGGAAGGCGGCGCTTTTGGGGCCGCGACGACGCTCTGCGGCCGGAATGCGGTGCAGGTGCGGCCCGCGGTGGAAGCGTCCGTGGACCTGGTGGCGCTCGAGCGCCGGCTCTCCGCCGTGGGAAAAGTCGCGCGGAACGAATACCTGCTCCGGCTCGAGGCGGAGGGGTTCGAGGTCACCGTCTTCCCGGATGGTCGGGCGATCGTGAGGGGGACCGACGATCCCGCGCGGGCGCGGGCGATCTACGCCAAGTTCGTCGGGGCGTGACCCCCGGGTCATTCCTTCTTCTTGCGCGCGAGCTCGAACTTCACCGCATGGTCGACCTTCCCGTCCTTCATGAGCGACCACTCGTGGTTGATGTGGTCCGCGTCGACGAACGTCAGGACCAGGGCATGCATGTGCATGTCGGTCGGGCACTTCATGTTGGAGCCGCCGGTGCAGCGGAAATCGAGGGTCCCCTCTTTCGAGTCTTTCTGCGCCTTCATCCGGGGCTGGTTGCCGAGGGCGCAATAGTGGGTGAGGACGAGGTCGTCCCCGTCGATGTGGTACATGGTGACCATCTCGTGATCCGTTCCCGGCATGATGGTCTCCATGACCGTCGAGTCGCCGGAAATGACGCGGTAAGTGACAATGGTGGCGCCCATCTCCTTGGTCTCGGCGCTCCACGTGCCCGTGAGCTTCTTGAGCCGTTCAAGGCCGGGATGGGTCTTCTTCTCCTTCTTGTCCTTTTCCTGGGCCACGCCGGGGAGGGCGATGGCGAATACGACGGCGAGCGCGACGACGGGTGCGAGTTTCATGGTCGATCTCCAGACAGGTTCCCAGAGGATACCCCATCGATACGAATCGGGACCGCAAAATATTTCCAGGTTTTGCGACTTGAGGTGCCTGCACTGAGCCAGCCGTGGCTTCAGCGAAGACTGGCGAGTCGAAGTGGGCCCGGTCGGATTCGAACCGACAACCAAGGGATTATGAGTCCCCTGCTCTACCGTTGAGCCACGGGCCCCTGGGCGGGGAATCAGCCCGCTATTCGAAAGGCGCGCCCGGGGCCCGTCATGGCGGACATTCTACATCAAGAATCGGCCCGATCGCGGCGGGACCGCAGCGATATCCCCGGGAGTGTGTCAGTCTCGAGTTTCCAGATCCCAGATCCCAGCTTTCGGAAGTATCCAGTTTCAAGCTCCAAAGGCGGGATTCACAAGGTTTGCCAGGAAATGAGCGTTTCGGCTCCGGCTGGAAGCTTGGAACTTCGGGAGACTGGAATCTGGGATCTTGAAACTGGAAACTGAGACACCACCAAATCCCCTCCTCCGTTTTTTCGAACATTCCCGCCACTCGGACTGTCATAATGGGTTGACAGGTTTGGAGCGGGGATCAAGGGTTGGACTTCGCCGAAGGAGACGCTGCTCATGTCCCGCTATCTCCTCGCTCTGATTCTGCCCGCGGCCCTCTCGCTCGCGGCCGCCGGCGCCCCCGCGCTCCAGGATCCTCCCAAGCAGGATCCTCCCAAGCAGGACCCCAAGGCCGGAGTGGCGAAATCGGGCGCCGCCACCGACGAGGAGGCGGAAGCCGCCCTCGCCGCGTTCAAGAAGGCCATGGCCTCCGATCTCCCTTCCTCGCAGATCGCGGCCCTCAAGGAAGTCTCCCGCGTCCGCCACGAGAAAGTCATCCGGGCGATGGTCACCTATCTCCGCGCCTCCAACCCGGACGTCGCGGCCAACGCGGCGCTCCAGGTCGCGGAACTCGACCACCCGCTTTCCGCCGAATCCCTCCTCGCCGCCATCTCCCCCAATGAGAAGCGCCCCGTCGCCCTCGCGGCGATTTTCAGCGCCCTCGGCAAGCTGGGATACGAGTCGGCCTCGGCGCCCCTCGTCAAGCTCCTCGACCGCTCGAGCGACGATGATTGGAAGAAAGTCCTCGAGGAGGCGTTCAACGCGATCGGTCGCATCGGAAGCGCCGGCGCGGTCGACCCCCTCCTCGACTGGCGGCGTAAGAACGGGGGCATTCCCGGCGGCGGCGGCGGTGGCCGCCGCTTCGGGGGAGGAGGCGGCGCCGGCGAAGTGGGCGGAGCCAAGCTGCGCGCCGCCTGCGACCGCGCGCTGAAGTCCATCACGGGCGGCGACGAGGAGACCACCGCCGACTGGGAAAAATGGTGGAGAGCCAACAAGGCGGAACTTCAGGCCAACGCGACCGTCACCAGCCGCTGCCGCGTCACCTGGGAACGGTTCGACGCACCGGTCGGACACAAGGCCCCCTGCCCCCACGCGGCCGAAAAGGGGCACTCCGCGTGCTCCCAGGCCGTCCGCACCCGGCTCGTTCCCGAGTCGGACGCCCCTCCCAAGGGGGACGGCAAGGAAGGCGGCGGAGGCGGGGGCGGAAACAAATAAAGCCCGCTTTGACAAAACCTCCGCCCCCGGCCTAGAATCCCGGCGGAGGATTCTCCCGTGCCATTCGGTCCCCCGCCGGCCCCCAAGCCCCGCCCCCTCCCGGCGGCGGACAACATCCTGGCCCGCACCCCCTCCTATGAGGTGGTCAGCGTGCCCCGCGGGCCCTGGATGCTCATCACCCTTCGCGGCCTGTACGACGACTCCATGCTCGAAATCCTCCGGAGCAAGGCCTTCACGAAAAAAAGCTCGTTCGCCTTCGATCTCTCGAACCTCAGCGGCATCGCGGCCCCGCTCGTCCGGGAGCTCTACTTCACCGCGAACAAGTTCAAGGCGACCGACCAGCGCATCGTCCTCGTCAACCCGGGCGAGAAAATCAGCAGCCTTCTCACCCTGATCGCCCCCGACGCGAGGATCGCGACCTTCCCGACCGTCGAGGAGCTCCCGTCGGACCCTCGCACCCTCGAGCAGCAGGTGGAGCGCCTCGAGGTGGAGTACGAGGAGCTCCGCAAGAACCTCTTCACGAACCCGCTCTGGCAGTTCGTCGATCGCGAGACCTGCTGGCTCTGCCCGTTCTGCGCCAACGTCCTCGATGAGGTGAAGATCGTCTCCCGCGTGTCGATCCCGCAGCAGGTCATCGACAATGTCTACCGGCACCTCCACCGGCGCTGCATCGGGTTCAACCCGAAGATGCCACGTTTCAAGCCGCAGGCGGAGCTCGAGGCCAAGATCAAGAAGGTCAACGCGGAGAAATACTCCGCCTCCAAGAGCCTCGCCTCGGCGATGGAGACCAAGATGAAGGTCCTCGAGGACAAGGCGCAGCTCGCCGACTCCCTCGAGCAGAGCCTGAAGATCGCCGTGGACCGGCAGCGGCGCCTCCTCCCGGCGAAGGCGCCCCAGATTCCCGAGTGCGACATCGCCATCACTTACCGCCCGGCCCAGAGGCTCAGCGGGGATTTCTACGACTTCATCGACATGGGACAGGGGCGCATCGGCATCGCCATCGGCGACGTCGCCGGACACGGCATCGAGGCCGGCATCCTCATGGGGATGACCAAGAAGGTGCTGAACATCCGCGCCAGCGAGCTGATGAATCCGGCCGAGGCGATGAAGCAGGCCAACATCGACGTCTACAAGGATCTCGACCGCCAGACCTTTGTCACGGCTTTCCTGGGAATGTTCGACCCCGCGTCGCGGACCCTCATTTATGCGCGGGCGGGGCACAACCCGCCGCTCCTGTACAACCGGGACCGGACCCCGCCCCACTCGAAGCTCGAGTCGGGCGGCATGATGCTCGGCATGGCGCCGGGGGCGCTCTTCGACCGCGCCATGGTGTCGGAAACGGTCCAGCTCCAGTCGGGCGACGTCATCCTCTTCTACACGGACGGACTCGAGGAGGCGAAGAACGACAAGGGCGAGCTCTTCGGCCTGGCCCGGTGCTCCCCCGTGCTCGAGCAGGACGCCGACCGCCCCGCCGCCTACATCCTGGGCGCGATCGCCTTCGATCTCGACCGGTTCTGCGGCTCCCTGCCCCAGGAGGACGACATCACCGCGATCTGCGTGAAGGTCGTTTGACGGAATTGTGAAGTTTGACGCCCCTCCCGGCCCGTCCTAGTATGCGGGTCCATCAAGGAGCCGCAATGACCATGAAACTCGCCGCCCCGCTCGTCCTCGGCCTGCTCGCCTTCACGGGATGCGGCAGCGCCGCCGAGGAGAGCCTCGTCGTCAGCGACTATTCCGCCGCCGCAACCACCCCGGAGGGGGAAGGGGCGACAACGGCGGAACTGCTTCAGAAACTCGAGCGGACTTCCGACCTGGGCGTCGGCCGGCGCCAGGACCCCGCCAAGACGGTCGGGTATGCCGAGGGAAGCACCGCGGCCGGCGAGAGTTTCCTCGACGGCGCCGTGTGGGTCGACCACGTGACCCGCGAGGACGCGGACAACCATTTCGGGACCACCCTGCGGCTCTTCAACAACAAGTCGGACGCCCCCGTCTCCTTCGAGTGGCGGATCGTGTTCATGGACGGCAAGGGGGCCGGGGTTTCGTCGCTCCGGTCGGACTGGAAGCCGATCACGATCGAGGCCAAGCGGTGGGCGTCCGTCGCGAACTTCGCGACGGTGCGCGGCGCGGTCATCTTCAAGTTCGAGGCGCGCCAGGGGGGTTCGAAGCCCGCCCAGCCGTAATTCGTCCGGCCCGGTTACCGGATCGCCTTGCGCAATTTCTCGATGTTGCGGTAATAGATCGTCTTCACCGTTTCGGTGGGATGATTCGTTGCCCGCCCGATCTGCGCGAACGATTTTCCCTCGAGCAACCGCAGCCGCGCGATGGTCTGTCCCGGTTCCTTGAGCCGGCCGATCGCCTCCATGAGCGCGATCGTGATTTCAGTTCCGGCTTCGGAGGTCGTGCCCGCGGCCAGCAGGGTTTCGTCGAGGCTGACGGTCGCGGCGCGGCGCCGGCGGAGATGGTTGAGGGCGTCATGGCGCGCGACCGTGGCGAGCCACGCCGTGAAACGCCCCAGCGAGGCCTGGTACCGGGAGGCCTTGCGGAAGGCGCGCAGGAAGATGTCCTGCACCATGTCCTCGACCGATTGCTCCTCGGCCCCCACGTCGCGGACCGCCTTGGCCACGAGCTTGTAGTGGCGGCGGACGAGCAGATCGCCCGCCGAGCGGTCCCCGGCGACGAGGCGCGCGACGAGTTCCTCGTCCGACGGCTCCGCCGGACGCTCCGGTGCGGGCATGTTCCTGCACCGCCCCCATTGATGGCGACAGAGCCGGGAGCAGCGGCGCGGGAGGGCCGGACGGAACCTGGAGGGAAGGCGCGCCACCGCAGACGGCCCACAAACCGTCCGCGATAGCAGATCGGATCCGAACGAGCGGCCGCCACCCACCCGCAGCGACCGCCGCGATCCGGCCTCCCCGGCGGCGTTTCCTTCCCGCTCCAAACGCGGCCGCGTCCCGGTCCCCAGACGGCCCGGGGGGAGATTGCACGGATCGTTTCGAATGTACCACCGGCGAATCGAATCCGGTCAAAAGAAATCGACATGTCCGGAAGCGCGGCCGGCGGTCCCGACCGTTGACACGGGACGCGGCGCGTGCGATGGTCCCTTCTCATGAACGCGCCGTTCGAGACCTCCCGCGCGCGCGCCCGCCTTCTCGAGATCGTCCGCGAGAAGGCCCTCAAGAGGGGAACCTTCACGCTCGCGAGCGGCAAGACCAGCGACTATTACCTCGATTGCCGCCTGGTCACGCTCGACCCCGAGGGACTCACCCTCCTGAGCCGACTCATCGTGGAGGATCTGAAGGGTTCGGGCGTCGAGGCCGTGGGCGGGCTGACGCTCGGGGCGGATCCCATCGCCGCCGGCGTGGCCGTCGTCTCCCACCAGGAAGGCCGGCCCATCCGGGCCTTCCTCGTCCGGAAGGAGACGAAATCCCACGGGACGCAGAAGCGCGTCGAGGGGGCGCCCCTCGCCGGGGCGCGGGTCGCGGTCGTCGAGGACGTGATGACCACCGGCGGCTCCGCGAAAGAGGCGATCGCGCAGGCCGAGGCGGCAGGCGCGAAGGTGGAGCGCGTCTATTGCCTGATCGACCGGATCGAGGGGGGAGGGTCGGAACTGCGGTCGAAGGGCTACGACCTGCGGGCGATCTTCGAGGTCGACGAAGTCCTCGGCCGGTCCTGAAGCGCGCCGCCGGGAATTCCACGCACATCTTCCGACACGCCCGCCCGGATCAATTCGACGGCGCCGCGGATTTCGCCATCTGGTATTTCCGGCCCGTCCGGACGAAGATCTCCGGATGCTTCCGGAGCGCCAGGCTCACCGTGATCGCGAAGATGGATGGCTTGCTCTTGGTCTTGTAGCCCTGCCGGCGCACGAGATCCGCGAGTTCGGCTACCGCCATGGGCTGGCTCTTCTGCGCGAGGATGTCGCGGAGCGCGAGAGCCAGGGGCTTCTCGTTGATGCGTCGGCGGCGACGCCGGCTCGCGCCCGCCTTGGGCGGTCGCCCCGGCCCGCGCCGCTTGGGAGGCCGGCCGGGTCCGCGCCGCGCCTTGGGCGGCCGGCCCGGACCGCGGCGCTTCGGGGGCCGGCCGGGTCCGCGCCCCGACACGCCCGCGCCCGCGAGCACCGACTCCAGCTTCCGTTCCTCGCCGGCGACGCGGCGCTCGAGCCGCGCCTCCTTCGCCTCGAGGGACGACTTCTCCTTCCGCGCCGATTTCAGCCGGGTCTCGAGCCGCGTGATGACCGCCTCGATCCGGCTGGCCCGGATCAGGAGCCGCAGCCGGCGCCGGGGAAGTCTCGCGATCGCCCGGATCAGGTTTCTCATGGACGTGCCTCCTGGAGTCGCGCGATCACTCTACCTCGGGACCCGCGCGGCGCCAGTAATTTTGTGGAAATTTAAAAATAATTTGAAATATTTGTGTCCCTCTTTGGGACAGCGGAAATTCTCACCCGGACCGGGTCAGGGCGCGGGCCTTCTTCCTCGCCGCCGCCCCCGCGGGGCCGATCTGGATCGGACGGCCGCAGACTTTCTCGAGGAAACCCTTGCGGCGGTCGGCGGCCCAGATCTCCATGGCGGGGTCGCCCTTCGAGACGATCCGGATCTTGAGCCCCTTGCGGCCGCCGGAGATGCGGACGTCGCTGACCACGCCGAAATGGCTGCGGTCGAGGGCGTCGGCGACGCGGAGGATCCCCGCCAGGGCGGCGACCGTGCGGCGGTCGCGATCCTGGAGACCTCCGCCGGCGAGGTCCTTGGCCTTCGGGGGCCGCTTCCGGTGATAGCGGGCGGAGCTCGCGATGATCTCGATCTCCTCGGGCGAGAATCCGGGCAGCTCCGCGTTCTTGATCAGGTAGTAGGCGTGCTTGTGGTGTTTCGAGAAGCTGACGTGGTAGCCGATGTCGTGGAGGAGCGCGGCGTACTCGAGCAGCTCGCGCGCGTTCGGGCGCAGCCCGGAGGGGAGCGGGACGCCGTCGTACAGCTGGAGCGCGAGCTTCGCCACGGCGCGCGCGTGGGGCGCCTCGTACTCGCACCGCGTCGCCAGCTGGACCACGGATCGCATCCGGACGTTGGGGATCTCGATCTCGGCCCGGATCTTGCGCGAGTTCTTCTGCAGGTAGTCGAGGATGACCCCTTCCCGGATCGCCTTGTCGCTGAGAATGATCTCGCGCCTCCCGGTGCTCTTCAGGAGCTGGAGGAGGAGGCACGCGCCCGGCAGCAGGTGGTCGCGGCGCTCCGGATCGAGTCCGGGGATCTCCTCGAGCTCCCGCCGGCTGGATCGCGCCAGGTCGCGGTGGACCTCCTTCAGATCTTCCGCCATGTACGTGAAACCGAGCGGGTTGGCCAGGGGCTGGCCCGTCCGGCGTTCGTGGATGATCGATCCCAGGTTGATGGCGGTCCCCGAGGTCGCGATGATCTGCTCGAATCCCGCGGCCCGCATCTCCGCGAGGGCCGGATCCATCGTCTCCTCCAGGTGGCGATGAATCCGCTCGTGGTCTTCCTTGGGGACCGGCTGGTCCGTGATGAACAGGTCCCGCAGGCGGGCGCCGCCGAGCTTCAGGCTCCGCTCGGCGAGCATGACCTGGTTCGAGCCGACGATGAACTCGACGCTGCCGCCGCCGATGTCCACGATGAGGGCGCGCCGGTTCGAGAGGTCGGTGAAGTGGCGCACGGCGAGGTAGATCAGCCTCGCCTCCTCGTCTCCGGTGATCGTGCGGACCTTGAGCCCGGTCTGGCGGAGGATCCGGTCCACGAACTCGCCGCCGTTCGACGCCTCGCGGATCGCGGCCGTCGCGAAGGCGAGCATCTTCTGCACGCCCCGGTGGCGCGCGAGCTGGACGAACCGCTGGACGACGGCGATCCCCTCCTCCATCTTGCGGCGGGAGAGCCAGCCCGTCTTGAGGGTCTCGTCCCCCAGCCGCGTCATGTCCTTCCCGCGGCCGACGATCTCGAACTGGGTCTCGCCCGAGATCTCCGCGATCACCACGTGGATCGAGTTCGACCCGATGTCCAGCACTCCGAGCTTCATGGCGCGCGGCCGTTTCGCCCCCGCGGGACCAGCGAGACGGAGTTCAGGGCCCGGGCGAGCGGAGGGACCCCCGTCCGGAGCGCCGCCTCGCGCGCCGCCGCGCGGACCGCGACGGCTTCCCGGGCGGGGAGGAGGGCGCGAAGCACCTCCAGATCGTGGATCCGGCCCAGTCTTCGCTGAAGCCTCTTGAGGGTCCTCTCGGCGGGCGCCGCCCCGCCGCCGGTCATCGCCCGCACCGCCTCGAGGGCGTACCGGGTTTTCTTGGCTTCGATCCGAAGCACGTGCAGCTCCTCCTTGGTCATCGCCCCCGAGGCGTTCCGAAGGCGCTCTCCTCGACGGCGAAGGAATCGCTCGAGCGCTCCAGGCTCCGCCTCGGCGGACCCCATCGCGAGAGCGGCCTGCCGGGCCGCGGCCACCCCCGCCTCGCGCTGTCGCGGTCGGAAACGACGCAGGAGCCTGGTTTCCGCGACGGCGCGGGCGCGCTCGATCTGTGGATGGGTCCTTCCTCCGGAAAGCGCGGCGTAGTCGGCGGCGGCGACGTCCAGGGCCCGTCTTTCCCCGAGCGCCCGCCCCGTCCTCCGAAGTCCGCGAGCCAGGTCGCGCAGGGGAAGGGTGGGGGCGATCTGGCGCGCCAGCGTGCAGGCCGCTCTCATCCGCCGCGTCAAAACCCGCAGCCGGTGAATGGCCTCCTCGCTCCTCGGGGCCCGGGCCAGCCGGTCGTAGAGCGCGCCCTGCCGGAGCAATCGGGTCCCGAGCCGCCGCAGGCCGGGATCCGTGGTGACGTCCGATTCCGCGATCATGGCTCTGGCCGGCGATGATATAAGGAGAACGAGCGAACCCGGATGTATTTTCAATCGGGCGCCTTTCATGGAACTCTCCCCCTACGATCGCGAGCGGGTCGAGACGTGGTCCGCCGATTTCGCCGAAACGCCGGCGTTCGGCGCCCTCCCCCCCGCCGAAAAAGAGGCGGCTGTTTCCCTGGCCGCGGAATTCCTTCGCGCAGCCTGCGAAGCGGAAGGGTCCGGACCGGAAAATGTCGGCGAGGCCGGGTTCCGTGCGGCGATGCTCGATCGCATCCCTGCGCTCGACCTGCCGGAGGAGATCCGACCCCGGGCGCCCGAGATCCTCGCGACGTTTCTCGAGACGCTCCAGGCGCAAGGCCGGCTCTCCGGCGGCGCCGCGTTCGTGCGGGCGCTCGGTCCCGCGTACCTCGCGCGCTGCAAAGCCGGAGGCGGCGCGCGCACGCCGCCCGTGCGCCGGGGCACCCCGGCCATCGGGCGCAACGATCCGTGCCCGTGCGGGAGCGGCAAGAAGTTCAAGAAGTGTTGTGGCGAGTGAATTGGGACAGACTTCAGACATCAGACTTCAGACTTCAGTAGCTGTCGGCTACCGAGGTCTGAAGTCTGCAGTCTGAGGTCTGGCAAGGTTCCCGCATCCCCTCCAAACTCTTGCGGGTACATGATCACCGGGGCATGATGCTCCGGTCAATTTTCCGGAGCCATCCATGCGCCGCGCCCTTTTCCTGGTCCTTGTCGCCGGCTGCGCCACCGGCGGTGGAGGTGGAGGCGGAGGAGGAACCGCCGCCCCGCCCGCGCCGAAGGCCGTCCGGCAGTCCCTCGTCGAGACCATCCACGGCGAGAAGGTCGCCGATCCGTTCCGCGGCCTTGAAATCGGAACGGACCCCGCCGTGCAGGCGTGGACCGACGGGCAGAACGGGATCACCCGCCGGACGCTGGACGGCCGCTCCTCGCGCGCCGCCTTGCGCGCGCGACTCGAAAGCCTGGCGTCGATCGGCCGTGTCATGCAGCCTCGCGTCTTCGGCGGGCGCGTCTTCTATCAGAAACGCACCGGCATCGAAAACCAGCCCGCCCTCTGCGTCCGCGACGGATTTTCCGGCTCCAGCCGCCGGGTCGTCGACCCGAATTCCCTGTCCGCCGAGGGACTGGTGGCCCTCGACTGGTGGCAGCCCTCCCAGGACGGTTCGAGAATCGCCTACGGCATGTCGGAGCGGGGCACCGAACTGAGCACGCTTCGGATCAAGGAAGTGGAAACCGGCAAGATCCTGTCGGATGAGATTCCGCGCACCCGCGCCGCGTCCATTGCCTGGCTCCCCGACCAGAGCGGCTTTTATTACACGCAGTATCCCGCCCCGGGGACCGTTCCGAAGGACGAGGAGACCTACCATCGCCGCGTGCATTTTCACCAGATCGGCACGAGCCTGGAGGAGGATCGCCTCATCTTCGGCGACAACCGCGAGAAGGAGGACTGGCCGGAGCTGTCGCTCTCCCGCGACGGCCGCTGGCTCGTCGTCACGGTCCTGATGAACACCTGGACGAAGTGCGAAATCTTCGCCAAGGACCTCAAGGAGGGCGGCCGCTGGGTGCCCGTCGTCAAGGGAATCGACGCCAAGTTTTTCCCCGTGATCCATAACGACACGCTCTACGTGCTCACGAATTGGAAGGCTCCCAAATTCCGGATCATGTCGTGCGCGCCGACGGAGACCGACCCGGAGCAGTGGAAGGAGATCGTGCCGGAGGGCGAGGCGACGATCAGCTCCTTCGAGATCGTCGGCGGCCGCCTCGCGATCCTCGAGTTGCGCGACGCGACGTCGCGCCTCCGAACGGTCGCGCTGGACGGCTCGGGCGGCGCCGACATCGAACTTCCCGGTCTCGGAACCGTTGGAGAAATCCAGGCGGACCCGGATGGCAACTCCCTGGTTTTTGATTACCTGTCGTTCTTTTCACCTCCGTCGCTATTCAAGGTCGACGTGACCACCGGAATCCTGAAGGAATTCGAGCGGGTGGAGGGGATCGACACGACCCCGTACGAATCCTCGCAGGTCCGCTACACGTCCAAGGACGGCACGTCGATCCCGATGTTTCTCGTCCATAAGAAGGGGATCGCGCGAAACGGGAATCACCCGACGCTTCTGACGGGCTACGGCGGCTTCGGGCTCTCCCGGACGCCCTACTTCAGCTCCGCCATCATGATGTGGCTCGAAAAGGGGGGCGTCTTCGCGATGCCCAACTTGCGGGGAGGCGGCGAGTACGGCGAAGCGTGGCACAAGGCGGGGATGCTGGCGACCAAGCAGAACACCTTCGACGATTTCATCGCGGCGGCGGAATGGCTTGTGAAGGAGCAGGTGACCTCGCCCGCGAAGCTGGCCATCCTGGGAGGCTCGAACGGCGGACTGCTCGTGGGCGCCGCGCTGACCCAGCGTCCGGATCTCTTCCGGGCCGTCGTGTGCGACGTGCCGCTTCTCGACATGGTGCGCTTCCACAAGTTCCAGCTCGCCCGGCTCTGGATCAAGGAATACGGCGACCCGGACAAGGCCGAGGATTTCAAGTGGCTCTACGCCTACTCGCCGTACCACCGGGTGAAGGATGGCACGCCTTATCCCGCGGTGCTCCTCCGGACGGCGGAAGGGGACACGCGCGTGGATCCGATGCACGCGCGCAAGATGTGCGCCCGGCTCCTGGAAGCATCGACCTCCAAGCGCCCGATCCTGTTCTGGTGCGACAAGAATGCGGGCCACGGCGCCGGCAAGCCCCTGTCGAAGCAACTCGACGATCTCGCGGATGCCTACGCGTTCCTGACGTGGCAGCTTGGAATGGAGTAAACGTCGACAAGGAAGAATAACCGGGCCCAGGAAGCACGGAGCTGTTTGAGGAAACGAGCGATTCTCGATTCTTGGCCCTTCCAAGAATCCAAAATCGAGAATCAAGAATCGGTCTTTTCGGGCGTAACGGTGCGGCGTCGCGTGCTTTCGGGCTTCGGGAGCTCGCCCGCCGGCGGCGGGAGCTGGAACGCCCGCTCCGCCCCCTGCGCCAGTTCCTGGAATACCCGCTGGCTTGACAGCGATCCCCCGACCCGCGCGTAGGTCCCGTCCCGCCGCAGCACCCGCGCCTTGGCGTCGTCGAGAAGCGTCACGGCCAGGATCTCGTCGATGAGCCGCTGCTTCAGCGCCCGCTCCTCCACGGGGAAGGCGACCTCGACGCGCCGGTCGAAGTTGCGCGGCATCCAGTCGGCGCTTCCGAGGAATACCTCGGGGTTGCCGCCGTTCGCGTAGTAGAAGATCCGGCTGTGCTCGAGGTATCGCCCGACGATCGAGCGGACCCGGATCGTCTCGCTGACCTCGGGGATGCCCGGCCGCAGGCAGCAGATGCCCCGGACGATGAGCTCGATCGGGACGCCGGCCTGGGAAGCTCGGTACAGGGCCCGGATCACGGCCCCGTCGACCAGGGCGTTCATCTTGGCGATGATGCGCGCGTCGCGCCCCGCCTGCCGGTGGGCGATCTCCCGCTCGATCTTCTCGATGACCCACTCGCGCATTCCGTGGGGCGCCACGGCGATTTTCTGCCACTTGGGCGGGAGCGAATATCCCGTCATCATGTTGAAGAGCAGCGCCACCTCCTCGCCGATCCGGTCGTCGCACGTCATGAGCGCCAGGTCGGTGTACATCTTCGCCGTCGCCGGGTTGTAGTTGCCGGTTCCGAGGTGGACGTAGCGGCGGATCCGGTCGCCGTCGTTGCGGACGACCAGGATCACTTTGCAGTGCGTCTTGAGTCCCACGAGGCCGTACACGACATGCGCGCCGACGCGCTCCAGCTGGCGCGCCCACTCGATATTCGCCTCCTCGTCGAAGCGCGCCTTCAACTCCACGAGCGCCGTCACCTGCTTGTCCCGCTCGGCGGCGTGCGACAGCGCCGCCACCACGGGGGAGTTGCGCCCCGTGCGGTACAGGGTCTGCTTGATGGCGAGCACGTCGGGGTCCTTCGCCGCCTGCTGGACGAAATCGACGACGGTCTCGAATCCCTCGAAGGGGTGGTGCAGGAGCAGGTCGCCTTGCCGTATCAGGCTGAAGAGGTCTCCCTTGTGTTTCTGCAGGCGCTTCGGCGGTTGGGGCGTGGCGAGCTCGTCCCGGAGCGGCGCGTGGCCCGGGAGCCCCCACCACGTCCAGAACGAGGCGAGGTTCAGGGGCCCGTCGATCGCGAACACGTCGTTCGCCTCGAGCTCGAACCATCCCGTGAGAGCCCGGGAGAGGCCTTCCGAAACTCCCTTGCCGATCTCCAGCCGGACCGCCGCGCCGCGCTTCCGCTTCGAAAGCTCCGACTGGATCTGCTTGAGGAGGTCCTCGGAATCCTGGTCGGCGAGCTCGAAGTCCTGGTCGCGCGTGAGGCGGAATATCGTGTATTCCTGGACCGCGAATCCCTGGAAGATCTGCCCGAGGTGGGAGCCGATCAGCTCCTCGAGCAGGACGAACGAATCGCCTCCTTCCCCGGACGTGATGGGGACGAAGCGGGGAAGAATCGGGGGAACGGGAATGATGGCCAGGAAGGTTTCCGGAGCCCGGACTTTGCCGCGGGTCTTGGTCTTGAGGAAGACGCCGAGGTAGAGGGAGCGATTCTGGATGTGCGGAAAAGGATGGGCCGGGTCGATCGCCATCGGCGTGAGGACCGGCATCACCTTCTGCTGGAAGTAGGTCTCGAGGTCCGTCGCTTGGGCCGCGCTCACCTGGGAGACCGGCACGAGTTTCAGCACGGCCTTGCCGAGGCCCGGGAGGACCTCGTCGCGGAGGATCCGGTATTGTTCCCCGACCAGTTCGTGGATGCGCTTCGAGATGGCCTCGAGCACTTCGCGGGTCGTGAGCCCGTCGTTGGCCTCGGGGCTCGAGATCTCGCCGGGCTCCCGGTTGTTCAGGCCGGCGACCCGGACCATGTAAAACTCGTCCAGGTTTCCGCTGAAGATGGCGAGAAACTTGAGGCGCTCCAGGAGGGGGACGGAGGTGTCCTGGGCCTCCTCGAGGACCCGGGCGTTGAACTCGAGCCAGCTCAGCTCCCGGTTGATGAAAAGCTCGCGATCTTCCATTGTCTTTATCTTAACGGTTTTCGGTGGAGATGGGAGGGTCGTTAACCCTACCATAACCGCCCATGGAATGGATCCTGCTGGCGGTCGGGCTTGTCCTTGGAGGCGCCGTGGCTTGGATGCTGGCCGGCGCCCGGGGCGCGGCCCGCGCGGCCGCCGCCGAAGCCCGCGCCACGGAATTGCAGCGCGCGTTCGAGACGGCCGAACTCCGCTTGTCCAATTCGTTCCGAGCGCTCGCGGCCGACGCCCTCAAGTCGAACACGGAGGGCTTCCTGTTGCTGGCGAACGAGCGGCTCGGCGCGATCCAGAAGGAGGCGGAAAGCCACCTCGCGGTCCGTGCGCAGGAGATCAAGGACGTCCTTGAACCGGTCCGCGAGACGCTCGGCCGAGTCCATGACGGCCTCCAGATGATGGAGGGAATCCGTCAGGAAGCGTACAAGAACCTCACGCTGGAGGTTCAAAAGCTCCAGTCGGAGACGGGCAACCTCGTGACGGCGCTCCGGAAACCCGAGGTGCGCGGCCGGTGGGGCGAGATCCAGCTCAAGAAAGTCGTCGAGATCGCCGGCATGCTCGACCATTGCGACTTCATCGAGCAGGAGACGGCGGAAGAGGGACGTCTCCGGCCCGACCTGGTCGTGAAGCTCCCGGGGGGAAAGAACATCGTCGTCGACTCGAAGGTGCCGCTCATCGCGTACCTCGAGGCGCTGGAGCGCGTCCCGGGAGAGGGTCGGACCGCCAAGCTGAGGGAGCATGCCCAGCAGGTGAAGACCCACATGGTCAATCTCGGATCGAAGGCCTACTTCGCGAGATTCAGCCCCGCTCCGGAGTTCGTGGTCCTCTTCCTGCCGGGCGAGGCGTTTTTCAGCGCGGCGCTGGAGCATGACCCGACCCTTCTCGAGGAAGGGACAAACCGCAACGTGATCCTCGCGGCGCCGACGACGCTCATCGCCCTGCTGAAAGCGGTCTACTACGGCTGGCGGCAGGAGACGATCGCCGCCGACGCGCGGAAGATCGCGAACCTGGGGCGCGAGCTGCACGACCGGACCGCGACGATGACGGCGCACTTCGCGAAGCTGGGCGGATCGCTGGATGGCGCGGTCAAGGCGTTCAACGACACCCTCGGATCCTTCAAATCCCGCGTCCTACCGGCGGCCCGGGAACTGGGCGAGCTGGGCGTGTCGGGCCAGAAGGAGATCGTCGAGATCCTGAAAATCGACAAGGAGACTAATTCGGTCGGCGCTCCCCCCGAGGGATGATCCGCGCGCTCCTGTCTGTTAGAATATCGGGCCCACAGGAGACCCACATGAGCGCCCTTCCGGAAGTCAGCGACGCGACCTTCGAACAGCAGGTCGTCAAGAACCCCACGCCCACGATCGTCGATTTCTGGGCGGAGTGGTGAGGGGGCTGCCGCGCCATCGCTCCCGTGCTGGAGCAGCTCGCCAAGGACTACAACGGCAAGGTCAACATTGTCTCCATGAACGTGGACGTCAGTCCGGAGATCGCCTCGAACCTGGGCATCATGGCCATCCCGGCCTTGGTTTTCTATACGGGCGGCAAGGAAGTGGCCCGCCTCGCGGGACCGCCGAAGTCGAAGATTGTCGACGAGATCAAGCGGGTCTTCGGGGTGCCCCTGGAAGCTTCCCGCTGATCACCGCAGGAGGTCGAGGGCCGCGGCCGTCAGCGTGACGACGGCCGTCCGAAGCGCCGGCTCGGCCGCGGGCGCCCACCGGCTCGAGTGAAGCGGCGGGATCTCGCCTCCCATCCGCGCCGGATCGACCGCCCCCACCCAGTACTGAAGGCTCGGCGCTCCGAATCGCCGGCCGAACCGGCCGAAGTCCTCTCCCCCCATCACCGGCCCCGCGGACTTGACCCGATCCGCGCCGAGGAGCCGGCGGAAGACGCCCGACATCCGTTCGGCGAGCGCGGGGTCGTGGTACCCCGCGGGACAATACTCGGGATCGATCTTCATTTCGGGCGGCTTCGGCGACCCGTGCGCCGCGGCGATATTTTCCGAGAGGCGCCGGATCTCCACCAGGAGGCGCTCCCGCACGGCGTCTTCGTACGACCGCACGGTGAGCTGGAGCCTTGCCTCGGCCGGAATGATGTTGTGCTTCGTCCCGGCGTGGATCGAACCCACCGTCACCACGGCGGGCGTTCCCGGTTTGAGCTTGCGGCTCACGATCGTCTGGAGCGCCATCACGATTTCCGAGGCGATCACGATGGGATCGACCGCCTGCTCGGGCCGCGCCCCGTGGCCGCCCTTGCCGAAAACGGTGAGGTCGATCGTGTCCACGTTCGCGGTGGCCCACCCGGGGCAGATCCCCACCGACCCGGCCGGGAATTCATTCGAGTCGTGGATCGAAAGGCACCAGGAGGGCGCGGCGGAGCGCTTCACGACGGCGTCGAACGCGGGGTCTTCGATCATCCGCTTCGAGCCCGTTCCCACCTCCTCGGCGGGCTGGCCGATCAGGAGCACGGTTCCCGTCCACCGCACTTTGAGCTCGACCAGGCTTCGCGCGAGTCCGATCCCCGCCGCGAGATGAATGTCGTGACCGCAGGCATGCATGACCTCTCCCGTGGCGGCGTACGGCAGGCCCGTTTCCTCCTTCACGGGAAGGGCGTCCATGTCGATGCGCACGAGGAGCGTCGGCCCGGTGCCGTTCTTGAGGATCGCGGCCACCCCGGTCCGGCCGATCGCTTCGGTCACCTCCCAGCCCGCCTTGCGGACCTCCTCGGCGAACCGCGCGGCCGTCTTCACCTCTTGGTACGAAAGCTCCGGGTTCGCGTGGAATTGGCGGTAGAGCTCGACGAGCGAGGAGAGATGACGCTCCGCCGCGGAGGTGATTTCCACGTCGACCTGGCTTGGAGGGGATTGCACGCGAGGTTGCGGATCGGGGCCCGGACCGGGCGTCGGTGCGTGGGAACACGCCCCAAGACCCAGGATCAGGAATGAGACGGCCGTTCGAAAAATGAAGTTCACGCGCGGGAATGGTACCACCGGCGCGCGGCCTTGACCACCCGGAGGGGCGGTGCTAAAAGACACGTCCCATGGCCCAAGCCTCCGATGAAGCCCAGGACCCCCGCCAGGCCATGGATGACCAGCTCCAGAACATGGCGCAGGAGCTCCTGCGCACGGCGGACCTCGCCGCCCTGCTCGGCTGGTCGGAATTCGATTTCGAGATCGATCGCTTCGACCCCCGGCTCGACGACCTCGAGAGCGTCCTCGCGGGAGGCCGGGCGACCTCCGAGCAGCTCTCCGCGCTGCTCGCTCCGGCGATGGACAGCCAGGTGACGCTCCCCGTCCGACTCAAGCTTCTCCGGGAAGTCGAGCGACGGATCGCGGGCGAGGTGCGGCTCGACGTTCGAAGCCAGGGCATGACGGTCCTCAAGGCGCTCCATCACCTGACGCTTCGAGCCTCGTCGATCGGCCTCTTGTGGAAGCTCTACCCTCCGCAGGTCCTGAACCGCCTGCGGGAGCGGCGCCAGGAACTGGCGCGCGAGGAATCGGACCGGACCGCCGAGGAGGCCGCGCTCGAGGAACCGTTCCTCGCCGGACAGGGCGACCTGGCGACCGTGAAAAAACTGGCGCTGCCCGCGCTGGAACGGATCCTTTTCGGATGGGAGTCGACTCCCCCGGCGGATCCGGCGGTCGCCCACGAGCTCATCGCCGCGGTCGGCATGTATCCAGGCCGGCGGGCCGCGCGGGCTCTCGGAATGGTCCTGTGGGCCAAGGTGGACCCTTCGATCGAGGAAACCGCCCGCGCGGGACTCGCCTCGATGCCGGAGCCGGGACGCGAGATCGTCCGCCATCACCTGCTCTATCACGACCCGCCGCCGGAGGCGCGGCGGGCCCTTCTCACCGCCGCCATGGACTTGGGAGACGAGCGGCTCGTGCCCCTCGCGCTCGAGGACGCGTTCGGAGCCGGACCGTGGGCCATCCGCGGCGAGGGTGCCCAGCATGCGGCCTCGATCCTGGGGCCGGTCCTGCGCAGCGGCCGCGCTCTCGCGGTCCCCGTGGCGCTCCACGTGCTCTCGCAGCGGCCGCCGAAAGCCGACGTCCGGGCGGCGATCCTGAAGGCCTTCGATGCGAGCCCCCTCGCGGCCGCTTTTCAGGAGGGGCTGGTCCGGCTCGAGTCGGGCCGGCCCGTCGTGGTGCCCGCCGAGATGTCCCAGGAAGAATTCCTCGAGAAATACGGGACCTTCAAGGACCGGATGGCCCCCGCCGCATTCCAGGCGGAGGTCCGCCGCATGAGCGCGATCTGGGAGGAATGCTGGCACGAGTCGCTCGGGTGGCGCCGCCCCGCGGACGTCGCGGCCGAGTCGGGGCCGCGCGAAAAGGAGCTGCTGGGAAGGCTGGCGCGCGAAACCCGGGCCGCCCTCGGGCGTCTCGCGGGTCGCTCGCCCGTGGCCGAGCTGGAGCGCGAGTTCAAGGTGAAGTGGATGACGACGCCCCAGAACGACGTCTCCGGCCGGATTCCCCTGGCGATCGTCCTCGACGAACGGGCCGCGCGCCGCGGCGATCCCGAGGACGACCGCGTGGAGCGCGAAGAGGAGGCGGCCGAGCTCTACGCCCGGGCGCTCCGGGCCCACGAGGCCCGGATGGAGGAGGACGCCCGGCATTTCGCCAAGGCCGCCCTCCAGATTCGTCCCGACCACCCCTTCGCGAAGGATCTCCTCGAACGCCTCGACGCCGGCATCGGAGTTCCGGGGGTGGACGCGGCGGCCGAATCGTCCTCGGCTCCGCGGATCATCCTTCCGGGCTAGGCCGACGTGCTCGGTCCCACCGCGCCCGCCCGGCCCCTCGAGAAATCCGAATATCGGAGCCGGCTTCCCCGGCTTCAAGACAGGATCGCCGACCTTCAGACGCGCGTCCGGGACTCGGATCGATCGGTCCTCATCGTTCTCGAGGGCGCGGACGAATCGGGCAAGAGCACGATCGCATCCCGCCTCCTCGAGAAGCTCGATCCCCGCGGTTTCAAGGTGTGGCATACCTACGGGGCCGACGCCGGGGAGCTTCGTCACCCGTGGCTCCGGCGGTTCTGGATGCGCCTCCCGCGCCGGGGCGCGCTCGCCTGCTTCGACCGGTCGTGGTACGGGCGCGTGCTCGTCGAGAGCGTCGAAGGCATCGCGTCGAAATCGGAGGTGCGCCGCGCCTACGGGGAGATCGCCGCGTTCGAGCGGGCCCTCGTCGACGACGGGGCGGTCCTCCTGAAGATCCTGTTGAACCTCTCGAAGCGCGAACAGCGTCGCCGGTTCGAGGAGTGCGAGGACGACCCCAACCAGCGGTGGCGGATCCGGTCGGAGGATTGGCGGCGCCACCGGAAGCATCGGAAGTACGACGAGGCCTTCGCCGCGATGGTGAAGGAGACCTCCAAGTCCAGGGCCTCGTGGAAAGTGATTCCCGCGGACGACCGGCGTACCGCCGAGATTGCGGCGATGGAAGCGATCGCCGTCGGGGTGCGGAGGGGATTGAGATGACCGTGCTCGGACGGGTGGACCTGACGAAATCGCTCCCCGAAAAGGAGTACGAGGAGCGGATTCCCGCGCTGCAGGCGCGCCTGCACGAGCTCCACCGGAGATGCTGGAAGCGGGAGATCCCCTCCGTGGTGGTGTTCGAGGGCTGGGACGCCGCGGGCAAGGGGGGCGCGATCCGGCGCCTGACGCCGACGCTCGATCCGCGCGCGTTTGACGTCGTGCCGGTGGCGGCGCCGGCGGGCGAGGAGGCGACGCACCATTACCTGTGGCGGTTCTGGCGTTCGGTGCCTGAGGCGGGCCACCTGACGATCTTCGACCGGTCGTGGTACGGCCGGGTCCTTGTGGAGCGCGTGGAAGGATTCTGCGCGGAGTCCGAGTGGCGCCGGGCCTACCGGGAGATTGCGGATTTCGAGGAGCAGCTCGCGTCCTTCGGAACGATCCTCGTGAAGTTCTGGCTTCACATCTCCCGCGCGGAACAGCTCCGCCGATTCAAGGAGCGCGCGGCGGACCGCGCCAAGCGGTACAAGATCGGGCCCGAGGACTGGCGCAACCGCCGGAAGTGGGGGGCGTACACGGCCGCCGTCGAAGAAATGCTGGCCCGGACGGATCGACCCGGCGCTCCGTGGATCGTGGTGGAGGCGGAGGACAAGCGGTACGCCCGGATCAAGATCCTGGAGAGCGCCGCGGGGGCGTTGGAGCGGGGGCTCGACGGGCCCTCCCCGACGAAGCGGTTGAAGAAGGCGGAGCGGCGCCTGGGCCGGCTGGCCGAGGTGTGAGCGGGGAGCGACCTTGCCGGGCCGCGGCCGCAGGGATATCCTGACGGTCATGGCGATGGAAGCGCGGGAAGTCAAGGCGGCCATGGAGCGGCTTCGGGCCGCGGTGCGCGAGTCGGTCAAGGGTCCGGATCAGGGCAAGTTCCTGACCGTGATCGACGCCCTGCAGGGGGAGATCCTGTCGTCCTCGCAGGATTCCTCCGCCGTGAGGTCGCACCTGCAGCAGGTACGGGACACTTCGCGGCGGGTGCTGCGCGTGACGCCCCAGTCGATGGTCCGGATCCTGAAGGCCGTGGACGGCGTGGAAGGGGACCTGCAGAAGATCCTGGACGCCCTCGGTGGATCGTAAGGGCGCGCCCCTGATGCTCGACCCGTTCCATTTTTCGACCGAGGTCCGGGTCCGCCTCCCCGAAACCGACGCGTTCGGGATTGTCTTTCACGGCTACTTCTACACCTACTTCGACGTGGCCCGCATGGACTACATCCGGAACCTCGGTCTGATGGAGCACATCCGGCCGACGGGGGGCCTGACGAATACGATCGTGCACGCGAGCGCGGACTTCCGGTCTCCCGCGCGGTTCGACGACGTGCTGGTCGTGCAGGCCCGGATCTCCAGGTTCGGGAGGACGAGCTTCATGTTCGAGTTCGCGATCACGCACAAGGGCGAGAACCGCCTCGTGGCCGAGGGGCGGACGGTGCACGTGATCCTGGACGAAAAGTTGTGGCGGCCCCTGCCGGTCCCCGAGAGTTTCCGCGCCGTGGTGCGGAAGTTCGAGGGACCCCGGCTTGTCGAGGGAGGTCCTGAGCCCCGCGCTTGACTTCCCTCCGGAAGGGGCACTATAGTCCCAGCCGAATTCCCCCGCGGGCGGGAGTAGTTCAGTGGCTAGAACGTCTCGTTGCCAACGAGAAGGTCGCGGGTTCAAATCCCGTCTCCCGCTCCATGATCACTACCCGATCCCTGTTTGCGGATGC
>Ga0193713_1000033_pt1 | contig 38195 bp, 24 predicted proteins | sample H3a2metaG_FD_143054 | JGI IMG/M metagenome (GOLD analysis project Ga0193713, IMG submission 143054) | Soil microbial communities from a riparian zone of the East river system, Colorado, United States - H3a2 | ecosystem: Environmental > Terrestrial > Soil > Riparian zone | place: USA: East River... | reverse complement strand
ATGCTTTGCAGATGCTTTGCAGATGCTTTGCAGATGCTTTGCAGATGCTTTGCAGATAAGGGGACAAAGAGAGGGAGGAAGCTAGGTAGGGAGAGAACAGAAATAACAAAAAGAAGGAAGCTAATAAATAGTATAAAATTTTCTTCCTCGCGGAAGGGTAACACTAGAACAAATAAAATAAATATTAAATATTAAAAATAAAAATGAGATTATTAAAAAGTCATGTATTACTTAGATTTTTAAATTCTTATTTAGTGGATTCTCCAGAACCAGCTAATATTAGTTATATGTGGAATTTTGGTTCTTTACTAGGAGTTTGTTTAATTATACAAATTTTAACTGGAGCTTTTTTAGCTATGCATTATACTCCAAATGTAGATTTTGCTTTTAATAGTGTAGAACATATTATGAGAGATGTAAATAACGGTTGGATAATAAGATATACACATGCTAATGTTGCATCTTTCTTTTTTATTTTTGTATATATGCATATTGGTAGAGGATTATACTATAGTTCATATAAATCACCTAGAGTTTTAGTTTGGTCTATAGGAGTTATAATTTTAATACTTATGATGGCTATTGCATTCCTGGGTTATATAAATAATAGCCCCAAATGGTTTTATATAAATATTTCCTATTTAATTATTTTAATTATTGTATTGAATACAAAATCCTTTGTTCCTTTAAATAAAAAAAATAAGGTATTAAAATATCCCTCCCCTCCTAAAGGGTCCAGGGCAGGAAATACAATGAAAAAAACAAAATATAATAAATTAAATCATAAGGCAAATTGACTTATAAATAGTCTGAATTCAAGAGGATTTAGTCGCTTGTGCTTACCTCAATTAAATAAAGAAATTTATTTGAGCAGCACTGAAAGATTGAATACAATTATGAAAGAATTAGGGTTAAATCCTGTATATATCTTTGAAAATTTAGAAACAGAAAATATAAAAAAACAAATATTAAATGAGACTAAAGGCTTAAGCGGTATATATATGATATTTAATAAAATCACAACAGATTATTATATAGGTTCTGCGTCAACTAATAGATTTTATGCTAGATTCAGTAATCATGTTATTTATTTTAGAGGAAGCAAAATAGTGAAATCAGCAGTAAAAAAATATGAATTAAAAAATTTCGCTTTTATCATATTAGAGTTATATCCTAATATTGTAACTAAAATAAATAATAAAGAATTGTTGGATTTAGAAGATAAATATTTAAAATTGTTATTGCCTAATTATAATATTTTAACTGAGGCAGGTTCTAGTTTTGGTTATAAACATACAGAAATTGACCGAATTAAAATGAAAGATCTTTATTCGGAAGCTAGACGGGAAAGGACAGAAACAATAGAAAAAATGAGAGCTAAAGCTTTAAATAGATCTCCTATGTCCGATGATACTAAACAAAAATGTATAAATCATACAAGACCTGTAGTTTTATATAATCTTAATGGAACTGTTTACGGTAAATATTCTTCTATTTTAGAAGCTGCTAAATCTATAAACTGTGGCGAAAAAACTATTAGAAGAGCATTAAAAACAGAAAAAAGATTAGTCAAAAAACAATGAATAGTAGAAGATTTTTTAAGAAAATAGATTGAATATAAGATTCCCCTACTATCTTCTAGCAAAGAGAGAAGGGTCCAAAGGACCGCTTTGGAGATGGAGGAATAATTATCTTATGATTTATTTTAATTATATTTTATTTTTTTATATTAAATCATAGTCCCGCGAGTAACAATCTTTTTGCAATCTTTATAGAAAAAAAAAGATTAAAGTGGTATAACCCGACGGGGATATAGAATAGTCTTTAATTTAAGATTATTTGGCGATGTTAGTGAAAACGATCAAAAAAGTTAAATTTTAAGATCGTCGGTTATATAAATGATCGCGACAGACTGGGTCACTAATGGGTGGCTGAAATGCTGCTTAATGCACAGTCGAAACTTTTGGTTAAATGAAATTAATTTAACTAATAGAATATACGAATTTAAAGTTATTCTAGCTTATTAGGAATTTTCCATCAATAAGTAAGTATGTATGTTTTACCTTATGGTCAAATGAGTCTATGGGGTTTAATTGAGCCCCAAATGATTTTATATGATGAAATCAGTGTTATGTTAATATTACCACTATCTTCTCCAAAATTAAGAGCTGTTAAACGAATCGGACCACACAACTTCGATATCCTTTGTATTTTGATTGGATCTTTATTAGGAGATTCTTACGCAGAAAAACATGGAAATGGTACACGATTTTGTTTTCAACAAGAACATTCTAACAATGCTTATTTATTATGGTTCCACAGTTTTATTTCTAAACTAGGTTACTGTAACCCTGATACACCTAAAATTCTAACAAGATTAGGAAAGGGTGGTAAAATTAGACAATTAAGTAGATTTAAAACTTTCACTTTCACAAATTTTAATTGGATCCAAGAAGCATTTTATATAAATGGTGTAAAAACTGTTCCCCCAATAGTTGAAAAATTTCTTTCTCCATTAGCTCTAGCAATTTGGATTATGGATGATGGTAGTATTGTTTCTTCTGGTTTAAAATTTGCAACTAATTCATTTAACCAGGCAGAAGTACAAATGCTTTGTGATATTTTAAAAAGAAAATATAATTTAAATGCTTCAATAAATTCAGCAGGAGTATGTAATCAATATAATATTTATATTTCTAAATATTCAATGAAAGCATTAACAAATATTGTAGGACTATATATGCATCCTTCGATGTATTATAAACTTAACACACATCTATAAATATCATAGTCTTATTGTAATTTGCTAGCAATCAATGATGAGAATAGCTTGATATCCCCAGCTGATTTTTAATCTAACCTCTCCTTAAGCTAAACCTTTGGCCAGTCATTCGGAGGGTGGAAAAGAGCAAGGGATTATACAATAAAATACTACGATGGTAGTATTGAACCACCTATATGCAATAAGGTGGTTTGGCAATGACAGTGAAAACGGTCAAAAATATAAACTCATTATTCAGACCGTCGGTTGTTCATTCAATCGCTACAGACTGGATCACTGTTGGGTGCCTGAAATGGTGCTTAATGTACAGTCGGATTTATTGTAAAGATTATAACTTTACACACAAGGCTCATTACTTATATCAGTAATTTATTTATTGATGTTCTGAGTACATGACTCATCTAACTGGAGTTCTGACTTATCTTCTTTTTACACAGAAGAAAGCTAGTGTTGATGATTTATAAAATTGGCTACTGTTATTACTAATCTTCTTTCTGCTATACCAATCTTTGGACAAGATATAGTTGAATTAATTTGGGGAGGTTTTTCAGTATCTAATGCTACTTTAAATAGATTCTTTTCTTTACACTATTTACTACCCTTTTTATTAGCAGCTTTAGCTGTTGCACATTTAATAGCTCAATTGTAGGGCCTTTATATTAGTAATAATATGATTAGCATCGAGCTATATGCTGGAAACTCCTAAAGCTTAATTTACAAAATCTTCTAATTCTAATCCTGAGAGGGGCAGTACAAAAGAGGATCTGCTAAGGCAGAGTTATAAAATAAAATTTGTTCAAAAAAAAGAATATTTGTGACAATAATTAAGATATTACAATGGACAATCAGCAGGAAACCAAAGATTATATATTTAAATAATTAAGTAGGATCCTCAGAGACTACACGCTTGACACCCTATAATTAGGGTGATGATATAGTCCAAACTATACTGAAAGGTATAGATTTATTGCATAATTTACAATTTAATACGAGATTTTTCCATTCTACTTCTCCTAATCTAAAGAAAAGAATTAATAATGAAGAAAGAGCTAAATTTCAATTAGATCCTTTTTTAAAACAAGTTTTAGTTGGAAATATCCTAGGAGATATTTATTTAAGAAAAATATCACCTAAAGCTAATGTTAGGCTTGTTTTTAGACAAGGTTCTGTTAATAGTTCCTATTTATTTCATTTGTATAATTTATATCAAGAATTTGTAACAACGCCACCTTCTGTTTCAGAAGTCGTAGATAAAAAAACAGGTAAATCTAGATTTAATTTAAGTTTTACAACTTTAGCTCTTCCTTGTTTTAATGAAATTTACGAAACTTTTTATTTTGATGGTAAGAAAATTATCCCAAATAATATAGCTGAATATTTAACTAGAGTAAGTTTAGCTTATTGGATAATGGATGATGGAAGTTTTACAGGTAGTGGTCTAAAATTACACACTAATGCTTTTATATTAGAAGAGTTAAATTTATTAATTGAGGCTTTAAATAAGAATTTTTCTATTAAGGCTACTATTAATATTTCTAATAGAGAAAAAGCTCAGTATACTTTATACATCTCAAAAAATCAATTGCAATTGGTTATAGATTTGGTAAAAGATCATATGCATGAAGATATGATGTATAAATTAAATATAAATTAGCAATAAAAATGCTACATGAACATGGTTCTAATAATCCTAATGGTGTGAATTCTAGTGGAGATAGATATGCATTCCACCCATATTTTATATTTAAAGATTTAGTTACAATTTTTGCTTTCTTTTTAGCATTATCTATTTTAGTTTTCTTTTATCCTAATTTATTAGGACATTCTGATAATTATATACCAGCAGATCCTATGGTTACTCCAGCTTCAATAGTACCAGAATGGTATCTTTTACCTTATTATGCTATATTAAGATCTATACCCAATAAATTATTAGGTGTTTTAGCAATGTTTGGTTCTTTATTAATTTTATTAATTTTACCAATTACAGACTTATCTAGAATAAGAGGGTCAACATTTAGACCAGCTATGAAATTTGCCTTTTGGTTATTAGTTGTAGATTTTTTCATATTAATGTGGATAGGTTCTCAACATCCTGAAACACCTTATGTTGAAATAGGTCAAATAGCCACTGCATTCTATTTTGCTTGGTTCTTAATTATAGTACCTTTAATAGGAATGAGTGAAAATACTTTAATAGACTTAGCAATAACTAAATCAAAAAAAAGATAAAAATAATTATATATAAATATATATTAACCTTTTTTATTTCAATTTTAGTTTTATAATAAAATAGCCTCTTTATTTTCTTTACTTAGTTTAAATATATTTATATATCACCCCCTCCCCAGCCTTAGCCCCTTATCTGCAAAGCAGGGGGAGGGACTGCTGCTTTAAGCAGTCATCCTCTAAGGCTAACGATTTTTTTTTCAAAAAAAAATATCTTAGGTTAAATTAGGTAAAAAAAAATATATTTTGTATTAATTTAGGATGGATTTGTTATAGGAAATTCAACTTTAGATAAAGCAAACCTAAGGTAAACCTTAGGTTGCTTTGAGAAGCAGAAAATAAGGATATCTTTTATTTTTATTATCTTATTTATATTGAGGTATTAAATTTTATTATGAGTATAAATAATTAAAAGACAGAAAAATCAAATTTACAATAGGATGTGTTTAATATATAAATACAAACGGTTCTTAAAAGATACTATATAATCATTTTTAATCTTAAATTTTAATTGTTAGGATTGCCCTACCCCTCCCCCTACAGCTTAAGGCTGCTTAAGGCTATTTAAGACTGCTTAAGGATAAGGGTTAGCTTCACTAGAAATAGCAATACATTCTACATTTGTTTTATCTCAATCTTCCAGCTTCTATAAGCTAGGTCCACTTTTTGCCAGCCCAGCTCTCCCTCCCCTTACTCCCCACCCTTGCTAAGGCAAGGTGGTGAGTAAGGGGAAAGGAGGCAGTGGTGAGTCTCTAATTTAGTTCTGGTAATTGAGTTACATATTCCTTACCAAAGAAAAAAAGAAATAAGATTAATATTGCTTTATAAACAAAAAGTAAATTATGTGTTAAAAATCTTAATTTATTATTTGAATATATGTATTGCTTCGCAACCAAATATGCTAGCAAACCAAATTAATAAATATAAGGTAAGGTTCTTCTATTATAATTATAAAATAATAAAAAAAATATAAATAAAGGAATTTGTAGTTAGCAAAAAAAAGACTCTCACCTTCCCTCCCCATCTAGCCTAAGCAAGGGTGGGGACAAGGAGAGGGGTAGGAACAAATAAAAAAAGGTGTCTTATAGTTAAGAAAAACAATATAATTATTATTATAAAATATAACTATGAAATCTAATTACATAATAGAAAATATAATAAATTTATTATTTAATTTAGCAGATGTTTTAAGTATAATATTACCTGTTTTATTAAGTATTGCTTTTATGACTATTATAGAAAGGAAGCAATTAGCAGCACACCAAAGAAGAGTTGGACCAAATACAGTAGGGTATTATGGTATATTACAACCTTTTGCTGATGCTTTAAAATTAATTTTAAAAGAAACAATTATACCCTCTCAATCTAATAAAATAGTTTTTTATTTAGCACCTGTAAGTACATTAGTATTTAGTTTATTAGGTTGGGCTGTAATACCTTTTGGACAAGGAATAGTTTTATCTGATTTAAGTTTAGGAATATTATATACTTTAGCTTTATCTTCTTTAGGTGTATATGGTGTTTTATTAGCAGGTTGGTCAGCGAATTCTAAATATGCATTTTTAGGATCTTTAAGATCAACAGCAGCGATGATATCTTATGAATTGATATTAAGTTCTGCCATATTAATAATAATATTATTAACTGGTACATTAAATTATACTACTATTATTGAAATTCAACAATCTGTGTGGTTTATTATTCCATTATTTCCTGTTTTTATTTTTTATTTTATTTCAATTTTAGCTGAAACTTCTAGAACACCTTTTGATTTACAAGAGGCTGAATCTGAATTAGTAGCAGGTTTCTTTACAGAACATTCTTCTGTGCCTTTTGTTTTTTTCTTTTTAGGTGAATATTCTTCAATAGTATTATTTAGTAGTATAACTGCAATTCTATTTTTAGGTGGTTATAACATACCAGAAATTTTTATAAATGAAACGATTATTAATATACAAGCTATTATTTTAGGTATTAAAACTTGCATTTTTACTTTCTTTTTTGTTTGGTTTAGAGCAACATTACCTAGATTAAGATATGATCAATTGATTCAATTATGTTGGTTAAACTTACTACCTGTAGCAGTAGCTTTCATTATTCTAATACCAAGTATTTTAATAAGTTTTGATATTTCTCCTTATTAGTAATCTTTCCCTATTTTTCTTAATTTTATTAATAGATATTAATAAAAATTAAGAAATCTTAAATTAATTTCTCTTAATAATTTTTAATAGATTAGAAATTTGATGCTTCCATTCAAACTCACACCCATACCGTCGCACCCTACCCTCCTTTTGCCAACCTGCCTGCTTAAAGCAGCAGTCCCTTATCTACAAAGCAGGGGGGAGGAAGCTAGGCAGGGGAAGAAACAATCAATTAATTAAATTAATATCAAACAATAGTCATTTAAAAAGAAAAAAAATTTATTTTAATTATTTTCATAATTACCTAATCAATTATTTATTAGATATTCAAAGCAATGAAAATATAAAAATTTTTTAGTTATTCTAAATTAATTATTCCTAATATAGCCTTAAATTATAATTTAAGGCTATCCCGCATTGGTTTTAGCTTCTAAAGCTAGCTACACAAGGAAAATATTTATCCCAGCCAAAGCAAAGGCAAACTACCTTCAAAAAGAGAACCAAGCTTCTCCCTGCCTTTGAAAGGTAGCAAGAAGCTTGGGTCCTCCCTCCCCTTACTCCCCACCTTGCCTTAGCAAGGGTGGGAGTTAGGGGAAAGGAGGATATCTAATTATTAGGCTTGCTGGGAGAAACACGAAAATAAAATTAAGAATAAAAAAATAAGGTATTATTATCTAGGATAAATTTATCTTTTTAAATAAAAAAAATATAAAATATGGTAACAACAATTATAAATTTATTAACTTTTGGTATTTTATTTTCTAGTATTATTTCTATTACATCAAATAATCCAATAATTTCTATAATTTTTTTAATTACTGCTTTTGTTCTAGCTGCAGGTTATTTAATATTATTAGGTATTAATTTTATAGGGATCTCTTATATTGTAATATATGTTGGTGCTATAGCTGTTTTATTTTTATTCATTATATTAATGATAAACATAAAATTAACAGATATTTTAGATACTGGATATAATTTTACTAAAAATTTACCTTTAGGTCTAAATATTGCTTCTTTATTATTATTAATATTTTTTTCAGTAGCTACACAATTAAATTTCTACCCTTCCATTTTAACATCTTTAGAGTTAGATAACTACCTGCCCTCCCTTAAGGGAGGCAGTCCCTTATCTGCAAAGCAGGGGGGAGAAATTACGCTTTTTAATTCATTATATAATGAAATATCAGATACTAAATTATTAGAGTTTACTCAAATCGAAGTATTAGGACATTATTTATACACTTATGCTTCTATATTTCTAATTATATTAAGTTTAATACTATTACTAGCTATGTTAGCTATTATAATTATATCTAAAAAAAATATAAAAAATATTTAAATATATATTTCATTTTTTAACATCCCCCTTGGTTTAGAGAAAGACCGACAGACCACCCTGCTTTATGGCAGGTAGTTATTTGGAGCTAGCTAGCAATCAAACGCAAGCAGTGTTTATTTTTATATTATTTATTTATCGTTATTCAAACCATTATATTTGAAAATTTGAAAATAGAGTGATTAATTTTTTATTTAAATTTTAAGAACTACTCAAATCATATTTATAAGGCTTATTTTATTTATAATAGTTTGAAGCTTTGCTAGTTATACTCATCCTTGCTTTAGCTTCTTCTTTGAATAAGAATAATCATCTCCCTAACTCCCCACCTTGCCTAAGCAAGGGTGGGAGTAAGGGAGGCAAGTCCTAGCTTCGCAAGGTTTAAAATAGAAATCGTTAGAACAATAACCATTTTCTGGTTAATTAAATTTGTATTTTTTTTTATTTTGCATAATAGAAAAATACAAACAAAGGTTTTTTAGTTTAATGGTAGAACAGTACTCTTTCTAAGTACAGGTATTAGTTCGATTCTAATAAAAATCATTTCTTACCTTGCTTTACTCCTAAGGATCTTTGGTAATATAAATATAAGGATAGCAAAAATCTAAACCCTTCTTTGGTAGCTAGGGAGAAGCAACTGAGCCTAATGAAAAAGGATGACTGGTTATTAATTTATAACCTTAACTAATTTATATTAATATTATATAATTTTTAATAAATAAAATAAAATAAAATAAAATAAATAATTAATAAAAGAAGATACTAGCTTTGAAAGATTGTTTTCCCCCTCTGCCTTTGGATGCCTCCTTTAGTAGCGAAGCTAGGCAGTCCCTTATCTGCAAAGCAGCTGCTTTGCAGGGGGAGAAATTTTTTTTTAAAATTTAATTTAAAATATAAATTATAAGGTTCGATCCCTTTTTTTTATTAGATTATATTACAAATAATAAAAATAAAATTAGTAATATAAAAAAAAACCTCAAAGTCTAAATCTTATCACTACAATACCTTAATTAAAAGAATAAAAATTAAGGTAAATTTTTTCTCTGCTAAGAAAATAAAAAAAATTATAAATTAAATATTTATAATCAGTTTTTTATTAATAGATATAAATTAAGATTATAAAATATAAACTCAATTATAAAATGGCAAATTTTACTTCTATTTTTAATATTATTCTTAATGATGTAGCAGAACCTTGGCAATTAGGTTTCCAAGATAGTGCTGCACCTGGTTTTACAGGTTTAGTTACTTTACATAATACTATTGGATTTTATTTAATTGTAATAAGTATTTCTGTATTTTGGGTTCTATTTTCTTTAATTTATTATTATAGTTCAAACAAAAATCCAATAGCACATAAATATTTAACACATGGAACTGTATTAGAACTAGTATGGACTATAACACCAGCATTAATACTAATAGCTATTGCTTTTCCTTCATTTAGATTATTATATTTAATGGATAACCCTGGTCTATACCCTGATCTAGCTCTAACAGCCTTGGCTTCTATTCCTGTCAGTAAGATTGTAACTGGATCTACTGAAATAGTTCCATTCGGTGTAACAGGTGCAAGCAACAATATTAGACTCAATAAGCACTCACGAGATATCACAGAATTTAATTATGAGCTCCTATCACAACTAGTAGGCCATCTCTTAGGAGATGGTTCGATACATTATATGCGAACCTCTGTAACACCGTATTTTGTATTTACTCAAACAATAAAGCGATTTGAATATATCTGGCATGTATATCTGACTCTAAATCCCTACTGTTGTCGAGTACCTCTAATTAACCCTGGTAAACGAAAAGGGATTCCTCAACCTTTACTCCAAATAATGACTCGAAGTTATCCTGCTCTTATTCCATTGCACGAATTGTTTTATCAAAAAAGTGTAAATGGTAGTAATTATATAAAGATTATTACTATAGATCTTCTACAACATCTCAATCCAATATCTCTAGCTTATTGAGCAATGGACGACGGATCTAGGACTCCTAGTGGGTTCTATTTTCATACAGAAGGTTTCACATTTAAAGAATGTAACCTATTGGTAGCCATGCTTCATTACCGTTTTAGACTGTTTAGTACAATCCAACAACATGCAGGAAAACCTATGATTAAGATTGCAGGTAAGTCTATGCCCTTATTTCGAATTATTGTTACACCGCATTTCCACCAATCAATGCTATATAAGCTAGATCCTAAATAGACAAAACTTCGTCCCCTTTAGCTGGAAGGCTAATTGAATAATTACGCTATATGCTGGAAACTCTTTATGCTTATAGGTACATATATTTCTAGATAATATATGTGAAAATCCTAGAGATATTTCTATAGATTAAACCTCTATAGGGTAATAGACAATCAGCAGGAAACCAAATTGTATATCCAATACAAGAGTAGGATCCTCAGAGACTACACGCGTAACATCCACCTAATCTCTCGTGTATAGCACGACCCCTGATAGGGATGATGATATAGTCCAACTCTTCTCTGTACTAAAAATATTGAGGAGTAAAGGAAGTAATTTCTCCAACTTTAACTATCAAAATAGTAGGTCACCAATGGTATTGGTCTTACGAGTATTCAGATTTTATTACAGATAGTGGAGAATCAATAGATTTTGATTCTTATATGATACCTGAATCTGATTTAGAATTAGGTCAATTTAGATTATTAGATGTTGACAATAAACTAATTATTCCTGTTGATTGCCACATAAGATTAATTGTTACAGGTGCTGATGTATTACATTCTTTTGCAGTTCCATCTTTAGGTTTAAAATTAGATGCTGTTCCAGGTAGATTAAATCAAGTATCTTTTGTTGCTGAAAGATCGGGTACTTTTTATGGTCAATGCTCTGAAATTTGTGGAGTTTGGCATGGATTTATGCCTATAGTAGTAGAAGCTGTATCTTCTCCAGATTTCTTAGTATGGGTAGATTCTGCTTCTTCTTAAAAATTATATTTAAAAAAAATCTGCCACTAGCGAAGCAACCCTGCCTGCTTTAGGCAGGCAGGTTATTTAGCTAGGGAGATGCTTTGTAGCTAGGGAGTTAGGCAGATAAAAATATATAATATTACTCTATTTTAAAAATAAAAAATTAAAATTTAACCCCCCTTCCGGCTTCCTGCCTTCTTTAGGCAGCAGTCCCTTATCTGCAAAGCAGGGGGGGAGGAAGACAACTTCACAAATATTTCTCTGCTAAAGCAGCTCCTACCTTTTAATTAGTAAATCTACCAACAATTTTAAGGATGAAGGTTGAATCCAAAAAAAATATAAAATATTGCTTCGCTCCCCTCCCCCTACCTTAAGGTAGGGACTAATTTCTTGTTTCCAAAGGCAAGGGGAGCGAAGCAACCCTCTCAACACATATCATGCGGGTCATATGGGTAGCTTCGCAACTAGGTAAATGAGGTAAAATATAAATTGCTGCAGCTTATTAAGCAAATTTAATATAAAAAAAAAAAATAACAATAAAAAGGAGGTTAGCTGAGTGGTTTAGCAGTAATTTTACACATTACAGACAGAGTTTCGATTACTCTATTTCCTACTTTTTTAATAAAATTGCTGCTCCTTTATCTGTCCAAAATGGGAAGTGGTGCTAGTAAAATATAAGTATAAAAATTTAAATTTAAATCTATATATCATAATTAAATATATTCAATTCTTCTTCTGTTTTAAAATAGATGTTTTCTAATTAAATTCATAATATTTATCTTTTCCTATATTAAATTTAAATTTAAAAAGCAGTCCTAGCTTCGCTTGGAGAAGCACACTTTTGTTCTATGCTAAACATGGCATTTAATAGGATATTGGTACCTAGCTTTGACCCTAAGGGTGTGGGGTTGTTTACTTTTAATTAAAAATTAGAAAAGCTCAAGAGTTTAGAATTAAAAAAATCAGTTTAGCTTAAAAAATGTTAATTTTATTGTTATTAATTCCTTTATTAGGTTCTTTAATAATTTTTCCTATATCAAATACGCTAGAAAATAAAAATCAAATGAAAAAAATAGCGTTAACGATTTCTTTAATAAATTTTTTTATTTCTTTATTTTTATGGTACGAATTCGATTCTAGTAGTGCTACTCAATTTCAATTTGTATCTGAATTTAACCAACTAAGCTTTTGCCATTTAAATTTTGGAGTTGATGGTATATCTTTATATTTTGTTTTATTAACAACATTTGTTACTCCAATAGCTTTATTATCTAATTATACAAATATTACTAAAAATTTAAAATTATTTTTAATCTCATTTTTAGTATTAGAAACATTACAAATTTGTGCTTTTGTATCTTTAGATTTATTATTATTTTATATCTTTTTTGAAAGTGTTTTACCAATATTATTTATTGTTATTGTAATATTTGGACATGGTAAAGATAGATTTAGATCTGCTTTTTTATTTTTTTTATACACTTTAGCAGGTAGTTTACCAATGTTATTAAGCATTTTAGTTATTTATAGTTATATTGGAAATACTGATTTCCAACTAATATCTTTATATGAAATTAGCTTAGATAGTCAAAAATTATTATGGTTAGGTTTTTTTGTTGCTTTTGCTGTAAAAACTCCTTTATATCCTTTCATTATTTGGTTACCTAAAGCTCATAGTGATTCACCTTTAGCGGGATCTATTTTATTAGCAGCAACTATTTTAAAATTAGCTACTTATGGTTATTTAAGAGTTTTAATTAATTTATTACCTGATGCTACTAATTTTTTTAGTCCTTTAGTTCAAACTTTTGCTATTATTTCTTTAATTTATGCTAGTTTCTCTACTATTATCCAACAAGATACTAAAAGATTAATAGCTTATAGTAGTGTGGCACATATGGCAGTCGTCGTTTTAGGATTGTTTTCTAATAATTTAGTTGGTATAGAAGGAGCTATTTTATTAGCGATTGCTCATGGATTTGTTAGTCCAGCTCTATTTATTTGTGTTGGAGGTATTATTTATGATAGAACAGGTACTAGAATTATTAATTATATTAGAGGTTTAGTTATATATATGCCTGTTTTTACTATTCTTTTCTTTATTTTTACTTTAGCTAATACAGGTATTCCTTTAACCCTTAATTTCTTAGGTGAACAATTATCTTTAATAGGTATTTGGCAAATTAACCCTATTATAGCAGCTCTGGGAGCTACAGGTATTGTATTATCTGCTTGTTATTCTATTTTTTTATTTAATAGAGTTTCTTTTGGTAACTACTCACCTTATTTACCTCCTTTATTAGATATTAATAGAAGAGAATTTTATTTATTAATAAGCTTACTTATACCTACTGTAATTTTTGGTATTTTCCCTAATATTATATTAGAATCTTTACACACTTCTGTTTCTGCCTTATTATTTCAATTACCTAATTAATTATATTTTTATTTTAAATAAAAAAAAGCTAAATTATTACCCCCCTTCTTGCTTCCAAACACTACCTAAGCTTCCTCTCCTTTCCCCTCTCTTTGTCCCCTTATCTGCAAAGCATCTGCAAAGCATCTGCAAAGCATCTGCAAAGCATCTGCAAAGCATCTGCAAAGCATCTGCAAAGCATCTGCAAAGCAGGGGGAGGGGACAAAGATTGGGAGTGGTTGCTTTTCAGGGTTAAGTTTACAGGTGGTTCTGTAGTAGACCTGCAAAGTCTAAAAATTTAGGTTCAATTCCTACTTAACTCTAATTTATTAAATATAAATTTTAAATTATCTTTTTTTTTTATCTATTTTAAGTTAATATAAAATATTCTACGCTGGCAAATTTTAGTAGATATGGAGCTTCTGCCTTTCCCTCCTCTTTTCTTAGTGTATCAAGAAGCTAGCAACCTATTTGTAGAAAGCTTATCTTAGCCTAAAGCATACCCGGATAAATAGCTTCTCCCCCTAGCTTCCAAAAGCAGGTAGCTTTGGTAGGGATTAAAAATATAAAAATCTCAAAATTTAATTTAACTTTTTGCATCTTTAGCTTAACTGGTAAAGTATCTGCCTTCGGAGCAGAGGTAATTGGTTCAAATCCATTAAGATGTTTTTCTCCCCTCCCCCTGCTTTGCAGATAAGGGACAGCCTTGCTTCCAAAATTATATCTCTCTGCTTAAGGCAGGAGGTCCCTTTGGATGCCTCCTTTAGTAGCGAAGCAAGGCAAGGGAGAAAAATTTTTTTAAATTAAATTTTTATAATTAATATAAATATAATAAATCTTATTTGATTATTGAATATTTAATTCAAATTAAATATTACAAAAGGTTTTTTTAGTTTAATGGTAGAACAGTATTCTTTCTAAATACAGGTATTAGTTCGATTCTAATAAAAACTATATGAAAACAAAAATTAAAAATTAAATTGAATTGAATAGTCTACCCTCCATTAAGATTAAGGATGGTAGGGGGAAACAAAATTTATAAAGACTTTAGCATAATGGTTAATGCAGTTCGCTCATAATGGATATTATAAGGGTTCAAATCCCTTAGGTCTTAATTTAAATTGTTACATTCTTTTTTATAATATTTTTTTCTCCCCTAAGCTAATTGAAAAATGAAAATATAAGATAATTAAAAGAGGGTTAAAATTCTAACACTTTAATTATTAAATAATTAAGGAAAACTTAGGTAATTATAAAATATAATTTTAAAACAGAATTGATTTTGTGGAAAATTTTTACGGGAAATATTTACTTACTACTCCTAGCGATGCAATCTTACCTTAAATTAATCCCTGCCTGCTTAAAGCAGCAGTCCCTTATCTGCAAAGCAGGGGGTCCCTTATCTGCAAAGCAGCTGCTTTGCAGGGGGAGAGGGTGATTAGGAATTCTTCTATTTCTATCTCCTAAACAAAATATACAATCTTATCAGTATTAAGGTAGTATCGAAAAAAAAATTAACACTTTAGTTTGTTACAAAATTTATTTATTATAAAATAATTTTAATTATATAATATATTTGTAATAATATTTAGTTTTAGCTAACATTATTATTTAATAAAACAATTATTAAATGCTTTAGCTAGTAAAATATTATTACACTTTCCATCTAACTCTCCTTTCTAGATGTAGAACTAGCCTTGATTATTATATAGATAAATTCACTAGGAAGCATGAAGTAATAGAAAATAAAATTTCCTATATTTACTAATAATATTTATATTAAATTAAGTAATTGTTGTTAACAAATAATTTTAGCTTGAAGATGTAAGTAATTTCAATTGAAATTATTGCTAGCACAGCCTTTTAGCTAAAAACCCTCCCTTCCCTCCCCTGCCTTAGCAGGGGACAAGGAGAGTGAAGCTAGGGAGGGAGAGGCTATAAAAATACAAAAATTGGTTTATAGAATTAATTTAACCTTAAAAATTAAAAATTTCCATCCTAAAGATCTAGCAAAGATAGCAATTTTTTCTCCAATTTTGCTTTTCCTAGGAAGCTACCCTGGCTCCCAAAATTATCTCCCTTGCTTTTAGCTTCTGCCTGCCTAAAGCAGGCAGTCCCTTATCTGCAAAGCAGCTGCTTTGCAGGGGGAGGGAATATCTGTATCTGGAAAGCAATTTCAATTAAAATTTCAATTTACTCATAATGGGAGGCAGTTGAAAGGTTATTAGAAAAAAAATTTTAAATTATAAATTAATAGAATTTATTTCCTTATTATTCTTCCTAATAAGGTTAAGAGAATATAAATTTTTGTAATAAAATCACAAAAATAAAAATAAAATAAAAGAAGATATATAAAAATTGCAAAAAGCAAATACAATACAAAAAATTTTTAATTTTAATAAATATAAAAAAGAGTAAAAATTTTTTAAATTTTAAAGAAGAATTTAATTTTGGTTCTGATTGAACGTTTTTCAGTAGTTTTAAGACATGCAAATCGTTATTCTAGAAAAAGAAAATAAATATAGAATAAGGTGTAAAGGTGAGTAATGATAAATAAGATACCTTATAGTCCTCATAAATAGAGGATAGTTATATAACAAAAGTATAGCATAATTAGGCTTAATTACAAGAAAGGAAGTTTTCTACTATAAGAGTCGATTTATTTTGTTTAATGGTAGTTGGTGGGGTAAAGGCCTACCAAACCTACGATCAATAGCCAAGTTTGATAGAACAAATGGCCACATTGGGAATGAAAAGCCCCAAATTGCATAAGCAATCTGCAGTCAAGAATATTAGTCAATGCTCGCAAGAGTGAACTAGCTAACTGAAATCACAAAATCACAAAAAGTGCTTATTGTGATAATGTAAGGGAAAAAATTGATATCACCTTACTATAAGTGTTGTCTAAATAACTGGTGCCAGAAGACTCGGTAACACCAGAAACGCGAACGTTAGTCGTCTTAAACAGGCGTAAAGGGTAAGTAGGCTGCTTTAAATATCTATTTAAAAAAAAAAAGCTAATTAATAAATTAACCTAAATTTTTTCAGACCTGAAATTATAATTTAAGGCTAACTAATAATGAAAAAGGTAATTATTAAAAAAAGATAGATACACTTAAAGCTAGAATCATAATTGAGATAAACCAAATAATACTTATGTGTAAGGGCGATATCTGAAAATACTAAGTAGAATACTAACGGTGAAAACTTTTTATCTAGGAATGATTGACGCTGAGGTACGAAAGTGAGAACAGGGAATAGGATTAGATACCCAGTTACCTCTCACCGTCAACGATGAATGGTAGTTGTTAGTTTAATTAAATTAGTGACGATGTTAACGCGATAACCATTCCGCCTTGAGAGTACGGTTGCAAAACTGAAACCAAAAAAATTAGTCGGTCTCGGAGCAAACGGAGTGAAGCATGTTATTTAATACGAAAATACGCGTAAAATCTTACCAGTTCTTGCATATCCAATTAAAGCATTTTATTTATATAAAATCTAAATTGAGTAATATCTAATAATAGCTTCAAATTTTATTTTAAAATTTAAAAAGTTAAAATTAGAAATTCGTTTACAGGTGTTGCATGGCTGTCGTCAGTCCGTATTGTGAAAAGTCAGGTTAACTCCACTAACGGACGAAATCCCTGTAGTTAATTTATACTTAACTATTACTTAATAAAACAATTATTAAGTTGGGGCTAAGACAAGTCGTTATGGCCCTCATGAACTGGGCTATAGACGTGCTATTATAACTTTTACAATGTGACGCAAAACTTTAGCTCGATAGCTAGTAAGGTTTAGCTAATCAATAAAAAAAGTTTAATTTATTAATTTTTAACGGATTGTTGTCTGGAACTCGGCAACATGAAGAAGGAATTTCGAGTAATCGTTGATTAGCCACGCAACGGTGAAGTATGAATCCGTGATGAACTAACTGTCTGTCGCTGGGGAGGAATTCAGATAGGGGGAAATTGCCAATAAATAAAAAAATAAAACAAGTTATACACTATTTAGATTTTTTTGAGAATAAGAAAGAAATTTTTTATTTTTGAAAGCTTGCAAAGCTTGTTTTTTAAATTAAAAAGTGTTGTTATTCTTATTTTAATTTAGTTTAATTTAAAGTTCTGCGCAAGCAGCTACTAAATTAATTTATTTTTATAGGTTAGACAAATTGTTTATTTATTTTTATTTTTTTTTATAATAATTTATAAATAAACAAATAAATCTCGACAGTCTTGTTGAATTTTATTTATATCGATTAACCCTTCTGAGTGACATCTCAAAAGTCATAGCAAGGTAGCTGTACTGGAAAGTGCTGCTGGAAAATATAAGTTAGAAACCCCCCTCCTATATAAAAATATATTTAATAAAATTAAGTTCTCTTAATTCAATGGTTAGAATAGCATTCTTCTAAAATGTTTATTCTGGTTCGAATCCGGAAGAGAACTATAAATTATTATTGTCCCTCTCTACCAAACCAAATAGAATGACCATCAGATGACCAATATAAGATCATTATGTTGCTAGACCTTCCCTGCCTAATCTTAGGCAAATCCTTATTACTAAACTGCCTTGGTAGATTCTAGCTATTTTGGAAGGAAGTATTATATTTTCTATTTCTTTTTTTTTTAATAGACCCTCCTTAAGCTTTATAGGGTTTGCTTTGTTCCCTGCCTTATTCTATTTGAATCCAAAATGAATAGCTATTTGCTACGCTCCTCCACCCTAATTGGAGTTGCTAGCAAATATTTTTAATAGATAAAAAATAAGGACAAGTTTTCAAAGATAAATAATATATATATATTATTAGCTGAAATAGTTTAAAAGGTTAAAACATACCATTCATGACGGTATAATGAAAGTTCGAATCCTTCTATCAGCTTTTGTTATAAAATTTTTATATAATAGATTTATTTTTAAAGAAATATAGAAAACAAATCAAAGAGGCAGCAAAGGAATGACAACAATAAAATTTTTCTATTAAAAAAATAATATTAAAATAAAATAAAATAAAATATTTTTTATATAAAAATAGAGTAATATATGTTTTTTCACCTTATTTTATCTTTCTATTCTATAAAGAGATAAAATGAAATCGAGGATAATAGAAATTAGTAATAAATAAAGATTAAGGAATAATCGTCATTGGTAAGATAACACGATTGCTAATCGTCTGGGAAAAGCTCCCTTAAGCGTTCGACTCGCTTTTATTCCGATTCAGGTTTTCAATATTTATTATAATAATATTGCTATATATTAGCAATTTATTTTATTTATTTCCATACCTGCTTTGCAACTAAATGTAAATAAAATAAAATTTTTGGTTACCCTGCCTTTGGCTCCCTCCCTTCCTTTGCTAGGGAGGTTGGTCCTTCAACTAGCGAAGGTTTTTGAGCCAGGATGGGCAGTAACTATATTTAGTAAATTAATTTATATTTTTATATATGAATAGTATAATTAAAACAAAGGTCACATTAGTTTAATTGGTAAAGCACAGCTTTGTGGATGCTGAGTAAAGAGTTCAAATCTCTTATGTGATCCAAATTTCTCCCCTTACTCCCCCTGCTTTGCAGATAAGGGGAAAGGAGAGGCAGGGAGGTTGTGCAGGGCACTCTTTTTTTTTAAATTTATTATAAATAGATTGCTTGCGCTTGAACAAATAAATAGTTAATTTTAACAAATAAAATAAATTTATTATTCCCTATTAAAATTAGGAATAAATAATAAAATAAATGGTAGCACAATAGGAAATAGTAATAAAACTAATATATTATTATTCACAATTAAATGGATGGAGATAGTTGAATTTTTTTAATTAAAAATTGCCTGAATAGTTTAATAGGTAAAACGGCTTACTTGTAATAAGTAAATAGCGGTTCAATTCCGTTTTTAGGCATGTAAAAAAAAAGGTGTAGCTTATATACCACCTCACACCCATATATCGGTTCTGGTTAGGATTAAAGCTAAAAATTAAAGGTCTATTATTAGAAATTCATCTCTTCAATTTTTTTTATCAAAAAATATAGGTTGTTTCGCTATAAGAGGTATCGATAAAGAAGAAACTAAAATTAAATTAAATTTTTATAGCTTCCAACCTTTTGTAGACCCTGCCCGCTTAAGGAAGGCAAGGTCAAATATATATTCAATTATACAAATAATAAACACTCAAAAAAAGGGAGCTCTCACCCCCCTCCTTGCTAAGGCAGGGACAGCTGCTTTAAGCAGGCAAAGAGGGCTTAGGAGGAGTGAATTTTTTTAAATAAAAATGAGTTGTAGTTTAATTGGAAAAACACCATTTTTTGGTAGTGGTTTATATCAGTTCAAATCTGGTCAACTCAGTTAATAATATATAATAAAATTTATTGTTATAACAAAATTTTGATCTTCTTTTTTTTTATTAATTAAAAAAATTAAAATTAATAAAGAATAGCATTAGTAAAACAAGTTTAAATTTAAAAAAAATTCAAAATAGCTAGAAAAATTAGGGGAAATCTGATAATGGTTAATCGGTTATATTTGCAATATAGTTATGATAGTTCGAATCTATCTTTCTCCAAATTAAGTGTATTTTTATATAAATTAAATTCTCCCTGCCCTGGCTCCCCTGCCTGCTTCAGGCAGTGATTGACTAGGTTAGCTTAGCTCCCTATTTTTTTAACCCCGAAATCAAGGGGCTGCTTTAGCAGAGAATAAAAAAAATAATATAAATATACAATCACTACCCATTAGTGCTTTGGCATATTTAGGTTCGCTTGGCTCTTTAAGCTGCAATAGCAGATATAGTAATTGTTAATTAAAATCTTTTTTTTAGAGAGAGTATCCTAATTGGTTAAGGAGCTTATTTTGGGAGTAAGATATTGCATGTTCGAGTCGTGTCTCTCTCGTTTTATTTAAATTTAATCTATAAAAGAAGAATATTCTAAATAAAATTTTGCATAACAATTTATTTCTAGTTTTTAGTTTAATTTTATATTATTCTATCTTGCAACCTTCCTTTTGCTTTGGAAGCAAGGTCCTTTATTGTTCTTAAGGTTGAGGTATATATTAGGGTAAGGTGATAAATATATCAAAAATGAGTTAATATTATTAAATTTAAAAAAATGATAAGTTAATATAAAACAATAAAATTATTTATTTATCTCTAATATCTTGTAATTGTTATAATACGACTCTAATTTGATAATATATATTAAAAAAGTGAAAATATTGTTTCTTATTTAAATTTAATTAGTGTAGCTTCTACCCTTCCCCTGCTTTGCAGACAAAGGGACAGCCTGCTTTAAGCAGTCCTTCTTTTAAGCTAGTAAAGGTGAAACAATAATATTGGTCTTATGGCTGAGTGGATTAAGCGAGGTACTGTTAATACTTTTTACAGAGGTTCGAACCCTCTTAAGGCCTATTTATAAAAAAAATATAAACTAAATAAAAATAAAAATAAATTAGTTATAGCTTTTATTTCCTAACTCAAAAATAAAAATAAATTAGTTATAGCTTTTATTTCCTAACTCAAAAACAAAAATAGAAATACTTATATATAAATAGTAGGTAAATAAGATTTCAAATTACTACCTAGCTTAAAAACAAAATTGGAATGGATTAATTGCTAGCTTCCAAAGCTAATCCTCTCCTACCCTCTCCAATAGTGCACCCAGCTTATTTAAGCAGGCTGTCCCTTTGTCTGCAAAGCAGGGGAAGGGTCGAAGCTACTCAGTAGTTAAAGCAAGGGTAGGTTGGAAAATAATATTAAAATTAAAACAGGTTTACCTTTGTATAAAAAAAATAATAAAATATATTTTTTTTTGAAATATTTACTTAAAGATAATTTTTCTTGTAACACTTTAAACTTCTATTATAACTATTAATTATTAAATAAAAATAAAAATTAAAATAAAAATAAGAAAAGAAACAAATATTTGACCCTCCCCACCTTGCCTTAGCTTGCCTAAGCAAGGGTGGGGAAAGAATCTTGCTATTTGCAAACAAAGGTTCAATATTTTTAAAACAATTCTTTTTCTCCCCCTTCCCTTGAGGGAATCTTGAGGGAACCTTGAGGGAACCTTGAGGGAAGGGATAAATTTAATTATAGGTTAATTAATTATAGAAGAGAAAATTAAATGTTGTCAAATGAAAAATAAAATTATTTTGTCAACACCAAAATTGCTTTGGTTGACAGCTGCTGCCTTAAGCAGGCAGCAATATATTAAGTAAATAATTAAATTAAGTAATAGTTAATGAATTGGATTAATTCAACTAATGCTAAAGAAATAGGTACCCTATATTTAATATTTTCAGTTTTTGCTGGAATGATTGGGACTGCTTTTTCTGTACTAATTAGATTAGAATTATCCTCTCCAGGTGTTCAAGTATTACAAGGAGACCATCAATTATTCAATGTTATAATATCTGCTCATGCTTTTATTATGATTTTTTTCATGGTTATGCCTGGATTGGTAGGAGGTTTTGGTAATTATTTTTTACCAATACATTGCGGTAGCCCTGATATGGCGTTTCCAAGATTGAACAATATCTCTTTCTGGTTACTTCCACCTTCATTATTATTACTTTTAATGAGCTCTTTAGTTGAAAATGGAGCAGGTACAGGATGGACTGTTTATCCTCCATTATCAGGAGTTCAATCACATTCTGGAGGTTCTGTAGATTTAGCTATCTTTAGTTTGCATTTAGCTGGTATATCTTCATTATTAGGTGCTATTAATTTTATTAGTACTACTTTAAATATGAGAACTAATGGTATGTCTTTACATAATTAGGAGCGGAATGCTTATTTGTGTATAAGAGCCAAACTCCGGGGAAGCCCTAAAGCTCTAATAACTAAGCTTTTAAGGGAAACCTTAATAGTGGCCTCATTAATGCCTGAGGGTATAGTAATATCATTAGAGATGAAAAATAGAAAAAATAAAATATTTGTAATTTGAAATGGGTAATCACGGATCTAAATCAGTAATATTTTAGAATAATACTGTAAAAGAGCAACGAGTAGACGGCTCTTCAATCTATATATTAAAACATTAGATTGTAAGGTGTACTCTAATCGCCGGGAAATCCGGTTCTAAGGTAAAACTTTCCAGGTAAATATATAAAATTATTTTAACTAAATATATTTAATTAGAAAAGTAATCCTTTGAGCTTATAAGGTTTATATTAAAAATTTTAATTTACTATCTTATAAGTGAATAAATCGAAATATACTACACTCTCCTTAGGGTCATATAATTTTAAATTTAACCCTCAATTTCTAACAGGATTTTGTGATGCTGAATCTTGTTTTTCTTTAAATATTCTTAAGAACCCTTTATACAATCTTGGATGGAAAATAAATTTAGTTTTTAGTATACATTTACATAGTAAAGATATAGATATTTTATATCTAATTCAGAAATTTTTTGGTGTAGGTAATATAACTTTACATGGGAATTCAGCTATGTATCAAATAACTAAATTAGGAGATTTAGTAATTATTATTGACCATTTTAACCTATATCCACTTCTAACACAAAAATATGCTGATTTTTTATTATTTAAAAAAGCTTTTGATATCATAAAAGATAAAAAGCATCTTACTATAGAAGGTTTACATGACCTTATTAGTATTAGAGCATCTTTAAATAAAGGTTTAGCTGAAAGATTAAAATTGGCTTTCCCAAATATTAAACCAGTAGTTAGACCAGAAATACCTAATTTCTCCAAAAAACCTAATAATTCAGATATTAACCATTGGATTGCAGGTTTTGTTTCAGGAGAGGGTTGTTTTTTTATTCATACAAGTAAATCTAAAACACACAAATTAGGTATTAGTGTAGCTTTAAATTTTTTTGTAGTTCAAAATATAAGAGATTCTTATTTATTAGCAAATTTTTCACAAATTTTAGGTTGTGGTTCTATTAATATTGTAGAAAAATCAGGAATTGTTAGTTTTTCTGTTAGAAATTATTCAGATATAACTGATAAAATTATACCTTTTTTTGAAGAGTATAATATACAAGGAGTTAAAGCTAAAGATTTTAATGATTTTAAAGAGGTTTCTATTTTAATGAAATCTAAATTACATCTAACAAAAGAAGGGTTAGATAAAATACTCTTGATTGCTACGCAATCAAGAATGAATTTTAATAGAGGGTAGTATATATTTACTATGTCAAAAGAATTATATTTGAATTTTCTATGCTTATAAAACTAGAAAAAATAAAAATATTTAATTGTTTAGATATTATGGGATTTTTAATAGCTTTAGATTAAAGTTTCCACATATTATACTAATTGTATAATAGAAGTGGATGAAATTACCTTTATTTGTATGGGCTATTTTTGTAACAGCCATTCTATTATTATTATCTTTACCAGTATTAGCCGGTGCAATTACTATGTTACTAACAGATAGAAATTTCAACACTAGCTTCTATGACCCTGCTGGAGGAGGTGATCCTATTTTATATCAACATTTATTCTGGTTTTTTGGTCACCCAGAAGTTTATATTTTAATTATACCAGGATTTGGTATAGTTAGTCATATTGTATCAACATTCTCAGGTAAACCTATATTTGGTTATATTGGTATGGTTTATGCAATGTTCTCTATTGGTATTTTAGGTTTCTTAGTATGGAGTCACCATATGTTTTCTGTAGGTATGGATGTGGATACAAGAGCCTATTTCACAGCTGCAACAATGGTAATTGCAGTTCCTACTGGAATTAAAATCTTTTCTTGGTTGTCATTCTCCTTCAGCAAGAGAAGTATGACCAGCAGAATTATATTAAAAAACAAAAATATTTATAATATTTTAGAAAGGTTTCCAAGATCAAATAGAAATTATTTACCAGCCAATAAAAATTGTAAGGCTATAGTAGTGTGGTCATCTAATTTAGGTAGTACAGTGAATTATCCTAAATTTACTTCTATAGTTAGATATATGGTTAATATACCAACTAATTTACGATCTATGTTAGGCGGATTATTAATTTCAGATGCTTGGCTTCAAATTAATAAATCAGGTAATACTAGATTTTTTTTTAAACAAAGTATTTCTAATTTTATTTTTGTTTTTTTTATTTTTAATAGAATTAATCATTTTTGCTCTTCTTATCCTAGTATTACTTCTACTACAATAAAAGGAAAAAAATTTAAAGGTATTTGTTTAAATACTAGATCCTATCCTTGTTTCACTGAATTTTATAATATATTTTATATAAAAGGTACTAAAATTGTACCTTTAGATTTATATGAAATGATTGATTATGAATTTCTAGCTTATTGGATTCAGTGTGATGGTTCAAAAGCAGGTAAAGGTCTTTATTTACAAACACAGTCTTTTACTATCAAAGAATGTGCTTTTATTATTAGTGTTTTGATTTATAAATTCGATTTTATTTGTAATATACATATGCAAAGAAATCAGCCTACTATTTATATTTCTTCTAAATCAATTGAAAATTTAAAACCTAAAATATTACCTTTTTTCTTACCATCTATGTATTATAAATTAAATATAAAAAAATAATATAATTCTGAGGTGGCAAACTCGAGGGAAATCTCAATTTTAAAAAACGAATAATATTGAGACTATCGTCGAACTAAATCAATGATTGGGAAACTATCAATGTAAAAGCGTAGAGGCCAGACGCCACATAATTATCTAAATATAATATAATGCAATATATATTATATATGAAATTACAAGGAATGGTCCATTTCACCGGTGACGGGTTTTAGGTTAACCCCTAAATAAGATATAAATATAATTGTTTTAATTAAATTCAAATTTATATCGAGAAGATAAGCCTAGCTGTACCTGTGATGGTAAAAGGCTGAACTATGAGCTACACTATATGGTGGAAGTTTAAGATATAGTACTCCTTTATTATTTGTATTAGGATTCTTAGCTTTATTCACAATAGGTGGGTTAACTGGTGTTGTATTATCAAACGCTTCTTTAGATATAGCTTTCCATGATACTTATTACGTAGTTGCTCATTTCCATTATGTTTCATCTATGGGTGCTGTATTTGCTTTATTTGCAGGTTTCTATTATTGGACACCTAAAATAATAGGTAGAAATATTAACGATTTCTTAGGTAAAATCCACTTCTGGACATTATTCGTAGGGGTTAATTTAACTTTCTTCCCTCAACACTTTTTAGGAATGGCCGGTATAATTTTATTATTATTTATTAATGTAGCCAGCGAAGCAGCTAATAGTTTCTTTTTTTGCATTTATACTCTTTCCTTATTACCTATAAAACCTTTAGGTCCTCAAATTTTACCAGAGTTTTTAAATAAACCTGTTAGAATATATAAGCCAAATCTTGATCGAAATTTAATAGGAATAGAAAATAAAAATCGTACAATAATTTATCAATGAATAAATTTAATTAATGGTAAAATATATATAGGAAGTGCCTGAAGTGGTTCTCGAAGATTATTATCTTATTTTTCACCTAGTGTTTTAAAAAGAAATTTACCTATTTATAATAGTTTATCTTATTATACACATAACAATTTCATGTTATTAATTTTAGAGGATTTAGGTAAAACAGGTAATATAACAAAGGATTATATGTTATCACGAGAACAGTACTATTTGGACTTTATTTTTAAAAACTATTCTACAATGATTATGAATAATTGTCCTATAGCTGGTACAACTTTAGGAATTAAATATAAACCAGAATTTATTATTAGTCGATTAGGTTCTTTGAATCCTATGTCAGGTAAACAATTTTCATCTGAATTTTTACATATGCAAACACGAAATAAAGCAGGTATAAATAATCCTAATTATGGAGTAAAAAAATCTACTACAATATTGGCTAAAATAATTAAGCTAGTTTATGTGTATAATTCTGAAGATATGAATTATATTGGATCTTTCCCTACTGTTGTATGTTCTAAAATATTTAAAATAGGAAAAGACATTTTATCTAAATATATCAAATCAGGATTACCTTTCAAGGGTAAAATTTATTCAAGAAAAAAATTACATTAATAATAATATAATAATGCCTCTATAAGTCCCTTAAAAACTTATTAGACAATCAGGTGAATTGCAAAAACAACCTAAATATTTGGTCAATTTGCAGCGAAAATTTACTCGGTATATTGAGATTGACGCCTCAGAGTGAATAACGTTCAACGACTAACAGGTGAGTAATACCAACAATAAACCTGTACTGTTAATACAACAGTAGCGCCTGATCAGTTTGTAAAATTTATAAACTGAATGACATAGTCTGAACTTAACCGTAAGGTTAAGAGTTTAGGCTAGCTTAAACTAGTCTAAGATTAACACAATTGATGCCTAGAAGAATCCCAGATTATCCAGATGCATTCAGTGGATGGAATCAAATATCTAGTTTAGGTTCTATAATTTCTGTAATAGCCACAATTTTCTTTGGATATATTATTTATGATATATTCGCAAATGAAAGAGTAAGTAATAATAACCCTTGGGCTGTTATACCTTATTTTATTTCCAATAAAGAATTTAAAGTGGAAAATTTACCAGTTAATACATTAGAATGGACATTAGCTAGTCCTATCCCATTCCATGCATTTAAAATGTTACCTGTACAATCATAATTTTATTTTTTAATTTTACAATATTTTTTATAGAAAAAATAGAGCTTAAATTTAGTAAAATTAAAAATAATAATTAAATTAAAAAATAAGACAAAAAGGGTTACAAATAGTAAAATTATAAATAATAATAAATTTTTTTAAATATAATTATCCAAATTTATTGGACTTGTAACCTCCCCCTTCTAAATTCTTTCTAATAAATAAAAGGAAAAGAATTTTATAAAATTTACGAGTATGCTGAAATTAGGTAGACAGGTGGGTCTTAGGAACTCATAATTAAATATTGTAAGAGTTCAATTCTCTTTGCTCGTATATATTAATATATAAAATTAAATAAAAAATTATTAATTTTGTTTAATTTTTCTGTAACCTGCGCCTCCCTGAGGGTAGGCAGGCAGCTATCAAAATCAGGACACAATATTATGGTCTTATTTAATTGAATTGTTTTTAAATTTTCAAATTGAAACAGGCTTACCTTTGTATATAATCTTTATTTTTTTTTTATTTTAAAAGATTAATTTTTGAACCTTTACTTTTCTTATTAATCTTTTGTAAATCACCAATAGTAGAATAATGTCCTGTTCCCCTACCTTAAGGTAAGGGAGGCAGATATATTTAATTATAAATAATAATAAAACATGTTGTTTACCATCTAATTTAGATATTATTTCGTCCCAAAAAGATTAACATATTTATTTTCCAAAAGATTTGTTATAAATACTGACGAATCTAAATGATACTCTTTATTGAACCACATTTTTTTCCCCCTCTCCTTGTCCCCACCCTTGCTTAGGCAAGCTAAGGCAAGGTGGGGAGGGAAGGGATATTTTTTATTTGTATTTTTATAAGGATTTATTTGTTCTAATGTTATCCTTGATTTATCTGCTATTATTAATTAATTTTTTGACAATCCCACCCGCCCTATTGTCTCCAGTTACCCTTAATATATTACTCCCCCTGCTTTGCAGACAAAGGGATAGCCTCCCTTTGGTCCCTTATCTGCAAAGCAGCTGCTTTGCAGGGGGAGGGGAGGGAGAATATTTCTTTATAAAAATATGAATAATTCATTAACCAATATTAAATTTTCATATAATAGAGAAACAAGGAATTGAACCTTAAAAATTTAATAGATCGCATAGCCTATTAAAATATACCAAATTATCCCTATTATAGTAACACATTTTTATTAATATTTTATTAAGTATTTATATAAGTGCTGAAATTAAATATAATCTAGATGATTATATAGAAATATATAATTTTATTAAAAATTAGTCATTGTTGGTTAGTAGGTGGAGTTTGTGGTAAAATAAAAACTAACCCCTCTTTCCCCTAAGAGCTTCTCAATAAGGATCTTGCTTTAGTTGCTTTAGCTGTTATAAGAGGGGATCACACGCACCATTTATTTAACAATCATAAAAAAAAAATAAAATTTTCAACAATCTTTTTTTTCTTGCGAAGCTACTCCACAATATATTATAAATATTTTTTTTAGGTAATAAATTTTAATTTAATTTAGTGATGATCACATCTGCAATTTTAATTTTAATAGTTGCTAAGGCGCTACCTGTTTTAAACACACATATTTATTCTATTCATATAACTAGAATTACATCTATTGTATTCCTATTCGCTGGTGCTTTGAGTTTAAATACTTTAAATTTAGAGAGTATAGGATCAGGTATTGGTTTATACAGTGGATTATTTCAAGTTACTGCCATTAGTCAATTAATAGAAATTTTCTTATTTATGATAGGAGGAGGAATATTAATTGCATGGCCTCAAATCAAAAAAAATTTAACCTCCCACCCTCTCCTTGTCCCCTTATCTGCAAAGCAGGGGGAGGGAAAGGGTCAAAGCAAGGGTGGAGAAAAAATAACTTTATTATTAACTGATAAATATTCAACAGATTATTCTTTAGTAGTATTATTTAGTAGTTTAGGTTCTTCTTTATTAATATCTAGTTATGATTTAATATCAATATATTTAAGTATAGAATTACAATCTTTTGGTTTATATGTATTATCTACTTTATATAGAGATTCAGAATCTTCTACAAGTGCCGGATTAAAATATTTTTTATTAGGTGGGTTATCTTCATGTATAATATTATTAGGAACAGGTATAATTTATTCTTATACAGGTACAACTAATTTAGAATCTTTATATATTATAAATTCTATTATTGATACCGCGCAAATGCAACAATATATTATACAAGGTATAAATTTAGGTTTAAGTTTAATATTTATAGGATTCCTATTTAAAATAGCAGCTGCACCTTTACATAATTGGTCTCCAGATGTTTATGACGGTACTCCTACAATAGTTACGACTTGGTTAACAATTATACCAAAAATAGCTATATTAATTATATTATTAGAACTACAAATAAAATTAGGTGTAATAGGTGGAATAAAAACTATTATTATTAATAATAGTGGATATTTATTTAATTTAAGCCAATCTTTAATATCTTTATTTAATACCTTTAATTTGTCTAATTTAGGTATTAATTTTTTAGCGCCTGGGTCCTTCGGATTCGAAGAGAACCTAGATAATTCAATAATATTCAATAATAATATAATAAAAACTTTATTATTAATTTCTGCAACTTTATCTTTAATAATAGGTAGTTTATTAGGATTAGCTCAAATAAGAATAAAAAGACTTTTAGCTTATAGTACTATTTCTCATATAGGATTTATTTTATTAGCTTTAGCCGTTAATACTGAACAATCTATAGATTCATTTATATTTTATATAATACAATATACTATAACTAATTTAAATATTTTCTTAGTAATACTAGGTTTAACTTATATTATTAATAATACAGTAAACAAAGATATTAGTTTTATTTCTGAATTTAAAGGATTATTCTTTAGTAACCCTCTACTATGTTTATCTTTAGCTGTATCTTTATTTTCTATGGCAGGAATACCACCCTTAATAGGATTCTTTTCTAAACAGTTAGTATTATATTCAGCTCTACAAAATGGTTATTATTTCATTTCAGTATTAGCTATAATAGTTAGTGTTATAAGTTGTTCTTATTATTTACAAATAATAAAATTACTTTTCACACCTTCGGATTTGGAAACTACTGATTTGAAAACAGAAGCTGATAATTATTCTCCTTCGGATTTGGGAGGAGTAATTCTAATTGATAAAAATGAAATTATTTTAACTAATACTCATAGTTATTTAATTTCTATTTTAACTTTTTCTATTTTATTTTTTTTTATAAAACCTTCATTAATTTTAAATAGTACACAATTACTATCTTTATCTTTATTTTATATTTAAATGAATAACTTATTATTTATATTTATTTTTGTTCCTATTTTAGCTGCTTTATTATTAGCTTTAAATATATTATTAGCTCCACATAAACCAGATTTTGCTAAAGTTAGTCAATATGAATGTGGATTCGCTCCTATTCCTGGTCAAACTCGAACTATTTTCCAAATTCATTTTATGATTGTAGCTCTTCTATTTTTAATATTTGATCTTGAAATACTTTTACTATTCCCATTAGCTGTTTCATTATATCAAATATCTATTTTTGGTTTTACAGTTGGAATCATTTTCTTTATTGTATTAACTGTTGGATTTGTGCTAGAAATAGGTTCAGGTGCTATAACTTTAACTAATTTAAACGAAAATAATAATACTAGTACTACAAACCAAAGAAGGACTCACCCTTAGGGTCCCCAGGCTAAGGCAGGATACTAAAAAAGATTAATAGGATTAAAATCTTTTTATTTAATTCCCCCCCCCTACCTCTGCCTGCTTAAGGCAGGCAGGCATTCTAGATATACAAGGGTTGCTAAGCAAATGGCATATTTTTCTTGCAATTGCTGAAGCTGCAATAAAAGGAAATTTGTTAGAGTGGTTTATTAAATTCGTCTAGAAAACGAAAGCCGGTTAATAATCGGCCGGAGGTTCGAATCCTCCAATTTCCGTATTTGCCCTCAAAAAAAGAAAAAAAAGAAAAAAAAAGAAAAAATAAGTTGTTTCAAGGGTCAACTCACCTTCTTAAATTAAAATTAGGATTAGAAAAATATGATAGCATAAAAAAAATAAAACCACTATTTACACCTTAGTATATAAAATAATTTAAATATAATTTGATAATCATTTATTTAATTATTTCTGATGCTATCTACTATCATTATATAGAGATAGAGTTATATTAATAAATAATTATTTGCAATTGCTGAAGCTGCAACAATAAAAGGAAATTTGTTAGAGTGGTTTATTAAATTCGTCTTGAAAGCGAAAGCCGGTTAATAATCGGCCGGAGGTTCGAATCCTCCAATTTCCGTATTTGCCTTCCCTAGCATAGCAACCTAATAGGGTGGGGTCACTCTTCCTACTTTAAATTAGTATTGCGAAGCAAGGATATATTTTATATTTTTATTTTTATTATTAATTTAATAATTATTTTATTAAATAATCTTTCCATATATTTTAACATATTGCTTCTTCTAGATTCCTGCCTGCCTTAAGCAGGCAGGAGTAAGATTATAAATAACAACAGTCCCTTCCCTCCCCCTGCTTTGCAGATGCTTTGCAGATGCTTTGCAGATGCTTTGCAGATGCTTTGCAGATGCTTTGCAGATAAGGGGAAAGGAGTGGAGCAATACGAAAGATAGATTTTGTTTAATATTTCTATTCCCTTTTTTTTTTCTGCATAGCAGCTAGTGTTCACTCTCTCGAATTATGTGCCAGTATAGTATAGAGATATAAGGGTAGCTTCGCAATAAGGTGTTCTTTATATTATTTAATCTTGCCTCTCCTAGCTTCGAAAGAAGAAAAATCAACCAAAATTAGTCCCTACCTTGCTTAGGCAAAGGTAGGGGGGAGGGGAGGATAAAATAAGATGGTTTTATTTATTATTAACATAAAAATAGATCAACTTCTACAAATAGCACTTTTCCAACTTTATTTTATCAAAAATAAAGTAGAAAAAAGAAAAAAGGTTCCAATTATCAAAAACTTTTTTATTTCTAATTTAATATCTTTATTTTTTTTTTTCTCCTTAGCTCAAAAAAATATGAAAACTATAAAAATATACCTCTAGTCCTTCAGCTGCGGAAGCTGCTACCAATCTGCCATTTTGCTTGTTTGGTTTTCCTAACTAAATAAATATAAATTAAAAAAAGAATATGGTTGCTGTCCTAGCTTCCAAACCTGCATTTGCGGATCTACTCATCCCTCCCTCCCCTGCCTTAGCAGGGGACAAGGGGAGGGAGTAAAGCAAGGGTTCTAGAAACCAATAATTAAAAAAAAAGGTATAATAAAATATTTGACCCTAAGGGTCTAGTGCTATCTAGCTTCGCTTGCAAGCTAATAAAATTTAAATAAATAAAATAAAAAATTAAGAAATAAAAATAGCATTTATTAAATGTAACAAAAATGAAAATCAAAAGAAATGAATACCTCTATATTATTATTTATAATAGGAATTCTAGGATTCGTATTAAATAGAAAAAATATTATATTAATGATTATAGCTATAGAAATTATGTTATTATCTGTAACACTATTAGTTTTAATTATGTCTTATAATTTTGATGATAATATAGGTCAAATCTTTAGTATATATATATTATCTATAGCTGGTGCTGAATCTGTAATAGGTTTAAGTATATTAGTAGCATATTATAGATTAAGAGGGACTATTTCATTACATAATTAATGTATTTATCCATAATAATCTTACCTTTATTAAGTTCATTAATTAGCGGATTTTTAGGAAGAAAAATAGGAGTTACAGGATCTCAAATAATAACATGTGGTAGTTTAATTGTTACATCTATTTTAATAACAATAGCTTTTTATGAAATAGGAATATGTGGATCTCCTGTAAATATAGATATATTAAATTGGTTAAATATAGAAATATTAAATATATCTTGGTCTTTTTATTTTGATCAATTAACTGTATCTTTAGGATTAGCAGTAATATATTGTTCCACTTTAATTCATATTTATAGTGTAGATTATTTATCTACAGATCCTCATATTCAAAGATTTTTTTCTTATTTATCTGCGTTTACTGCAGGAATGCTAGTATTAATCTGTGGTGGTAATTTTTTAGTTATGTTTGTAGGTTGGGAATCAATAGGGGTAGCTTCATATTTATTAATTAATTTTTATTTTACTAGAATACAAGCCAATAAAGCAGCAATATTAGCATTTACTATGAATAGAGGAGGTGATATGTTAATGAGTATAGGATTTTTTGCAATATTTTCAATTTTTGGTTCATTAAATTATTCTGAAATTTTTAGTTTGGTACCTTTTATTAATGAAACAACTATAACTATAATATCATTATTTTTATTAGGTGGTGCTTTAGCTAAAAGTGCAAATATTCCTTTACATTCTTGGTTACCTGGTAGTATGGAGGCTTTAAATGTTGTTAAACAATTATATATTTTCTTTATAGCTTCTTTTTTATTCCTGTTTTTTTATAATTATAACAATTTTTATGATATAAACTATTTATCTGTTTTTCCTATTATTAATTCTATACATAAATCTATATTACAAGCTATTACTGGTAATATGTTAGGCGATGGTTCTATAAGTCTATCTAGACCACTTAAAGGATCCCTTAGGGAGTAAATTTTCTATGACTCCCTCCCCTTAGGGGAGTAAGGGGAGTAAGGAGAGGGGAGAAAAATTAGATATTAAATCAACTTTGAAATTAAGAAATAAAAATAAGAATAATTATAGAATTAGAATATCTAAAACTAGTATGGATAGAGTTATTGCATTAGTAAAACCACATATCCATAATGATTTTTTATATAAATTAGGTTTATAATTGATTGCATAGCAATCCCCCTTTCAACCAAAAATTTTTATTTTTTTTGGCGGGACTTTTAAACAATTAGTTTTTTAGGAAAGTAGGGGTCTCCTTAAACTTCACTGAATGCTGGAACACCCTAAAGCTTTAAATACTCATCATAAATTTAAATTATGGTAGTGACAATTTTAAAGATAGTACAATGGGCAATCAGCAGGAAACCAAATTGTATTATACAAAAGTAGGATCCTCAGAGACTACACGTGAAGCTACATATCTGTAGATGATATAGTCCGATCAATAGAGAAATTTATTGTTAAAATAGCCCACACCTGTAAGTGCTTTATTACATGCAGCTACACTAGTAACAGCTGGAATATATTTATTATTAAGAGTTTCACCAATTTTAGAATATAGTAGTACGGCTTTATTAGTTATAACTATTATAGGTTCTACTACTGCATTTATAGCAGCAACTAGTGGATTATTAGCTAATGATTTAAAAAGAATTATTGCATTTAGTACTATTTCTCAATTAGGATATATGATGTTGGCAATAGGTCTAAGTCAATATAATGTAGCTCTAATGCATACAGTAAACCATGCTTTCTTTAAAGCTTTATTATTTTTAGGAGCTGGGGCTGTTATCCATTCTTTTGCAGATCAGCAGGATGTTAGAAAAATGGGTGGATTAATAAAATTTTTACCATTTACTTATTCTGTTATGTTAACTGGATCTTTAAGTTTATTAGCTACTCCTTATTTAACTGGATTCTATAGTAAAGATTTAATTTTAGAATTAGCTTATGGTCAATATAATTTTAGTGGTATATATGCTTACATTCTAGGTTCTATTACTGCAGGTATCACTGCTTTTTATAGTTTTAGACTAATAAGCTTAGTGTTTTTAACTACACCTAATGGAAACAAACTTTCTTATATTAATTCTTTACATGGAGAAGGAGGTAGCCTTAATTTAATTGTAATACTACCTTTATTAATTTTATCTTTATTTAGTATATTCTTTGGTTTTGTTTTCTCTGATTTATTTGTAGGTATGGGTAGTGATTTTTTCCAAAATTCTATTTTCATGCATCCTAAAAATATTTCTTTAATTGAAGCAGAATTCTCTTTAAATATTTTTATTAAATTATTACCAGCCATCTTAAGTTTTACTGGTGCTTTTACTGCAATTGTTTTATATCATTTACCTTTTGGACTATTTTTAATAAATTTAACTAATAATAAAATAGGAAGAAATATTTATGCTTTCTTAAATGGAAAATATTATTTTGATATAATTTATAATCATTTTATTTTTCAAAGTGGGTTAAAATTAGGTTATATTATTTCTAAAGAAATAGACAGAGGTGCTATTGAATTATTAGGACCTTACGGTTTATCTAATTATTTTTATAATACAGGTAAAAATCTATCTAAATTAGATACTGGAGTTATTACTACTTATTCTTTATATATAACTATAGCTTTAATTTCTTTATTATTTATATTATTTTCTCCAGCCTTAACTATAATAATAGATAACTACAGTCAAATAACAGAAACAGGTTCTAATTCTAAACCAAGCTTAGAGGAAATAAGATTATTTATTATTTATATAACTTCTGCTTTAATTGTTCTATTATATTAAACCGCTTGACTAATTAACCAAATATTTAAAGATTGGAGGTATCTTTAATCCCCCTAATAGTTGCTTCTAGCTTTCTGCCTTATTTAAAAAGAATTTGCTCCTTCCGCAGCTAAAAAATTTTTAAATAAAAGAGTATTATATAGTTTAATATAATTTTATTTTTAATTTAATAAAATAGTCCTCCTCCACCCCAATTAGGGGAAGAGCGAAGCAATTCCTTCCTTTTTCTAGTTGAATAAACTAAAGGAGGTTCTGCCTCACCTCTCCTTGTCCCCTTATCTGCAAAGCAGCTGCTTTGCAGGGGGAGGGAAAGGAGGCGGCGGAATAAAATTCTATTTTATTAAATTAATATGTTAGACGCTATTATAAATTTTAACATTTTTTAAATGTTAGCTGCGGCAAAATATATAGGAGCTGGAGTAGCTTGCTCAGGATTAATTGGAGCTGGTGCAGGAATAGGTACTATATTTGGTTCTTTAATTTTAGCAGTTGCTAGAAACCCTCAATTAAAAGGACAATTATTCACTTATGCAATCTTAGGATTCGCATTAGCTGAAGCAACTGGATTAGCGAATAGTCCAGTATAAACTGGGTGAATTGCAAGAAAAACTTATAATATTATAAGTAAATTTGCAGCGAAGCTTAACTCAACATCATATAGATAATTTATATGTCCTGTTAATAAATAGGAGAGTTCTGAACGTTAAACGACTAGAAGGTGAGTATATGTTAACAATAATCTTTCATAAGCGCCCAGCATTAAATAATATTTTGCTATTTAATGATGACATAGTCTAATCAACAGCGTGAGTTGTTGTAATAAATATAACTTTGGGATATTTTATTTAAATATTGTAAAATTAGATTTTAAATAAATATATTTGATAATAATTTAGAATCTATAAATAAATATAACCTATTTGAAGACTATATTTTTTTTAAATAGTAATAATATATTATTATTATTATCAGATAATAATATAAAAATTTATAAAGACCCTTTAAATCAAAGAGAATTAATACGGAAAGAAAGCATTGAAAAAATGAAAAATTTAGCTGCGGAAGCAGGAAATAAATATTCTAAAAAATAAAAGAAGCCATGAGTATTAATAGAAAAGGTGATTAGAATTCCTTTTTTAATAAAAATCATTCTTTAAAAATTTTAAGTTTAATGAGAACTGTAGCTTTAAATAGAAAAAAACCCTCTTGCTTCGCAAGCAACCAGGGATTGAAATAGAAATTAAAATTATTGAAAATAATATTTTAACAGTTTTTAGTTCTATTAGAAAAACAGCAATTTCAATAAATTCTGATATTAAAACAAATTTAAGAAAGGAAAAACTAGATTCAGAAAAAGGAATAAGAACTCCTTATAAAAATAAATATATTATTACTATAAAAAGAAATTAAAAATTTTATAATGTATTCGCATTAATGATGGCATTCTTATTATTATATTCTTAATATACAATTCAGTTATTGTTTAAATCTCCCCCTGCCTTCCCTCCCCCTGCTTTGCAGATGCTTTGCAGATGCTTTGCAGATGCTTTGCAGATAGGGGAAAGGAGAGGAAGCTTAGGTAGTGTTTGGAAGCAAGAAGCAAGAAACAAGAAGCAAGATCTTTCTTGCGAAGCTAGGGTCAATTATAGTGGCAGGATTATTTAAGCAAGGAGTAAATATAATCTATTTAATAATAGTTAATATATTAATAAATACGAATTTAAAAAACTATTAAAAATAGGGTGTGTATCTAAATTGGTATAGAGTTTAATTGTCAATTAAAATATTCTTAGTTCGAATCTAAGCACGCTCGTTAAAAATAAATAAAAAAATAAAAAAATAAAAAAATAATAAAATTAATTTGCCTAGCATTTGAAATAGCTCCCCTACCTTGCTTAGGCAAAGGTAGGGGCTCCTTTTGGTTTGTAGGCAAGTCTAACAAATAAGGACTATTAATAAACAAATACCTAATTATTTTGACCTCGCAAGAGCCTAATTAAAGGTGTTACCCTTAGGGTCAAATCTTTGTTATTAAAATTTATTTTCAAAGCTGCCTCCCCTGCCTTTGGTTGCCTCCCCTAGCTTTAACCCTTCCCTCCCCCTGCTTTGCAGATAAGGGGACAAGGAGAGGGTGGTAGGCTAGGGGTATTAGGCAGGCAGAAGATAGCAATCTTTAGTTTGGATCCTTTCCCCTAACTCCCTACCTTTGCCTAAGCAAGGTAGGGGGGGGGGGTTAGGGGAGGGATCGGTAGGGAGAAGCTAGCTAT
>Ga0193713_1000032_pt1 | contig 38434 bp, 27 predicted proteins | sample H3a2metaG_FD_143054 | JGI IMG/M metagenome (GOLD analysis project Ga0193713, IMG submission 143054) | Soil microbial communities from a riparian zone of the East river system, Colorado, United States - H3a2 | ecosystem: Environmental > Terrestrial > Soil > Riparian zone | place: USA: East River... | reverse complement strand
GGGCGCGCGTCCAACGAAGTAGCCGAGCATGAGAAGATCCAACCGGGCAATGAACGCGTTAATCAGCTGATAAATGCTGATTGGAGCAGCGTACGCGATTAGTGACCGTGCTTCGCCGAAAGGTGAAGCAACTTCCCTTTGCGGGAGAACATGTCGAAACAACGTTGAAGCGAGCCCGAGTGCAATAAGGCCTGACGCTGCGGTCCCAACAATTGCAGCCACTTCCGGTGAGGACTGCTTAAAGCCGACGGCAACTGCAAGGAGGAAGGCGAGTGTCGTTGCAATTGGTTCCATCATCCCGCGTGAGTAGATGTCGTGTTTCATCACTTTCATCCCCCGCGAGATGGCGGTACTGATGCGATACAGAGCCAGACCCGGCATCGCGCAGAGGACCAGCGCGAGCGCCGAAACCATTTGCGGCTGTACATGAAGACGGTTGTTAAAAAACCGGAGTCCCACGATCACAATGCCAGCAGTGATAACAGACTGCGCAACGCCCAAGACGACAGCGATTCGAAACAGCGCCCGGCTCCGCGCGCGGTTGCCGACAGCTTCCGAGCGCGCGATGAATGTGGTGATCGCATTGTCGAGGCCAAGAACGCCGATCTTGCTGATGATGTCAGTCGTCGACCAGGCAACCGAAAATATGCCGAGTGCTGCTGGCCCAAGCATCCGGGCCACGAGAAACGTGAATATGCCGCGGAAATTCGAGGCCAACATCGCGATCGTGTTCAAGAAGGCACCGCGTTTTAGCTCGACTCCGGTCTCGTCCACGCGCGCTGGTGCGTCCGACGCCAGCGGCGGAACATCGAGCAAAGCTTCCGTCGGGCTCACTGATTCCCCGTGAAGCGGGTCCCTGCGCTGAGCAATTTCAAGGTTATATGACATCAGAAAAGAGCGCGTTGATTCATCGTTCGCCAGAAATATGCTCGATGTTGCGGGCGCCCAAACTAGCATTCGCGCTCATATCGCATCGACGCTACAATCGACTTTCTCGGAGCACCAAAATTTTTTCGCAAGATTGACCATCTTGGGAAGGGGTGTGGAATGGATCTCCCTGTAGGTATTTCAGCTTTACAACGCACCGACCGCTGGGTTGGTGTGCCGCTCTGCGTTATTTTAACCATACTGCGAAGGATCTTTGAATCCGCGGCATCACTAGGGCCGCGCGAAGTCCGGCGCATTCTTTTCGTCAAATTCGCAGAGCAGGGCTCTACGGTTCTCGCTTATCCTGCAATTCGTCGTGCGATCGACATGGTCGGACGCGAAAACGTTTATTTCGTCGTATTCCAAGACAACCGATTCATTCTCGACGCAATGAACGTCATTCCCGAAGAAAATGTGGTAACGATCGCGACGCACAGCCCTTTGGGACTCGCGCTTAGTGCGCTGCGAGCAGTACATCGATTCCGGAAAATCCGCATAGACGCGGTCGTTGATATGGAGTTTTTGACACGTTTCTCAGCGATATTGACGTTTATGACCGGCGCCAAATCACGTGTGGGTTTTCATACTTTTTTTGGCGATGGACCGTACCGCGGCGACTTAATGACGCATCGGCTTTTGTACAATCCTCATCTCCACACAAGCCAGATGTTCGAAGCCATGGTTGAAGCATTGACCCGCGATCCGGCGTTGCTCCCGACGTTCGACTTTACGCCTTCTGCAAACCAGCCGCTGGCAAGATTTAGGCCCTCCCTGTCCGAAGTTGCTGAAATCAATACTCTTCTACAGCGCGAAAATCCTCGTATCGGTTCTGCGCCACTCATCTTGCTCAATCCGAACGCGAGCGACTTGCTGCCGCTGAGGCGGTGGCCGTCTTTGCGTTATGTCGAACTTGCGCGGCGGCTACTCGAACGTTACCCGGAGTTGTTTATTGGGTTCACCGGTGCGCCGGCCGAAGCTGGCCCCAATAACCAGCTTGCAAACGAGGTTGGCTCTGACCGCGTCATCCGGCTTGCCGGAAAAACGACTCTGCGACAAGTGCTCGTGCTGTACACGCGCAGCGAGATTTTGGTGACGAATGACAGTGGCCCGGCTCATTTTGGCTCGATGACGCCGATTCACGTCGTCACCTTGTTTGGGCCGGAGACGCCCGCGCTATTTGCCGCCCGATCACCAAACGCGACTGCGCTGTGGGCAGGCATCGCATGCAGTCCGTGCGTGAACGCCTACAACAACCGGCAATCGGTCTGCCGCAACAATCTTTGCATGCAGGCAATCACAGTTGATGATGTTTTTGTAGAAGTTACGCGCATTTACGATTCTCGTAAGCGCGCGACAGCAGAAATTAAATTGCACAACGATGGGTTTGCCAACTGACAGCCTGCGGCGATTTCGTCTCGCGTCCCTCGGGATTGTCGTTCTCACAATCGCGATCCGCCTTCCCGCCCTCGTTTATCCACGTCCAATCGACAGTGAAGCAATGTATTCCGTTGTAGCGAATGAGATCGTTGACGGAGGTCGACCTTATGCTGACGCGGTAGAGCGCAAACCGCCGCTCCTTTTCTGGACGTACGCCGGAATTTTCGAAGTAACGGGCAAATTTAATTGGAGGGCGCTTCATTTCGTGGCGCTGCTATGGACTCTCTCCGCGATGGCCGGCCTCTACGTAATTGGTCGTAATCTGTTTAATCGTAATACGGGTTTGATTGCCGCGCTCTTCTACAGTCTTTTCCAACCCTGGTGGTATTGGAAGAACCTTTCGTTTGACGGCGAGATGCTGATGAATCTGCCCATCATCTGGGCGTGGGCGATCGCATTTCGCAACAGTTCATCGCGAGTGCGACTGGAGCTCTTTGCAGCCGGTGTCCTTTTGGGCGCAGCCTTCCTGCTGAAACAGCCGGCCGCAATCGCAGCAGTTCCGCTCGGTGTCTATCTACTCCTCCCGAGCTATCGAGCGAGTCGCAGTTTGACGCGGACGAATTCGGTCATCCAAGCCGCAATCTTTACAATAGGATTTTTGTCCGTTCTCGGTCTCGTGGCGATCGTCCTTTGGAAGCAAGGAATCCTTCGCGACGCATTTTACTGGACAATTGCCGATCATGACATTCCGCATGTGTTTTGGGAGGCGGGAATGTTGCACACGCTGGCCTTCCTCGTAGTCTGTTTTCCCTTGGCGATCGGTGCGATTTTGGGCTGCCGGGATAAAACCGAAATTTGGGCTGGGCGATCGCCACAACAAATAGCCCTTCTCGGACTGCTCGCCGCGTCGGTCATTGGTGCTGCAGCAGGTGCTCGCTTCTACTTTCATTACTATATCCAAATAATTCCTCCGCTCGTCTTACTAGCTGCGCCTTACTACGACCGACGTTGGTTCGGTACGATGGAGCCGGCCTGCTGGCTACTGCGGCCGAAGATCACATACGCCTGGCTCGCTCTCATAGGTATTGCCTTTTCAATCAGCGACTGGACCGGCCTTGCTTCGCGACGCATTCCATCTCAGGCTGGACGATACTTGTTTAAGCATTCCGCTTCTGCCGACAGGATTTTCGTCTGGGGCCAAAGTGAGGGAATCTATCTGGACGCTCATCGACGTCCTGCTTGTCGTTATATCACAACGTTTCCGCTCACCGGTCATATTTTCGGCGGAACCGTTCCCGGTTTCGATACGCGTAGCAGGATCCTGCGCGGTGCCTGGGCCACTCTTGAACAAGATTTTGCCCGGCATCCACCGAAATACATCATCGATGTTGAGTCCGACCCAAAGACTGCGGAAAATCCGGTGACGAACTTTCCAATTCTCGCGAAACTTTTGAACAAACGATACCAACCAGTCGCCCGCACCGATGAAGGCATGATTTATCGGATGCGCTAGGTCAGACAGGATGGATCTCGCAGTAGGAATTTCAACTTTGCAACGCACAGTTGATGATGTTCTTACAGAAGTTACCTGCATTCATGATTCACTTAAGCGGACTACATCCGGAAATTAATCTGCCGAATGATGGGTGTGCCAACTGACAGCCTGAGGCGATTTCGTCTCGCGGCCCTCGGGATTGTCGTTCTCACAATCGCGATTCGCCTTCCCGCCCTCGTTTATCCGCGTCCAATCGACAGTGAAGCAATGTATTCCGTTGTAGCGAATGAGATCGTTGACGGAGGTCGACCTTATGCTGACGCGGTAGAGCGCAAACCGCCGCTCCTTTTCTGGACCTATGCCGGAATTTTCGAAGTAGCAGGCGAATTTAATTGGAAGGCGCTTCATTTCGTGGCGCTGCTATGGACGCTCTGCGCGATGGCCGGCCTTTATGTGATTGGTCGTGATCTGTTCGATCGTAACACAGGTTTAATTGCCGCGCTCTTCTACAGTCTTTTCCAACCCTGGTGGTATTGGAAGAACCTCTCATTGGACAGTGAGATGCTAATGAATCTTCCTATCATCTGGGCGTGGGCAATTGCGTTTCGCCGCAGTTCGTCGCGACTGCGACCCGAACTCTTTCTAGCAGGCGCGCTTCTGGGCGGGGCCTTCCTGCTGAAACAGCCCGCCGCGATAGCAGCAGTCCCGCTCGGCATCTATCTGCTACTCCCGTGCTATCGAGCTAGTCGGGATTTTACGCCAACTAATTCGATCATTCAGGCAACTATGCTCACCCTAGGATTTTTCGCAGCGCTCGGTCTCGTGTCGATTGTGCTTTGGAAACAAGGCATCCTCCATGATGCGTTCTACTGGACAATTGCCGATCATGACGTTCCGCACGTTTTTTGGCAGAAAGGGATCGTGAATACGTTGATCTTCCTCGGGACCTGTTTACCACTCCTGTTCGGAACGATAATGGCGTGCCGGGATAAGAGTAAGGTTTGGACTGGGAAAACGGCGGAGCGAACAGCGCTTCTAGGACTGCTCGCTGCTTCAGCGATTGGCGCTGCGGCTGGCGCCCGCTTTTACCCTCATTACTATGTTCAATTGATTCCTCCGCTTGCACTGCTGGCGGCACCCTACTACGCGCGACTTTGGTCCCGGACGATGGAGCCGCCCCATTGGCTTCTGCGACCCAGGGTGACCTACGCGTGGCTGGCTCTTACGATCATTGCCTTCTCAATCAAACACTGGACGGGGCTGGCGCCGCGACGCGTGCCGTCTGAGGCGGGACGATACTTGTTCACGCATTCCGACCCTGCCGACAGGATTTTCGTCTGGGGCCAAAGTCCGGAAATTTATGCCGACGCCCACAGACGTCCTGCCTGCCGCTACATCACAACCTTCCCGCTGACGGGTTATGTTTTCGGAGGACCGATTCCCGGTTTCGATACTCGCAGCCGGATCTTGCCCGGCGCCTGGAACGACCTCGAGCAGGATTTTGCCAGGCATCCGCCAACCTACATTGTCGATGTTCAGCCCGACCCGAAAAGTGCGCAGTATCCAGTGAAGAACTTCCCGATTCTAGCCAAACTCTTGGCGGAACGATACCAGCCGGTGGCGCATACTGCTGAAGGCGTGATTTACCAGATGCGCTAGGTTTGGTTAGCTGGTTCCACTACAAGGAGGCTACGCCCGGCATGTCCCAAGGCCATGGCGACTTGTGCTCGTGCATTGGCAAACGCGCAAGCACGCGCTGGCGAACATGAAGGCGCCTTGGCGTGGAGAAGCATTACGTGGATTCCGCACATCGATGCAGCAGACCTTGTTGCGCTGTATCAGGCCGCCGGGACTATGGTTCAGCCTTCTTTATATGAAGGTTTCGGCCTGCTGGTTGAAGCCGTTCACCACTCTTTGAAATCGCTGGTGTGATCGTGCGTCCCGATCACGTTGCCGCTTCACCGTAAACGCGAATCACAGCATGATGTGAACGGCTGAAGACTTTGCGCAGCTGATAGTATGCTATGCGATACAGCGTACATATTACCCCCTTTTCACGATGAGTGAGTCTCCACCGATGACGTCAAAGAAAAACAAATTTCCGATGAAAAGTCCGTCCTGGGTATCCGTCACGGGGCGAGCGTTAACACGGCGCATGGCCGATTATTTCGGTTTACCTTACCCGTACGAATTTACTTCTGCGGCCTTGCTTCTCATTGCGCTGATCCTTCTGAGGGTCATTACCGTCACCCACTACAAGTTTGTCGCCGATGAGTCGCAACATCTGCACGTCATCTGGGGCTGGGCTCGCGGTTTTGTTCAGTATCGCGATCTGGCTGATAACCACATGCCGTTGTTTCAGATTCTATGCGCACCGATCTATAACCTGATCGGCGACCGCGGGACCATTCTCTACTGGATGCGGATCATCTTGCAACCGCTCTACATTATCGCCTTCTGGTGCACCTATCGGATCGGATCGCTGCTTTTTTCTCGGCGCGTCGGCGTCTGGGCAGCCATTCTAGTGGGACTTTCCTACGATTATGTTTTTTGTTCGGTTGAATTCCGGACGGACAATCTTTGGGCTCCGCTTTGGCTGTTGTGCCTGTCGGTATTGCTCGGTGGCGCATTGACAATGCGGCGCGCGCTGATCGCGGGTTTCCTCATGGGTCTTTGCTTTGGCGTCTCCATGAAGACATCGCTCCTCGTCATGTCTACCGTGATCGGCGGCTCGATGACTCTGATTTTCATTGGCCGCGAGCGACTGGGTATCGGTTGGGGGCAGATTCTCGGCGCGTTGACAGCGTTCTTCGCCACCGCGTTGATTGTTCCTGCCACGATCATGGCCGCGTTTGCGCTCAATGGCATTTGGCCGCAGTTCCGCTATTGGGTTTTCGATCACAACGTCGTGCCCGGCTTGAGCAACCATCCCGCATGGTGGGTGATTATCTTTGCTGTCGGATTCCCACTCGTCGCTCTCGGGGCGCGTCGGATGGTCGCCGCGACGCCCGAGACCATAGTGGCGGCGCGCCGGAGTTTTGTCTTTGTCACGGCCGGCTTCTTTTTTACCGCGCTCGTTTCCTTTTGGCCCTTTCTGTCGCGGCAGGACTACCTCCCCTTCTATCCGCTCGCCTTTGTTATGTGTACCGGCGCAGTTCTGACGATTTTGGACCACTCGGCACGGAATCGGAATATCGCGAAGATATGGCGCGTCATGCCCATGCCCGCCTTGTTTGGTGTATGCGAATTATTGGTCGCCTTGTTGGTTCATCCTTTCTGGGAAAACAAAGCGAAACTGGAGAGCGATCTTTTGCGAGCCACGCTCAAACTTACTGACCCGGGTGACTTCGTTTTTGATCGCAGAGGAGAAACGGTTTTCCGGCAGCGTTGCTTTTATCCCATTATTGAGACGTTTACCAAGGAACGCATTCGGCGTGGATTGATGGCAGACAATACGATCCAGCGTTGCATCGATACACGCACTTGTGTCGCCACTTTGCCAGATGACATGCCGTCAGCCACGTTCCGCTTCCTCGAACAGAATTATTTGCCGATTGGAAACAGATTGCGGGTGGCAGGTGTCTTGTTGCACTCGTCCACGGACGGGAAGCACTTTGACTTTGAAATCGTTATTCCAGCCTCGTACAAAATCATCGCGCGCGACGCTAGCACTGTAAGGGGTGTGCTCGATGGAGAGCGGTACGAAGGAAAGGAGCGCTTTCTTTCACCAGGCATTCATACGTTTGTGCAAACTTCCGCCGGAGCCAACCTCGTTGTCTTCTGGGCGCAGGCCGTCGATCGCAATTTCAGACCGATCGACAATAGTAGCTCGCCTGACAGCCTGAATTAGATTGCCAACTGTCTTCGTTTCTCTTCTGTTAACCAGCGTGTCATTTCCAACTTTAACTGCTCCGACGTTCGATATCCGCTCGAGATTAATGCTGATCGCGCCACATCCGGACGATGAAGCGTTGGCTTGTAGCGTCCTTCTCCAGCAAGCGGTTCGCGCTGGAGCGGCCATTCGCATTGTCTACGTCACAGATGGGGATGACAATCCCTGGCCACAACGAGCACTCGAAAAAAGATGGCGCTTGAGCGCATTGGATCGAAAACGCTGGGGAAAATTGCGGCGCGCAGAAGCGCTAGCGGCGCTGCGCGTCCTCGATATCGGCCCTGCGGACATTCAATTCCTTGCCCTGCCAGACCAGGGCCTGACCGATCTTCTGTTGCGTGATTGCAACAGCGCTCTCATGCGAATTGCTCAAGTGATCAACGATTGGTCACCCACAGACATCCTTGCGCCTTCAATATTCGACATTCACCCGGACCACAACGCCGTTGCCGTGATGATGCGGCTCATCTTCGCCGATTTTGTGACACAAGGAGTTTCGCAGTGGAATTATTTGGTGCACGGCCGCAGCCCCGCGTTTTTCGACCGCGCCGCGCAATTATCATCATCCGAAGCGGAGATTGCCACAAAACGCGACGCAATTCGCCGCCATCAAACGCAAATCAAACTGTCGAGGCGACGTTTTCTTAGATACGCCACGCGCCCGGAACGCTTTCTTCGTGTGGAACGCGAGAGCGCTGTCTGGCGCGATGGAGCCGTTCATTCCGTTTCTCGAACACGCGACAACCTCAATGTCGATCTTCGCTTTGCGGTCGAGCCGCTTCGTATGCAGAGGAGCAAGCTTTTCATTTTGGGTCGCGATTCGCTTCGGCGAAAACGAGCCTGCCAGATCCGTGTTCCCAGCTGCTCGGGCGATTTTGAAATGTTGGATTGCATGACGAATCGCAGCGTTGGCATCGGCCGTTACCAGGGCCATCGATTTGCCGGCAAGTTCACGCTTCCATTGCATCTGTTTTCGCCGGTCCATGATTTGTTCATCAAAGTCGATCGGCGTTCGTGGTTCTTCGATGAGGCCGGATGGATCGAGATTCCGAGTGCGCCGAGTCTAACCAAGGCGTCTCTGTCCATGATTTCCGCTGAGGCATATTCACAGCGCGATCATTCAATGAGTCGGGCGATTTGATCGGTCCGCTCGTTGGGTTGCTCAAGCAAATTTTGGCGGGCATGTTGGCTTTGTGAGTTGCGGCGCCGTAGCCTTGGTTGCCTGCCATTGCTTCGTCCGTTTGAATGTAGGCGAGACTAGCTGCGAATGAATTGCGTCGCAGGTAACTAGCCCCTAAACTGAATCTTTCCGATTAGTCGCATGAAGCTCTTGGACAAAATCGGCCGGGAATTTTCCGGCTATAACATTTTGGAATCGGGTAAGCGTCTCCTCGACCGCAAACCCCTGCAATGCAGTCTGTACGTGACAGATCGTTGCAATCTCGATTGTGCCTATTGCACCGAATACGACAACAGCCGGCCGCACCCGAGCCTCGACGATTTGAAAAAATGGATACGGAAAATTCGCGACCTCGGCACCATGCGCATCGCTCTTGTCGGCGGCGAGCCGCTCATGCACCCGAACATTGTCGAAATTGTTCGCTACTGCCGCGAACTTGGCTTCGCTACGAGTCTAACGACCAACGGCTTCCTGCTTACGCGTAGACTCATCGCACAATTGGAAGATGCCGGCCTACAGGTCATGCAGATCAGCGTTGATCGAATGACGCCGAGTGCAATTACGAAAAAGTCATTCAAGACGATTTTGCCGAAGCTCGATTACTTTCGTGATTCAAAAATCAGTCTGCATATCACCGGAGTGATTTGTGCCGATACTTTGCCCGAATCGCAAGCAGTGCTTGAGACCGGTCTGGCGCGTGGAATCCCCACTGAAGTTCGCCTGGTCCATGCGGATCCCTCGCAGCGGTTTCGTGTCGATCGCGGCCAGCGGGAAGAACTCGAACGCTTCATCGATTCGATGGTCGAACGAAAACGTCGCGGCGAAAAAATTCACACGAGCGAGGCGATCCTCAATTACCAACGCAGCCTTCTCCGGGGCGAGCACGTAGAGTGGACCTGTATGGCTGGCTACAAATTATTCTTCGTCTCCGCGCAGGGGAAATTCTGGATCTGCAGCATGGTGCATACAGACAAGCACATTATGAATGTCACGCTGGACGATCTCTACGCAAACTACCGGAAGAAATCGTGCCAGAAAGGTTGTGGTGTTTATTGCGCAGTGAGTGCTTCGCTGCTTGTGGAAAAACCCGCTCAGGTTCTCGGCAGGGAAATCGTCGCGCGTGCCAAACGCATTCCATCCATGTTTCGTGGTTCCTTAGCTCCGGCTGCCGACAACACGGCGACGCAAAGCGCTGCTATCGCAAATCCAGATGGAGCGAACGAGATGAACGGCAGCGCTAAAGGCAGCCCATCCGCAGATGACGGCATAACTTTGCGGAAAGGCATGTAACAAAAAGCCACACGCCAGGATCCAGACGTAAACGTTCCTTCGAGCTGCGATCAGCCGGAAAGCGCGGTCGAACGGCGCAACATCGTCGAGCAGACGGCCTTTCACCATTTTCACCCGGCGTTTCGCAAACTCATCCAACAAATGGGATCCGATGAGAAGGGCGAAAAAAAAGAACACGTTTGGAAATTGACCGCTTCGCCACAATTGAAAAACGATCACTGCCCACCATGAGTTCTCGATCAAATAATCGAGATGATGTTCCCATTTGCCGCGCTCGGTGGTTTCGATTTTTACGCGCGATTGCTTTCCGTCCAATCCATCGACGATGCCAAATACAAGCGCAGCGATGATTCCGAGGCCGATACGGCCAAGTGCGAATGCAACGGTAGCGCTGCATCCAATGATGAAACCCGCAATCGTGATTTGATTTGGCGTGATTCGCGTTTTGCAAAGAAGCGAGATGATTGCGTTTTCTATCGGCGCGTGAATGTAAGCCGGCAGATCGAGCGTTCCTTTTTGCGCAGAATCGAGAATGACGCGCTCGGCCAGACGACGGTCATGCTCCAGCGGCACCCGGAAGCAGACTGGCCGCACGTGCCGGCGCATGCTGGCGATGTAATCGTCTTCCTTTGCCGCGTCGACGGTATCGATCCTGGCGTGGTCGCTGATCCTTGTGAGTTCGTTCAAGAACGGCGCTGCAGGTGAAAGCCCGAAAAGAAAATTTCTTGTGACCAATGCAGGCCCACACGGATTTCGGATTAAAGAGCGAGCAAATTCAGGTGGATTTGAATCGACAAGCGCCGCGGATGAAGGCTTTGCGCAGAGAGCGGCAAGCAAACGCGCGTCACAATAAACATTTGCGGGTACTATCAAGAAACGCTCCAACGGGCTTTGTTTCAATATGAGCTTGGGAGTAAGAGATTCTGTTGCGCTCGAGACAACATGGACAGTTATCTGTTCGCGCGGCCAAGAAGGCTTCGATAATTCGGCTCCGATTTCAGGGGTTTTCGAAAAAACAATCGCCTCGCGAAATCCGAGTCGCTGCAAAATACGCAGCAAACGTTCCAGTAAGTTGACACCGCACAATTCGGTCAATGCCTTGGGGTCATCTGCGACCAGAATTGGCAGAATATTCTCCATCGCCCGCGAGATTAACGGTGGAGTGTGCGCAGTGCCAACTGTGAGTGCTTATTCAGTCGAGGCTCGACCTGGATTTGCGACTCAAAAATGAGCGTCACGCAGCCCGCGGATGGCTGGCGATAATGCGGCCGTCTTTCATCTCATGAATCCAATCGCAGGCGTCGGCGATCACCGGATTATGCGTCGCCAGAAGCAGAGCTTTGCCGCCTTTTTGGACGATATTTTGCAGCAGTTCAAACGCGCGCTCCGAGTTGGCAGTATCCAGATTGCCGGTCGGTTCGTCCGCCAGAATGACTCGAGGATCATTGGCGAGGGAGCGTGCGATAGCCACACGTTGTTGCTCGCCTCCGGAGAGATGACGACTGGGTCTTCGCAATTTGTCGCCCAAACCAACTGCTTCCAGCAGGCCGGCAGCGCGTTCGCGCATCTCGCCATCGGAAAGCTCCCCCAGTTTTCGCATCGGAATCATCACGTTCTCCTGCGCGGTGAAATCCTCCATCAGAAAATGGAACTGAAAAATGAAGCCGATGAACTTGCTGCGCTTGTACGCCAACTCGTCATCGCTCAGCTGAGCCACCGGCTCCGATTCAATTGAAACGCGGCCGGCGTCAGGCAGGTCGAGCAGCCCGAGAATGTAGAGCAACGAACTTTTGCCGCAGCCGGACGGGCCGACAACGGCGTGGACGCTTCCGGCCTCGACCTTCAGCGACACACCGCGTAAGGCGTGTACGCGTTCTTCCTCTTCGCCAAGGTAGCGTTCGACGCCTTCGCAACTGAGGCAAACGTCCGAGTTCATCGTGAACCTCGTATCGTGACCACCGGCGGCAACTCAGCGGCGCGTCGTGCGGGGACATAACTCGCGATGAACACCGCCAGAATCGCGAGCAACGTTGCAAAGACGTAATGGCGCCAGTCCCATGTCACGAGAAAGTAGTTCGTGTAAAGCAAACCGCGGAGGCGAATGGGGATGTGCGATACGCCCCAGGTCATCAACGCGCCCAACGAACAACCGAGCAGCGATCCGGCCGCCGCGATCAACGCCCCTTGCCACAAAAAAATCGAGGAAATGTCGATGCGGCGGTAACCCATCGAACGCAAAATCGCGATCTCCTTAATTTTTGCCAGCACCGACATCGTAAGCACGTTAAAAATGCCGAAGCCAGCCAACAGAATGATAAGAGACACGGTGATTGCGACAGACATTCTTAAGGTCAGAAAGAGTTGCAGCGTGCTTTCCTCGCGTTCCTGCCAGCTCGAGGCGTTGTGTTGAAAAAGCGTTTCGAAACGGCTGGCCAACGCAGGCGCGCGGTTGGGATTTCGCAGTTTGTATATGATCATCGACGCACCGGAAGGTTGTTGCAGAAGGGCCTGCGCCACTCGCGCATGGGCGTAAATCCGAGTCGCATCAATCGAGCCAATGCCCGCGCGCGCGATTGCGGCAACGGTGAACCGCCAGTATTCGCCGTTGGGCGCGAGCAATTGCACGGTGTCGCCGACGCCAGCCTGAAGCAGTTCCGCCAGGCGCGAGCCGATGATGATCGAGCTGGTGTTGTTGCGAAAATCATCAAAGTTGCCGTCGACTAATTGGTGAAGAATATCGGTCGTCTGCGCGTGCAGGGCTGGATCAATGCCGTAAAGATCGACAGTAGCGTTCTCAAATCCGGCGCGAGCGCTAACGGTTCCGCGCAGGACAGGCGAACAAGAAACGACATTAGAAAATTGCCTGCTCACCCGCATGATCTCATTGGGGTTGCTGATGCCTTCAAAATACAGACGACGTCCCATGTTTGCTTTGGAGCCTTTCGCGGAAACCATGAGCGGTTCGTAGCGCGGTCGGAAACGCGATTTGATGACCAGCGCCCCATTGCTGCCGATGGTTGAGTCGATGAAATAACGTGCGAAGCCCTGCGTCTGCGCTTGCGTGCAGATAAAGATGGCGACGCCGAAAACCACGCCGCTAAGGCTCAGAAGCAACGCGCGCTTGCGGTGCGTTAAAAAGCGTAGCGCAATATACAGCGGCGGCGTCATGGCCCCTTCGGCGGGGGCGGTGAACTGACCATTCGCTGCCGCACGGTTTCGCCGGAGTGGAATTTGTCCTGGTCGGAGACGATCACGTGACTGCCTTCATCCAAGCCATTGGTCACCTCCGTAAAATCCAGTGTGCGAAATCCGACCCCGACCGTGCGCGAATGTACAATACCATGCTTCACGATTAACGCTTGATCGACAAGCAGGGCACGTGTCGGCACCAGAAGAGCGTTGTCATGCGTCCCGGTGATGATGTTCATTTCGCCCGTCATTCCCGCCATCAAATTGTCGGGCGGATTTTCCATCTCCAGCACAACAGTGTAACGCTGCGTGGTTGGATCGGCAGCAGGTTGAACTGACGTGACTCGCGCGGTGAAACTCCGTGTGCGATACGCGTAGAGCTGCACCTTCGCTTTCATTCCCGGTTTCACTTCGCCCACGTCCTCCTCGTTTACCTCGCCGCGAACGTAATTTTTACGTGATGACACAGTGAACAGCTCGTTGCCGTCTGACACCAGTTCCCCATCAATTGTCTGCACGTTAGTGAGAAGCCCGTCGATAGGCGATCGGACTTCCGCGCTCTTCATCTGGGCCTCTAATTTTCTTGTTGTTTCTTCAAGCGAATTGAGATTGCGATCTCGCTCGATTCGCTCCGTTTCTACCGCCCCTCTCAGCCGGTTTGCTTCGCTCCTGGCCTTTTGAAATTCAACAGCGGGCACATTGCCGGAGGAGACTACTTTCTCCAGCCGCTGCAGATTGTCCTCAGCCGCTTTGAGTAACTCAGACGAGGGTAGCGGGAGCGCCGCGCGGTCAACGGCGGCCTGCAAATCGGCGCGCGCCTGCTTGAGTTGTCGAGCGGTCCCTTCGTCGGCGATCGTTGCCAGCAACTGGCCTTTTTCTACGTTCTTTCCGATTGCGCCGCGACCGGCCGCGAAAGGTTCCGCCAATTGGATGAAGCCGTCATTTTGCGCTCGTATACGAACGACAAACGCCGGCTCGATCCGAACCGTCCCGTAAACGGCGGAGATGGCCGTGCCCCGGCGGACTGTAACCACTTCTGCCACCGGCATCAGGAAATAATACACCAGCACGACAAGGAGCACGACCGCCGCTCCACCGACCCATAAAATCGTTTTTGATTCCGGCAATTTCAATCGCAGGAACTAATGCACGTTTGGCGCGGTGTCGTCTGAAAATTGGAAATAGTGCCCAGTGGCACGATCCCATTCTGCAAGTGCCATATTGTGCTGATAAATAGCATCCAGCAGGCCGCTTCTGGTTTTTAGGAAGGCATTTTCACTGACGCGGTATTCGTAGGGCGAGGCGAGGCCGCTGGCGACATTTTCCCGAACCGTCCGGGCGCCTTCCTCTGCAGCGACGGACGCTGCCGAGAGCGATCCTTCGCGGGCTTCAATTCCCCTAAGGTCGTTGGCGATTCGCGAGAGTTCGCGGCCGACATTTGCTTCCAGTTTCCTGCATGTCAATTCGTTCATTTCCCGTGCAGCGCGCGCCTTCAACACTGCACCTCCTACTTCGCCGTTATCGATCACCCGCCACGTATATGCTGCCTTTTCACGAATCTCCGACCCGATAAAGTCCTGTGTCTTGCTCGTTGACCCCTGGCGATGGATACCTGTTACAGGAACGAACTCAGCGGGAATGCTTCCCACGACGACAGGATAATAGCCGGCCGCGATGATCCGTTGATCCTCGTTAGCAGCGCGGACGAATAAGCGCGCGAGCTTTAGATCGGCTCGTCGTTGCAAGGCGGCTGCTGTTTCGGAATCAACATCAACGCGCCGTGGAACGAACTGCAGTTCGCCTTCCGGCTCGGGCAACGTTGATTTTCCAGGATCGATTCCCATCGCTTCCGCCAATTTCAATTGCGCTTGCCGATACGCGCCGTGCGCGCTTTCAATTTGCGGGACCAGCTCGGAGGACTGGACAGTTGCGCTTGTGAATGCGCTCTTATCGGCCAACCCGGCTTCAAAACGATCTTTCTGAGTCGTAACGTTCTCCTCCAATTTTTGTCGTTGTTCGTCTCGAATTGACTCAAGCGACCGATTATAAAGCGCCGTGTAAAACGCCAGCCGCGCCGCGTGCAGCTGCTCCACTACTGCGACATTCAATTGCTGTTGAGCGATGAGAACTTCAATGTCTCCACGCCGGAGCGACGGCGGCACAGCCATGTCGAACAAAGTCTGTGTGAGCCAGCCGCGCCCGACGAAAAAGCCCTTTACTCCGCTCTCACCGGCCCGGTGACCCGCCTGAACGCCAGCCGGCGCGCCCAATTCGGCGTGAGGCCAGACGACGGAACGAAAAACCAGCCGCTGCCCAGCCGCTTGTTCAAGACCCGATTTCGCTTCCTGGATCGCGGGATTTTTTTCGAGTGTGGTCTGGAGAACGCGTTCCAGGGTAATGGCGTGCGCTGTGTGGCCGAAACAAACTACGAGAAACGGGATAAAAAGGTGAATAACGGCCCGCTCTAGCCGCTTCCCTGTGGGAAACGCAACTCTGATGTGTTTAACATCCGCGTGTCGCGTCGCCCACAGGGCGACGGCTACAGACTGGCTGGCCAGAGTCGCAGATGATCTGTTCATCGTTCGCTTAATTTTTGCGGCGGTCGCGCCACATCCGAAACCCGTGCTGCATTGGGCTTTTCACTCTTGGCCTTTGTAATTTGTGATCCGAAATCGAGTGCTTCAGCTGAACTCGCACAAGCGTGTGCCAGCCGGGCGAGAGCAACGTTGTGCAGGTAAATCGCGCTCAACCGAGTGGTGCGCGTCCGGGTGACGTCGGACGCGGCTTGCAGGACGTCGAGCTGTGTCCCCAAACCGGCAGCAAAATTGCCTTTCGTCATCTCAAGAGACTCGTCCGCTGTCTGCACATTTTTTGTCTCCGATTCCAGGACGCGATCTGCTTGTTGAAGATCCAAGAATGCGCTGCGCACTTCTGAGGCGACGCTCCTCCGCGCTGCTGCCAGAGCTTGCACTGCTGCCTCGCGTCGGGCGCGCGTTGCCTGCATGCGACCTTTCGTCGCGAATCCGTCGAAGATATTCCACGTTGCGTTTATCCCTACCACGCCCCCGTAGTTAAATTCCGGGCCTACATCCGGGTCACGCTCGCTGTAAACTTCATACCCGGAAAACGCGCGCACATGTGGACGCATCGCGCTCCGGTCCAGAACGTATTGTCGATCTTCAATCTCGATATCCTTCTCCCGCGCCTTGAGGACAGGCCGGTTCGTGTCAGCCCGGGCCAGGCAATCGTTAAGATCCGCATGATTGGGCCGATATTGCAATTCACCAGAAATCTCGAACGGCGGCGCCTGCCGTCCAGGCGGCAGATCGGTGCCGAAAAGTTCCGCCAACCGCAGGTACGAGTTTTTCAATTCAGTTTGTGCATTGAACAGTTCTGGCTGCTCGTTGGCTAGGGCTACCTCGGCTCGTTGAACGTTCAATTTACTCACCATCCCGGCGCTCAATTGTTCCTGCTGATTTTTGAGTTCTTCGTTTAATACCCGAACAGAATCTTCGCGCACCCGGATTTTTGCGCGGTTTAACAGCAGTTCGTTGAAGGCGATTCGCACATCCATCGTCACGCGGTTAGCAATTTCCTGAAGCTCATAATTTGCTTTAGCGATGTTCAACTGTGCGATTGCAACCTGGCTGGTTACTGCTCCGCCGGTGTAAAGGTTCTGTTCGAGGCGCAATATTGCGTTGTAATCTTCCTGTCGCAGGTTCGTCTGGCTCTGAGTCTGTCGTTTATCGTACAGCCCGCTGGACGCTAATGAGGGCAGAAATCCGGACCGTGCTTCAATGAAACCGCCGCGCGCTGCCAGAACCTTCTTTCGCGCAATTAAGATTTCCGGGTTGTGCTCTTGGGCGACGGCGACCGCCTGGTCGATGGTGTACACGGGGAGGGCCCACAGGGCTTTCGGAGAAACGGCCAATGCAGTCGCGATCAGCATGCTGATGGCTGCAAACTTCAAGCGCATTTCGTTTTATCTCCTTGCAAGGGCTTTCCTTGCACCAGGAATGCCCGTGACTTTTCCCTTTATATCAGTTCTTGCAAGCGGGCGCGACTTCGGACACATTCCGCGCTTGCAATATTTAAGGGCTACAGGTAAGCACAGCCTATCGTGAGGGCCTAACTTGGGTCTTGCTCCGAATCATTTAATTCAGGTAGCCTTTCACCTTTAACAACTTAGAAATGAGAAAAATAAGAATTGCCATTGTGGGCGTCGGCAACTGCGCCAGCTCTCTCGTCCAGGGAATCAATTTTTATGACGGCTCCTCCGCCGACGGCACCACTATCGGTTTGATGCACCGGCAGATCGGTTCGTATCGGCCAAGCGATATCGAGGTTGTCGCGGCTTTTGATATCGACCGGCGTAAAGTCGGTCTCGACGTCAGCAAGGCGATCTTTTCGCCGCCCAATTGCACAAAGGCCTTCTGTGAGAAAATCAAACTTACCGGCGCAATCGTGAAGATGGGCTGCGTTCTGGACGGGTATGCTCCGCATATGAGCGATCAGGATCCTCTACGCACCTTTCTTCCACTAGAGAAAGAATCCACTCGCGAAGAGATCATCGCCGAACTGAAAAACTCCTCGGCGGAACTGATGATTAATTATCTTCCTGTTGGATCGGAACAGGCGACCCGTTTTTATGCCGGCTGCGCGCTCGAAGCGGGGCTGGGGTTTGTGAACAATATCCCCGTGTTCATCGCGAGCGATCCCAGATGGTCGAAGCGTTTTGCCGACAGAAATCTGCCCCTCATCGGCGACGATATTAAGGCGCAAATGGGCGCGACGATCCTGCATCGGATGCTCGTCGATCTTTTCCGCAAACGCGGCGTGAAACTCGTGCGCACTTATCAATTAAATACCGGCGGGAACACCGATTTTTTGAACATGCTCAATCGCGCTCGCCTCGCCTCGAAAAAGACTTCAAAGACCGAAGCAGTGCAATCGGTGATCGGCGACCGCCTGGCGGACGAAAATATTCACATTGGCCCGAGCGATTATGTGCCGTGGCAGCTTGATAACAAGGTTGCCTTCATCCGCGTGGAAGGGAGACTCTTCGGGGACGTGCCGATGGAAATCGACGTGAAACTGTCGGTTGAAGATTCGCCAAATTCCGCCGGCGTGGCCATCGACGCTATCCGCTGCTGCAAACTAGCGCTTGATCGCGGGATCGGCGGCGTGCTGCATTCCGCCTCTGCGTTCTTCTCAAAACATCCGCCGGTCCAAATGACCGACGACGAAGCCTATCGCTGCGTCGAACAATTCATTCGCGGCGAGCGCGAGAGCTAGTCAGCTCGAACGCAACGAGGTAGCCCAGCCCTTTTTCGGGTTGTGTCTTCCCGTCAAAAACCATCGGGCGCAACCGGCCGAATCTCATCTTCGAGTCGCGCGGGCGGAAGCTGTTCCAGCCGGTGCCACTCGGTTTGGAGTTCCTCCGCAGAGTAAGGCAGTAGACGGCCCAGCGCGGTCGAGAACAAACCGGCCTCCACTTCAAGGCCGGTAATTTCCCCGACGGCTTTCCAGTAAGCCGCCAACTGTGGGCGGTAACGCGCGCGAAAGACTTCGGCATCGCTTGAGGAAACATCGTTGGTTTTCCAATCAAGCAGAAGACACCGGCCAGCTTTGCGGTTAATCATGATCGAATCGATCAAGCCCTCGAGCACGCTGCGGTCGTTTCTGCGCCAGGAAAATGGAAACTCGGCATGAAACAGCGTTTCATTGCTCGCAAGAAAACGAGCAATGCTGGCATCGCTGAACAAATTCCGGCGCGTGGCGTTCCAGTCTTTCACCGTGGCTTTTGCGTCGGGAGACATCGGCAATTGTTCTTCGAATAACTTTTGCGCGGAATCGATTCCGCCTTTCCAATCCAGGTGCTCGAAAAATTGGTGCCACCAACGGCCATAGAGGGTGGCCAGATTATCGAGCCGCGAGCGCGACCGCACCTCCGCCGTCACTTCCGAATCGAGCGCGCTCGGTGTGATCTTGCGCACGAATTCCGAAGCGCGCTTCGCCGCGCACTTGAGTTCGGGAGAAGTTAACGGTTCGATTTCGGCGCCGTTTTTCTGCGACGCTTGCCGCACGGTCTGGGAAGGTTCGAGGACCTCATCGATCGTGCTGCTGTGTTGATCGAATTCGCCGGAATAAGAATCCTTGTCGCGAATCAGCCGTCGAAGTTGTGCTGTTCTGGGCAGTTTGCCCTCGCTGCTAGTGAAGATTTCCTGATCGAGCACAACTACGAGCGCGTGGCGCGCCCGCGTTGTTGCGACATACAGAAGGCGTTCCAGTTCCTGCTGTTGGGCACGCTCGATCGCGTCTTTCAAATCCTTCGATTTGTCTTGTTTGCCGAACGCGATAATCAGTTCACCATCCACGGGCGATTTCACGAAATGTGGATAAGGCGGCGAGTGCGGCCGCAGCTCGCGCGCGAGGAATGGCACGATCACCGCCTGCCATTCCGAGCCTTTTGCCTTGTGCGAAGTGATGAGTTGGATCGCGTTGTCGTCGGCGGAAAAACGGACGGCGCGCGGCGTCGGGAAATCGTTTCGTAAGTGTTCGGCGAACTCCGCCAGGATCATTCCATTCGCTTCTGCTTCCGCCGTTTGTGCGAGCAAGGCATCGAGTTCGCGTGTGAGATCGCCGAACTCCGTCGCGGGTAGCAGGAGCAAACGCTGACGCAATTGTGTTTGCTCGATGATCAACGTAACGGCGTCGAATAACGCCAGGCCCTCTGCGCGTTGGCGAATTTCCGCGAGCGTACGTAAGAGCGAGGAAATTCTTCCGGTCGCCGATAAAATCTCGTCGATGCGAAATCTCGCTTTCTGCCCTTCGGAAAAGACCGCAACATCGTGATCGGACGCGCCGAAGATCTCGCGGAGGACGCCGACGATTTCGTAAGCATTGAGCGGGTCTGTCATGATCGTGAGGAGCGCGGTCAGCCACGCATAAGCCGGGCTGTCGCCTTTGACGTCGTTTTCAGATTGTATCGCCACCGGCAAACCGACGCGGCGTAATGCTGCGGCCGTTGTTTGCAGCCACGCTTTGCGCGGACAAAGGATCGCCACTTCCCGCCACGAATCGGCCGAAAGTTTTTTCAGTCCTGCGTCCTTGATCCATCGCGCAAGATATTCCGCTTCGATGCGCGCCTTTTGGTAGTCCTTCAGTTTTTTTCCTTCCGGCAACAACTTCTTCGCAACAAGCGGCACGCGAATGACTTTCCCGGGAAGAATTCCCGGGCGCGGTTGCAATTCGACGAAGCGCACCTGTCCGTCCTTGTTATTCAAAATCTCACGGAAAGTTTCGTTAACGAAATCGAGCTGCTTCTGGTCGAGCCGAAACGTGACAGCAAATTCCAAACTCTCGCCGTGCTTGTCGGCAATGAGCGCTTCATGAACAGCTCGGTAATAGTTCAGGTCCGCCCGCTGCCAGTAAATCGATTGCTGGAAATCGCCGACCATGCAGAAGTACCCGGGCCGCGGACCCAGATGCCGATCTTGCAACCAAAGACCCCTCGCTTCCGGCGGGCGAGTCGCTTCCAACAGCACGGAAAATTGCAGCGGCTCGGTGTCCTGCGCCTCGTCAAGAATGACACGAAAGTTTTCTTCGCGAATCCTCTGCGCGGCGACCGGATGTTGCAGCAACTCTTCCGCGAGCGCGATTTGATCTGCGTAGGTGACGAGCCCGTGGTCGAGTCGAAAGTCGAGATAATCACGTTGCACCTCCGCCGCGACGCAGGTGGCGGCGTCGCAAATCCATTTTCGCAGCGGCGCAAATTTCTCCTGCCACAGCTGAGTGAACTTGGCGTTTGCCGCCGTGAAACAAACCGGCCAGCGCAAGTAATCCCAATCGCCGGCGTGACGTGTCTCCCATTCGCGCAATTCCGCCTGAGATTTGCTGATGTTGTCTCGGCCCGCTTGATCGACCTGTTGATAGACCTCAGCGAAATCGAGCGGCGGACAGCGCGACAGCCGGCGCACCTGTAAAACAGCCGAAGCCGCGCATCGCGCCAGCTCCATGAGATCCCGCGCCTGTACGAAGCGCAAAAGCATGGCGCGATCTTTTTCGCCTAGCGAACGGCCGATGCGCGTTTGATTCTGCGCAAACTCCTGCCACAGATCGCCGTCGTCTTCGACCAACTCGAGCGGGGCAGGCAAACCAAGATAATGACCGAAGTCGGTCAGGAGTTTCATGCAGAACGAATGGATCGTGCCGAAGAAGGCGCGATTGAATGCAGTCTGCACTTCCTGTCGCAAATTTTCCTCGAGCAGAGCTTGCCGCGTGCGCTGTTGCATTTCGTCCGCCGCACGATTGGTGAAGGTGACGACTACCAGATGCGGCAGAGTGTCCGCGGCGTTCGGCGAACGCGCGATCGACAAGACGCGCTGCGTGATCGCAGTGGTTTTACCCGAACCGGCGGACGCGACCACGGAAAAATTGCGGTCCAGCTCGCTGGCAAAACGAGCGCGTGCGGATTCGTCGCGCGGCTTCACCATGTTTCCCACTCCTCTTTCTCAAGGACGAGCGCGGGATGCGTCAGCGCCCATTTATCTTCCAAAATATCGTTATCGATCTGCAACGTCGCGAGCGGATAGAGCGCGCTGTAACCAAAGGCCGGACGGATTTCACCTTTCATTCCGAAAACCCCAGTACGCTGCATTTCCGCTAGATCGCCAAAGACGTCTGTATGCGCTGCTAGATCGACAACGGACAATTGTGGCGCGACGTTTTTAACCATGAGCGAAATAATGCTCACGCTCACTTCGGCGGCGCCCAGCTCGCGCATGGCTAGCGCGTAAAGACCGAGCTGCAGCGTTGTGCCTCTAACCAGATTATCGTGCAGATCGGAGGCCTTCAGTTCCTTGGTCGAACCGGTTTTGTAATCGACAACCCAAATCTTTTGCCCGGCGAAACTGTCCGCGTCACCTTGCGCTAGCGCCAAATCGATTTGGCCGTGCAGCTCAAGTTCCACGCCATCGGCAATTTTCACCGCACCTTCGCGACCAACGGCCACCTCCGTCGCCATCCATTCCCACCCTTTCGCACTTCCGATTTTGGCGCCGAGGTACCGCGCGAGATAACGCGCGTTCAACCAGCCCGAAGTCCACCAATCAGGGACGACTTTGCCTGACAACTCGCAAAGACGCCGAAGTGCCGCACAGCGTTCGTCCGCGGCAAGCCGGATGCGCTTGTCGATCTTTGTTAAGGCCGGAAACGCCGAGAAAATCCTCCCGTCCCTGGCTTCGACAATATTCGCCAGCCAGTCATGCACCCATTTACCTGTCGTCGCCGTCCACGAATTCGCGGCGTCCTCCGGTGCTTCCACGCCGAGATAACGCTTCATCCAGACAATTGCTGGCGACGAAACCATTCGTTGGAGATCGCTCACACTCAGCGTCGGCACCGGTCGATACGACTCGTTGGGCCGCAATGAGAAATCATATTCACCGGCAGGTTTGGAGGAGTCACGGCGGGTGTTGAACGCGATCAGCGTTTGCTGCACGTCCGTCCCTACCGCAGCAGGCTTTGGCAACAGCGCGGTGGCGCGTTGCAGATTTTTTAACGTCGTTTGGGTGAGCGGCTCACCCCGCGTTTTGAGATAAAGTTCGGTAAAACATTCGCTCGGATTCCAAAAGCGCTCCGGCGCATCTTCCTGCACCAGACTGGCCGCGACCGTCACGCCTTCGCTGGCCGATTCGAGGAGTGCATCGAATTGCCGTAACGCGATCGCGCGTTGCTCGCCCGGCCCGACATAGAGCGAATGGTTTTCGCGCACACTGGTGTGGCCCTCGCCCTGGCTTCCCTGGCGCGCTGCGCGCTTGTTGAGCTGTTGCACGCTGCGATTGAAGGCATGAATCTCTTCAGCGCGTGCGAACTCCGCTCCGGCCGGCGGCGGCCATGCCCCTTCGTTCCAGCCTGCAAGAATCAAGTGCGACCATTCCTGATTTTGCGCGCGCGCCACCGTGAGCAATTGCACGCGCGCATACGGATGGTCGCCTGCAGCTGAGCGGGCGGCAGCGGAGGTCGCAGCCGTTTCCTCCAGCCAGCGCAAAAAAAGCGCGCGTGAAAATTTCACCTCGAGACACTGCGACCAATCACGCGCGACGCTGGCAAGTTCGAGCGCGTGTTGCTTCCAATCGAGATGGGCGAGCGCAGCGTGAGTCTGTTCGAGAAACTGCGCGAGGGTGGCGCGTGGCGGAAGAAACGGCAGCGCCCGCAGAGCTTCGGCAGCCGAGTGAGACTTGTCGTCCGCGCGCGTGGCACAGAATTCGCGCAGCAGTTCAAGATCGTCCAGCAAAACCTCCCTGTAACTTTCGCGCAGAATTTTTTCGAAAACTTGTTGACTGATTTTGGGCGATACGACCGCCGGGTCTGGCAACGCATTTAGAAAACGCAGAAAGGAATTGAGTCGTGGCGCGCGTTGCAATTCGATCCAGGCCTGCCACTCCGCCGATTCGAAAATGCCGGGAACAATGTGGCCGAGCCCGTCATTGTGCGGGATTTCAAGCCGCTCCAGCGAGCTCGCGACCAGCCGCGGCAACGCCCCGCTCCCGGGAAAAATCACGCCGAGCCGCGCGCATTTCTCATTTGCCAAATAACGAACGCATTGCCGCGCGATCGCTTCGGCTTGTTCCGAAAAGTTTGTGCCGATCAGAAAATCAAAGCGCTTCGTCGTTTCCGCGCCTCCGCGCATTTCCATTTCGCTGAAAAGCGAATCGCCGAGCGCGGTGGTCGCTCTCGGCGCGCGTTGGGCTTCGCCACAAACTTCTTCCCAAGAGCCGATCCAGCAAAGATCGACATCGGAAAAGTTTTCTCGCGGTTCTTCGAGCACGATCGTGGCGTTTTCTGCCAGTTCGACCGCGGCGCGCAGGAGAAACCACTCTGCCCAATGCGCTCCGTCGAACCCGGTGATAAGCACGTGAGAAAATTCCCTGCCACGCGCCGCTTGTTGCAAACGCCTTCGATCAGTCTCGCCGGGAAGTAGAAACCCGCATTTTCTCAGCAGTTCGTTAAAACGCTGAACCGCTGGCGCAAACGATGGCAGCCCGAGTTCTTGGAATTTCCAACCGGCAGTTTCGAGGCGATCCAATGCACGCAGCAATAGCGCGGGCGCACGAGCAACAGCTTTGGCAGCAAGTGCTTCAGATTCGTTAGGCCGATCTTCCATTTCGCTAGCCGCAATTGCGAGCAGCAAACGGAGATGTTCAGGCTCAGCAGCCGGGGTCGCATCATTCAACGCGAGCAACGCACGTAGACTCGATGGCGTCACAAACCGCAAACCCAGATGCGAACAGCCCTTTGCGATCAAGCGCGCCTTAAGATCGTTGGCCTGCCCTCGCGTGGGAACGACCACTAGCGCACGCAACTCGCGTTGCCACGTCCCGGGCAAAACCTGGTCGAACCAGGGGGTGACCGCATTGTCCCAAGCTTCCTGCAGGGATGGTACAACGAGCAGAAGTGGCCCCGATCGTTTCACACGTTAAACGATCCTGCCAAGGATCCTTTTGTCCTCCACGCGTCGCGTAACGCCGTCTCGATCCAGCCGCTCGAGTAAGGGCACCATGATACGCCGCGAACTCTCAAGTGCCTGACGCAGCTCGCTTACGGTAGCCGGTCCATGCTTGGAAATGAATTCGGTGATTCTCGCCTTCATGTGTTCGAAATTATCCCGCAATAAAACGGCATCCGGACCCACTTCGATCACTTGTCCACTGTCAATCAAAAAGCGGAGAACATGCTGCGCGCGTCGATCCGGTTCGATTTCACGGCGTGGCAGGGGATCGAATGGTTTATGCGAGAGCGATTCGCGGATGCTTCTCTCAACTGGTTCGAGGTCGGCAGGCAATAGCGGTCGATGAGAAATCCGCGCTATGGCCGACCCTTTGCGAACGAAATCCTTAACGCACAAATCCGCTATCAACGCTTCGAACACATTCGACTCTTGAATGCGCAGCGTCGAACGAAGCTCATTTAAATCAAGACCGGCGCGCTCCGGATTGCACTTGTGCACTTCATCGATCAAACTGCTTGCCCGCTCTCGCAGCTGCTGCCAGGTCTTGCGATCCGTCGCTATTTCGCTGCAGAGCACAATTTCGCCGGCGCATTGCAGCCGCGCTAAAGCTTCGGAGATTTCGCCGTCGCTAAAAGGCGACTTGTTCAACAGGGCCTTTCTCAGCACAAATTCGCGCAGCGCAATCTCAGACCGAACGCAAACATCGATGTCATGCGGTGCGGTCGCGCGCGCTCTCAAGAATCGAATCTGTGCGTTAGAGCGGAAATTCGCTCGATCGGCGTCGGGATCGAGCACTGTTCCGCCGGCAATGGTGTTTTGTTCGGAAGAATCGCGGAGAACGAAGCGATCGCCGACAAATGCAACAATCGGTGAATCGAGCTGCAGCCGACCAATTGCGTTTTGCCCGGCTCCAAGCGCGGGTTTGTCCAACAATGTGATCTTCGCAGCAATGCGACCCGTTCCAAAATGAACTTGAATGGAACTGCCATTCTTGATCGGACGCGCTGGAGGAGAGTTTCGCTTCAGTCGCGACGATCTCTCCAGAAGCACGTCGATTGTTGCATGCGGACTGCCGAGGCCGGGAACAGTAATAAGGTCACCGCGTTGCATTCCGTTCTCGCCGATTGAGAGATCAGGCAGATTGATGGCCGTGCGCATTCCCGGTCGAGCGATTTCGATGTCGCGACCATGGTTTTGAATGGAACGAACCCGAGCTGAAATCTCTCCGGGCTGAACGACAACATCCTGGCTGCGCCGAATCGAACCGCCGCTCAAGGTGCCCGTGACGACCGTGCCGATTCCACGCAGCGTAAACGCGCGATCGATGAACAAGCGCGGCTTGCCGAAATCGCGCTGTGGATGCATGGCTGCTAGCTCGGACGCGATTGCGCCCTTTAGATTTTCAATTCCCGCACCTGTGCGGACAGAAGTTGGAACAATCGGCGAGCGCGCAAAAACCGTCTGGCACATTTGAATTCGAATTCCATCGGTGACGCTATCGATCTTTCTCAAATCGCTTTTCGCGAGCGCGACCACGGCCCGTTTCACTCCGAGATACATCAAAATTTGCAAATGCTCTTCCGTTTGCCGCATCCAGCCGTCGTCGGCCGCAACAACGAAAAGCGCGAGATCAATCGAGCCGACGCCCGCGATCATGTTCCGGACGAAATCCTCGTGGCCGGGAACGTCGATGATGCCTGCGTGAATCGTCTGGCCATTCGGCGCGGTCAGATTCAATTCGGCGAAACCGAGCTCAATCGTGATTTTCCGCGCTTTTTCTTCCGGCAAGCGGTCCGGATCAGTTCCGGTCAGCGCTTTGACGAGTGCGCTTTTGCCGTGATCGACGTGGCCTGCTGTGGCGATCACGAAGTGCCGGGTGCTCACTTCCTGCACACCGCGCTGATTGCTTGGATGACCAGACCATCCTGCTGTGGGAAAATCGTGCGCAGATTGAGTTTGAAGCGATCGTTCGCGATGTAACCAATAAGCGGAGGCGTTGACCGACGCAGACGGCCCGCGAACGCGACGACTGAGCAATTGCTCGGAACGATTTCGATCGTGACGGACGACATGCTCGATTTAGGCAATGTGCCACCGCCTGTTTTGGCAGCGCTGCGGCCGATCGCGATTTGCAAGCCAGGGCAGCTTTTCGACAGCTTATCACAGATTGCCGCAGCTCTGGCGCGCAATGCATCTTCGGAAACCTGCAACAGCGCCAACGTCGGGATGTCAGCAGTCTGTTGATTCAACTGGAGATCGACTGTGGCTTGCAGCGCAGCGAGACAAAGCTTGTCGCAGCGTAACGCACGAAACAGCGGTTCGCGGTTCAAGGCCGCCACGAAGCGCTTTTTCCCAAGGATGATTCCTGCTTGTGGGCCGCCAAATAGTTTATCCCCGCTGAAGCAAACAAGATCGACGCCGCTTTTCAAAATCTCGGTCGGCGTCGGCTCGTGATCGGCAACTCCCAACTGTTCGATTGCGGCAATAGCGCCGCTGCCCAAGTCCTCGGCAAACGGAATGCGTTTCTTGCGCGCAAGCGCGCTGATCTCCTCCGACGAAGGCGATTCGACAAAACCGCTCATGAAAAAATTGCTGCGATGAACTTTCAGTATCATCGCGGTCGCGGGACCAATGGCCTGGGCATAATCATCCAGCGTTGTTTTGTTGGTCGCGCCGACTTCGCGCAGTTTTGCGCCTGTGGCTTCGACGATTTCGCCGATGCGAAATCCGCCGCCGATCTGCACGAGCTCGCCGCGTGAGATTACTACCTCCGACGCGCCCTCGCCACGGCGAGCAGGCTGCGGTCGCGCCCTGCCATCCTTTTTTGTGAAATGGTGAACGATTAAGACTAACGCGGCTGCGCAGTTGTTGACGACCGTGGCCGCATCCGCTCCGCAAAGTAGCGCAAGCGCATTCTGGATGTAACTGCCGCGGCGGCCTCGGTCGCCTGTTGCAAGGTCGTATTCGAGATTCGAATAGCGTGATCCGATTTCGTTCAGCGCGCGGACGGCTTCAATCGCAAGTGGCGCGCGGCCGAAATTTGTATGAATGACAATCCCGGCGCCGTTGATGATCGGTTGAAGCCTGCTGGCGCGAAGTTCATCGAGCGAGCCCCGAAGATCAGATACGATTGATTCAAACTCGGGGACATCGATCGCTGCGCGAATCTGTGAAAGTCTGCGGCGGACAAGATCGACAACGATCGGACGCGGCAAATCGCACTGGCCGAGCGCGTCAAGGATTTGCGAGACGGCGGGGATTTTCCGCCGTGGTTCTGACTTTACCCGGTCATGCATATCAACGGGCCGCGTCGTCGCCGTGGCACGATTTTTCCAATCAGCGCTGCGGAAGGTGTACCCTCTTTTCGCAGGATCATGAGCACCTTTTCAAGATTCGCTTCAGCCACACACAGCAGTAATCCGCCGCTAGTTTGTGCGTCGGTTAAAAGAACTCGTTGGTGCTCGTCTGTGCTTCCCCAATCGACAGCCACGGTTGTGGCAACCAAATTCTCGCGGCTACCCCCGGGGATGCAGCCTTGTTCGATGAGGTCGGTGATTTCGTCGCTAATCATTGGCACGGCATTGGGGTCGATCTCAGCGGAGACGCCACTGGCGCGACAGAGTGAAACCAAATGACCCATCAGTCCGTAGCCGGTGACGTCAGTAGCGGCACGGACCAGACGACGCTCGGCCAGTTCTGCGCCAACCGTATTGATCCTCGACATAAGGGCGATCACTTTTTTCTGGAGCGCGTGTGACGCGATTTCGCGTTTGATCCCAGTGGTGGCGATGCCTGTGCCCAGCGGCTTTGTCAGCACGAGCAAATCGCCGGGACGCGCATTTGCATTGGTGGTAACGAGCCGGACATCGACTACTCCCGTGACGGCCAGCCCATAAATTGGTTCGGGATTTCGAATTGAATGACCGCCGATGATCGCGCATCCCACTTCGGCCGCCTTGGCAAGGCCGCCGCGCAAAATCGAGGAAATCACCCGTGGCCGAACGAGATCGGTTGGAAAGCCGACAATGTTCAGCGCTGTTAACGGCCGCCCGCCCATGGCGAAAATATCCGAGAGCGAATTGGCCGCGGCAATCTGCCCGTAGGAAAAAGGGTCGTCCACGATGGGCGTAAAGAAATCAACTGTTTGCACAAGAGCGCGATTGCGATCCAGCCGATAGACGCCGGCATCGTCGAAAGTCTTCGAGCTCACGAGCACGTTCCGGTCTAATGAGATGGGAAGCTGCGGCAAAACTTGTCGCAGGGCCTGTTGGCTCAACTTGGAAGCTCACCCAGCACAGGATGAGAGCGACGTCAGTTTACGAATCTGCTCACGTGACATCTGATTCACCTCCTTTCACCAGCGACCGCTGTAGCTGTCGCCCTGTGGGCGACGTGCGACGTGCGCGTTTCGCACAGCGGAACGGGTACAGGAACTGCAGGAAAACACCGGAGAGGATAGGAATCGAACCTACCCCGCCGCTTGCACGGCGACGACGGTTTTGAAGACCGCGAGGGCCACCAGGCACCCTTCACTCTCCAGAAAGAAGAAAACGTCCAACGTCCAACGTCCAACGCCCAACGTTCAATTGTGTGAATTGAATGTTGAGCGTTGAGCGTTGAGTGTTGAGTGTTTAAAAATCTTAACGTCCAAGGCCCGATCGCCTTCGCTAATCTGGACGCCTCAAAAAACGAACTCGACGCGCTATTTAATCTTCTTGATCGCCTTGACGATGTCGTCGAAGTCCGGCCAGTCGCCGGTGTCGAGTTTGGAATGGAGCAGTTTGCCATTGGCGCGAATTTCGAAAGCGCCGCCGCTCGAGGGAATTAGCGTGAGCGATTTGATGCGCTCGCCAAGCTCGAGAATTTTAGCCGCCAAACTGACGGCTTTCGGCGTGTAGTTTCAAACGACGCAGTATTCGATCGAGACCTCAGTCTTCACCGACAAACTCCTTTCCGAGAACGAAGTTATCGATGCGACGATTGGCGGTCAAGACATGCGCAAGAATAGGGGCGCTTGTTCCAGACGCGCGTTGCAAAGAAGTAGGCGCTTGACACAAGCGACTTTGCAACTCAAAAGTGTAGCCGCAGCCCGCTCCACACGGACTGCGGCATCTCCACTTCAGTAAACCCCGAATGCTTTCGGGGTTTCTCAGCCCTGAGGGCGTGAACCCCCAAGATTCCTAGAAGGCGAAATTCAGGCCGCTGCGAAACATTCCGAAATTATTCCTCGGGCCATCAATTACGCCGAAGCTCAAGTCATTAATCATCGCGACGTGTCGCGAGAACCGAAATTCAAGACCGGCCCCAAATTGGCCGAGGACCTTGGTTTCGCTACCGAAATGTTCGGTCTGCGCATTGACAAGGAATGCGTCGGGCGGTCCTTGCGTGTGAAGGGTTTCCCTTTCGCCGCCGCCGAAAATCGCGCCCACACCCGCCCATGCATAAGGCGCAAGCCGTGTGCAGGGAATCGGATAGCGCAGGGTAAGCGTTCCTAAAACAGAGCCGATGGTGTGCTCGTGATTGATTCTTCGGTGAACGAATATCGGAACCGCCTGGTCCTCGAAGATATCGAAACCAGGCTTGTGAGCGTCCAATGCAAATCCCTCAACACCGACACCAGCATAGCGACAGAAGAAATATTTTATGTCCCCGCCGCCGCCCCATGCGTGGTCGCCACCGATGTAGCGATCATAAGTGCCAAGGACTGGGCCTCCCTCACTTGTACTTTGCACGATGTCCACCAGCGAAGGATTAGGAGCGAACTCGGTGTTGGTGAACGCATAGGTGCCCCAGAGGTTCACATTCCATTCGCGGTCTCCGTACCATTCAGGACACGGCGGCACATACGCGACCTGCTTCATTTCTTTTCCCGAATCCTTGCCGGAGCGACTGTAGGAAACGTCGGAAAGGTAACGGAATCGACTTGATACCGGTGCTTCAGCTTCGGCGCGTTCGCCACCGAAGAGCCAGGAAAACGCAACAAAGACATCGGCCACCGGCGCATCGTGTGTGCAACCAAACAACGGTGAGATGTCCAGGCGAGTTTGCGTGGTCGGTTTCCACGCAATGGTTGGGCCGATAACAAAGCTGTTGATCGGATCGCCCCGTGTGTCTTTAGTCGTGACGTTCTTATACTCCATCTCCAAGCCGACCTTCAGACGCTCATTGGGCAGCAAAACTGGAGTCATTACAGCTTGGGAAAAGCCCCATTCGCGGCCACGGTCGCCGGTGTTCTCTTTTTCGAAGAACCAGTTCATGGCCCACTCAAAGCGACCGCCAAACTCCTGGGCGAGCAGCAAACGAACTTCATAGGCATCGGGAACTTTGGGTGGTCCGCCCTCTTCTTCTTCCTCCGCCTCTCCTCCTCCACCTGGAGGAGGTGGAACTTCTTCATGTCGAATCGTGCCGACGCCGAATTTGTATTCGGCGAATATTGTCGGGTTGAGCGGAATCTTGTTCCAATCAGCAAGAGCCCATCGTGCTTCGAGACTCACTGTCTGCACGCCGCCACCGCCATTAAATCGTTCCAACTGTGTTTCGGCCGCGACGTTAAAACGATACGGCAAACCCATTTCGATCTCTTGGGTGAACAGATAATCCGGCGGCCCATGGCGGAATCCCTGACCCTCAAAAAGTTCGCCGAAGAAAAACGCCCATGGCGGCAACACATAGGCGTTTACCGCATTGGAAAAACGGCTGCGCGAAAGTCCTGGCGGCGCACCGTACGCGCTGGGCACTTCCTCGCCCTCGCCCGTAACAACAATTGGTTCCTCTGTTACTGCCTGCGCGAAGGTCGAATGATTATTGGCAGACAATATCAAACACGTGCATGCGATCAGAGGGATGAGCCAGCCCCGCCCAGCTTCGCGGAAGAAGAAGGTGTTTCTCATAAATTCCGCGCATGATTACAGAACTGTAATTTTTGGCAAGAGAAATTTTCGCTGGTTTGCCACTCGTGACCTTCTTGCCCGTAGCAGCACAGCTGCAAATCGCGCAGGAGTGTGGCCGCAGCCCGCTCCACACAGACTGCGGCCATCCACTTCAGCAAACCCCCGAACGCTTTCGGGGCTGTCAGTCCTGCAGGTCTCGCGCTATCATTATAGAATTGTAATGATCGGCAAGACATTTTTTTATTTTTTAGCCGGGACCCGTGCTTTTAAACTTTTTCGCCCTCACTCCCTCCAGTTGCCGCGCGTTTAAAGAACTTACAGAAATTGCCGTCGCTGATCTCGCGTCGGCGTCTTACGCTCAGCAGGGCATTTTGAAATTCCGGCAAAAGTGTAGCCGCAGCCCGCTCCACACGGACTGCGGCATCTCCACTTCAGCAAACCCCGAACGCTTTCGGGGCTGTTGTCCTGCAGGTCTACGCTACAATTACAAAATTGTAATGAATGGCAAGACAAATTTTTAGTCCGCTCGGAATAGTCAGTGTGACCATTGTGCCGCGACGAAAAAGTCGGCTTTCGAGATCGATCCGAATGGGAAATTCCTGAAAGGGCACACCGAGATCAAAAAATAATCCGGAATCCGTACGCTGCGGCTTTAATGTCGGCGCTCTCGGGAACCGCTGCCGAGAGAATTACCGGTCGCAAGGGAGCCCCCGAACGCACGAAGGGCTGCGGATTACGCCTTGAATGAGTTCAGGGCTGATGCGCAATCCACCGCACGTTCCAAGGTCGCCATTGTAAGTGTGGCAACTTCGCAATTTTTTTCGCGACGCGCGGACTTGCCACACTAGGAGATTCGCGCTGCGTCTCCTAGCAACATTGTGCCGGCAGAACTTAGTACAATTATCCTAAGACTTTGCGATTACAAAGGTCGATGCAGGCTGAGGTGCGTAGCTTTCCGGATACCATCCTTCGCAACCGAAGTGAATATCCAGGACCGCCGCGTTGGTAGGCAGGTTCGGAACAGTCCAGTTGAAGGATCTGGCCTGCGGGTCCAGGATCGGCGTAATACAGGTGGTGAAGGTCCTGCCGCCATCCAGCGACAGCCAAACTTCCATCTCGCACCCGGTTAGGTTGATATTGGGAAGGTGTGCTGTCCACTGGATCATGACTTGCTGCCCAGGGTGGAGAACCACTCCAGCTGTCGGTGAAATCAGCTGGGCAGAATACGCGCCTGAGCCTGAGGCGGCCGCCGCAGTTGAGATCGTCAGTTGCATAGCGCAGAGAACCATTATTGCGAATAACGTGGAGAGAAATCCGCGACTTTTCATTTGTTTAATCCTTTCGTTGATTACGAGAGTTCCGAACACAAATGAGATCCTGTCAAAGGATATTACCGTTACTTTTTTGTCATCTGTCCCGCGACTGAGAGACAGCGTGCTGCGCGGTGACTTCTATTTTTGCGGAAGCGGGAATATCAGCTTGACCGTTGTGCCGCGACCCACGTTGCTCTCGATGATGGCTGAGCCGCCGTGGAGATCGACAATCGATTTCACCAAAGCCAGGCCGAGCCCTGCGCCATCGGAGCTACGCGATGATTCGGCACGGTAAAATCGATCGAAAACGCGCGGCAAATGTTCTGCAGCTATTCCACAGCCGGTGTCGCTGACCGCGACTTCGAAATCGCCATTGCGTTCGGAAAGCACAATCTGAATTGAACCGTGCTCCGGAGTGAAACGCAGCGCGTTATCGAGCAGATTCCCAACCGCGCGCTCGAACAAGTCGGGATCGGCATGAATCTGTCCTTCGCCGCTGCAACCGATCGCGATATGACGATCGTCAGCGAGCGCGTGGTAAAACGAGGTGATTTTCTCCACTGCCGCGCGCGCATCGAGTCGCTTGCGCGCAATCGGTTCGCGCGCTGCATCCACCCGCGCGACAAAAAGCAAATTGTCCACGATTCTGGAGAGCCGTTCGCATTCGCCGACGGTGGACTCGATCGTCTCACGATATTCGGCAGCCGTGCGATCCCGCGTCAGAGCGACCTGTGCTTCGCCGATCATATTGGCAATGGGCGTTCGCAGCTCGTGTGCGAGGTCGGCAGAAAATTGCGAGAGCCGCGTAAACGAATCGTCGAGCCGCTTGAGCATGTCGTCGAAAGCAGAGGCGAGAGGTTTAAGCTCGCGCGGCCATTCCTCCGGCGTCACTCGCTCCTTCAGATGTGTCGGTCCGACGCGCGCAACTGATTGCGTCATTTCTCGCAGTGGCCGCAAGCCGCGTTTGGTGACGATGACGGCGATGAAAGCCGAGGCCAGAATACTACCCGAGAGGACCATGATGAATAAGACAGCGAAACTTCTTTCGACTCGCTCGTCGCTTGACCGGTCCTGTGCTACCTGAAGCGTGTACGGGTGGCTGCCAGACTCTTCGTTCAGGGTAACGAGTGAAAACAGTTTCGGTCCTTTGCGGTAACTCTTTAGGCCGCGAGCGGTCGACACTGATTCTTGCGGCGGCGGAAAAATCTCTGGCGGAAGCGATCGATCCATTCCCGGTGTTTCCGCATATGTGCGGCCTTGTGGATCGAGCATCCTGATCCAATAAGCGGTGTGCTCGCGTGGTTGGCGGCTTTTCAACTCTTCAGCGAAAACACCAGGGCCACTCTCATGGAGATCAGTGCGCAGAGCTGCGACTCTGTCGGCCAGAACCGCATTATCTTCGGCAACCGCGTGCTGAATAACGATCGCGTAAAACACGCCAAGCCCGCAGGCGAGCAGGAGCGATGTCGCTAGCGTGAAAAGCAAAATAAGCTGCCACGCGATGGAGCGACGTTCAGTGCGCTTTGAGAACATAACCAACGCCGCGAATGGTGTCGATTAGCTTGGTCTTAAACGGGTCGTCCACTTTCGCGCGCACGCGGCGGACAACAACGTCGACTACGTTCGTGTCAGTTTTAAATCCTATATCCCACACTTGTTCTGCAATCTCAGCGCGCGATACCACTTCACCAGCCGAGCGAACAAGATAAGCGAGCAGCAGAAATTCCTTCGGCGTGAGATTTAATGGAACTCCGGAGCGCGTTGCCTTGTGCCTTCGCATGTCAATTTCCAAATCAGCGATTTGCAAATGTTCTGCTTCTCGCTGGGGAGCACGGCGCAATATCGAGCGCACCCGTGCGAGCAATTCTGCAAACGCGAACGGTTTGACGAGATAATCATCTGCTCCCAGCTCGAGTCCTTTTACGCGGTCGCGCACACTGTCACGGGCGGTAAGAAAGAGAATGGGTGTGCGCACCCGATCGCGCCGGAGCTCCGCGACCAGTTCCCACCCGTCCTTATGGGGCAGCATGATATCGACGATGAGAAGATCAAACTTTGTTGCGTGCGCCAGTTCAGAGCCCGTTTCACCATCGACGGCAACATCGACGTCGAAACCGGCTTCCCGCAGTCCCTTGGCAAGGAACGCCGCCGTTTTTTTTTCGTCTTCGACTACGAGAATCCGCATTGCGGAAAGTGAGATCTCCTCTCGGTCAGCAGCACTATTGTTTCTGGGAAGAAGGCACTGCAATCACGAGGCCGGCAAGCAGAAATGTAATTGCCGCTGAGAACAAGCAATAACGGCAGTAGGCGTGCAGCACGAACGCCTGCACGTACAAAAACCAAAGCGTGGCCAAAAACATCGCGCCGACAATGAAAATGAGAAGTGTTCGCGCGCGGGCGTAGCCGAATGCTGCGAATGTGGCGAAGGCAAATACACTCAAGTACGCCAGCGCGCCGAGCATGGCCACCGGTATTCCGGCTACGCGCGCATACGAACTGCCCAATACCCGGAAACAATCTGGCGACCCTCCGCAACTGAGGGTCTCGCCGGTTAACGCCTGCACACTCAGATAAGTTGCATCCGCCAGTCCTGCCAGAGCGACGATCGCGGCAACCGTATAAAAAATAGTGCGCAATCGCGATACAGTCATAGCACCAGCTCGCAAATCACGCGAATGGACGCGAATAAATTAGAGAGAAACATCGCAAAAGTCGGTCTTCGCTTTTATTCGCTGCGTTTTCGCAATGCGTTAGTGCTCCAGACTGGATAGTGTTCAAAAAAAAGCAAACGCCCAACATCCAACATTCAATCTTGCACTCACTCTGAATTAGGCGGTGGGCGTTGAGCGTTCGGCGTCTCCTTGATCTGTTTTTCTTGATAAACCGGTCCGAGAAACCCGCAGTCCTTCTCATTATATACCTTGAAGCAAGCGCCGATGATCGCGTAACTTTCTTCTTTGTAAATAATTTCTGTCAACAATTCGTGTGAATTCGTGTGATTCGCGGGCACTCTAAGAATCAACTCCCGCTTTTCGATTTCTGTTCCAGCGCCGCGTTGATCGCGGCGCGAACGCCCTCGGGATTTTTATCTTTAGGGTCAACCGGATGATTATTGATAAACAGGAATGGAGTAAGCGTTATTCCCAAGGAATCGCCCAGCGCGTGATCTGAATCGACTCGTTCTCTGGCTTTCTCGCCGTCCATGTCCTTTTTGAATTCATCAAGATTCAGGCCGATCGTTCCCGCGTACGATTCAAATAATTCGCGCGCGTTGGGAGCCTTGCTCCAGGCGGTTTGTTCTCGATACAGCACATCGTGCATCTCCCAGAAACGGCCTTGCAGCCCGGCGGCTTCTGCGGCTAGCGCGGCCTCACGAGCGTGCTCGTGAGGCGCAAGCGGAAAATTCCGAAAGACGATGCGCAGGCGCGAATCATACTCTTTCAGGAGCTCCTCGGTAAAGCCGGCGAAGCTGCCGCACGGCGGGCATTGAAAATCGCCAAACTCTTCCAGAGTCACCGGGGCATCGGGGTTGCCCCGAATGTGCATTGATTCGCCGCTTTTTCCTGGAACACTTCTGTTTTCCGAGACCGGCAGGAGCTGTGCACGCTTCGTTCGATAAAGCATTGCTCCGCTCCCGACGGCGATCAATGCGACCGTAGCAACAATTATAAAAGGCAAATATCTTTTCATTGAGTGGAGGAAGAGCGAAAAACTTCGGCGCAACGATCGAATCGTCAAGTCATTACCCGGACGCCTAACCACGAATAAACACGAATGTAAACGAAAAGGGAGAAGACGTGCCCGAATCACGCGAGTAGACGCGGACGATTAGAATGACGAAGCACGAATGACGAATGACGAAATAATGTCCAAGCTCGAGTTGCGGAATCAAACGCCTGTACACTTAACGTCCCCTAAAGCGGCAAAACATTGCCGCACTTCTCCTGTAGTCGCGGGATGGCCGTAATCCCGTGTGTACATTCCTCGCTGGCGTTTTGGAGTGCGGCCGCGCTCCGCCGCTTTGCATAACGACGACGAAAGACAAACCCTCGGTGCAGCGTGTGCGCTTTCTCATTCGGATTTCGTCATTCCTTCGTTATTGTTGACCGGTACGGAGCGGTGAGACTAGATTTAAGAGTGCGATTTCCAAGATTCCCAATTATTTTGGGACTCCTTCTTATGATTGGTTGCGTTTGTGTCGGGCAAACTCCGTCCGGCGTGGAAACGGGGATTGAAGGCTTAATTACGATTAGTCCGACTCAGCCCGGACCAATCAGAGCTGACGCTCCTGGTTCCAAACCGCTCGCGAATACTGCTTTCGTAGTGGAAAGCCAGAAGGGCCAGGTCGCGTCGTTCACCACCGACGACCAGGGACATTTTCGGATTCCGCTGGCGCCGGGTCATTACACCGTTGCGATCAAAGGGAGAAAATCGAGCATCGGCCACTTTGGCCCGTTTGAAGCCGACGTCGTATCAGGCAAGATGACAAAGGTCGAGTGGCAGTGCGACTCGGGTATCCGATAGCTGTCGAAGCGATAGCGAGGCGCGCCTAAATTAAACGCGCGTGGTGGCCGAAAGTGCGGCTTTTACTGCCTCGGCTTCGGCGCGCCAGGGAGAAGCCGATCCAACCTTTAATAGCATGCCAAGTTGGATCCCATTGTCCCCAACGCTGTAACGGGCTTGTTGGCTGATCAGGCGGGGGCTGGAAGGCCCGATCACCAGGCGAATTCGTCCCTGGTGGCTGGAAGCCTGACGTACAAAAGCACGCAGCCGGGGTCGCTCGACCCCGGCTGCGCTAGGAACTATCAACTATCAACTTCCCATTGCCACTTACGGGCGAGGCGGCGGCGTCGGATATGGCCTTGGTGTCGGGCTTTGTCTCAGCGGGACCGTCGCCGTAGGCGTAGGTGTCGGTGTATGCGTAGCTGTTGCTGTAGCGGTAGGCGTAGCTGTCGGTGTGTGCGTAGCAGTAGCTGTAGCCGTTGGCGTAGCCGTCGGTGTATGCGTAGCTGTTGCTGTAGCCGTAGGCGTTGCTGTCGGAGTGTGAGTCGCCGTGGCTGTCGCCGTCGGGGTCGGCGTGGGACTGCCACAGGTTGAGGGTATGTAGTTCACACGCACGCCTGGTGCCAGCACCGCTTCATTGCAAGAGAACGACGTGAACACGTTCAGATCTTTCTGGATCCCGCTGACTGCCGTCAACCCGTTGTCGCCGGTCACCCCGTAGATCACCGACAGCGTATTCGAGCCTTCGGTCAACAGTACCTCGAACTCCGCTTGCGCGGGACCCGGGGGGCTGTTGAAGTAGTTGGCCTTCCACCTGATGATGAACTGCCGGTTGGGCGCACTTCCCACCGTCTGGGTGAAGATAC
>Ga0193713_1000031_pt1 | contig 38696 bp, 36 predicted proteins | sample H3a2metaG_FD_143054 | JGI IMG/M metagenome (GOLD analysis project Ga0193713, IMG submission 143054) | Soil microbial communities from a riparian zone of the East river system, Colorado, United States - H3a2 | ecosystem: Environmental > Terrestrial > Soil > Riparian zone | place: USA: East River... | reverse complement strand
CGATCGTGAAAACGACGAATGAAACGATCATCGGAATGGCGAGCAACCATTTCCATGGGTTTGCCCAGTCGCCGATGAATGGTGCAATGAACCAGCCGTGCTCAATCTGGTAACGCACCACACTGGTCAGACGCAAATTGCCCACCAGCAGAAAAACGGGAATGACAGCAAGACCGAGCGAGAGCTCGTAAGAGAGCATTTGTGCACTGGAACGAATCCCTCCCAGAAACGGATACTTGGAATTCGACGCCCAACCGCCAATGACGATCCCGTAAACGCCAAGGGAAGCGATGGCGAATACAAACAGAATTCCGACGTTCACATCGGCGATTACCATCGGGACTCCAAACAGCGTGCTACCAAAAGGAACAACGGCGATGGTGATGATGGCCGGCATCACCGCCAGACAGGGCGCGAGCCAGTAATAAAATGTGTTCGCGGCGCGCGGCGTGAAATCCTCTTTCAGCAACAATTTGAACATATCGGCAATTGGCTGAAGAAGGCCGGCCGGTCCGACACGATTTGGCCCGAGCCGATCCTGAATTGCCGCGCTGACCTTCCGCTCGGCGTAAACCGTGTAGGAAACCATTGGCAGGATCACGACAAAAAGAATCCCGATGATCTTGAGCAGGGAAGTGATGATGAAAAAGGATTCCGGAGTCATGACGATCTTGGGGGGACGGCGCGGCGTCTTGCCTGCATTGCGACGGCTTGCTCGATTTTTTCTTCGTCGCTGGGATGGGCCGGCGGCAATTCTTCCATTTGCAAGATGTGCGCTCCGAGGTCGCCGATCTTACTCAACGTCAACCCGGTGAATTGCGGGACCGTCTCGCTGATTCGGCGAAAAACATCGTCGATGGAGAGAAGAGAGTCTCCTCCGCCGACTGCCTGGAGCAAGTCCCGTAAAATTTCCCAATCGTCGCGCGCGTCACCGGGCGGCCGTACCGCGCGATTTAATCGTTGCAGTCGGCCCTCGCCATTGACCATCGAACCGCGTTTTTCGGCGAAACCGCACGCAGGCAGAAGCACTGTCGCTTTTTCCGTCGCCTCATTCGGCAAAACATTCATCATGATCAACACAGGGAGCTGCACTAGTTGTTCAACGGGTATGCCCAAATGCATTGTGTTTTCTTTCAGAATCACCAGCGCCTTTATTTTTCCGGTTTTCACGGCATCGGCGATCGCAACCACGTTCGCGCCCGGTTCAGATTGCGATCCAAGAATGAGCCGCGCGCCGTTTGTATTTGGATTACGGTCTTGGCTGAGCAGGATGTTATCTCCGGGCTCGCGGCGCGGGACAATGTCGATTCGCTGCGTACCTAACGACTTCGCTAACTGCGCTGTTAGCCAAAGCTCTTCGTTCGTCATGCGACCAGAAGCAATGATGGCAATTTCCGGACCGGAGAACCCTTTTAGCTGAAGCGCAGCTTGCGCGATTGCGGTGGACCAGTCAGTGGGGATGAGTTTTTTCCCGAAACGAATCTGCGGTTCGAGCAAACGGTTTTCAGCTTCGAGATATTTAAAGTTCAGTCGTCCGTAATCGCACATCCAACATGAATTGACGTGATCGTTCTCACGCGGCGTTTGTCGATAAATCACATCCTCACGGCTGCCGATGACAGTGTTGCAACCGGTGGCACAACTGGTGCAGATGCTTTTGGTTTCCTTCAGGAACCAGACACGCATCTTGAAGCGGAAATCTGTGGAGGTGAGCGCACCGACCGGACAAATATCGACCGTGTTAAGCGAATAATTATTTTCCAGCCGCTTGCCGGGATGCGCCGTCAGCACAGTATAGCTGCCGCGATCGACAAACCCGAGCACGTCATCGTGCGCGATCTCCTGACAAAAACGAATGCAGCGCGAACAAAGAATGCAGCGTTCATCATCGAGTGTAACGCGGGACCCAATCTCGACCCTTTTCGGTTTCTTGACTTTGTTTTCGAGGAAACGCGATTCGCTCGTGCCAAAATCGACGCTGAACTCCTGTAACCGGCATTCTCCCGCTTGATCGCAGATCGGACAATCGAGTGGATGATTGATGAGTAGAAACTCCATCACACCGCGCTGGCATTCCTTTACCAAAGGAGAATTGGTCCGGACGCCCATTCCGTCGGCGACATCCTGGGCGCAGGAAATTTGCGGTCGTGGCATCCAGTTGATGATCGGTTTGTTATCCGGACCAAGCTCCGGTTTGCGGTCTGGCCCGAGCTTTGGAAATCCCATTTCCGTGAGGCACATCCGGCAATTGCCCGGCGAGCTCAGTTTCTTGTGATAACAATAGCGTGGCACATAACTGCCAACCTGTTCGCACGCCTCGATCACGCGCGTGCCTTTTGGAAATTGATGCCACACACCATCAATCTGAACGTTAAGGAGTGGGACCGATTCCGTTGTGCCACTCATTTCCTACTCTTTCTCTTGCTCCTGCTCTTGCTCAAAGCTGAATGAAAAATGAGCCTCATCGCGCACTACCGCAGTTCCGGATTCAAACTCATAGCCTAACCCCTTCAATAGCCCCATAAGCATATTCACGATCTGAACTAGCTTTTCCTTTCCGGTATCAACCTGCTCCGCCGTTATCAGTTTCAGTGAGGCCAACGCGTCAAGACTGGCTGCTGACTCGAGTGTTGAGCCGCGGGCGACATCGAAAAATCGCGCGCGATCTCTTCTCGAAAACTTTCCATTCCCTTCCGCTATGTTCAGCGGAATGCTTGTTGCAGCACGATCGAGTTGGTCTTTAGCAGCAGCTTTTGCTTCGATTGATGGCAGGAGTTCGCCGACCCACTCGTTAAAGGCGAGTGAAACTTGATAAATGTTCAGCTTTTCGTGATCAAAATGCGCTTTCATTTTCCAAATTAGAGCAAGAGCATGAGCATGAGAAAGAGTAAGAACTAAATCGTGCCTGCGGCTCCCGCTTTTTCCCAACCCGGATCATGGGCCATGGGAACTGTAGGAATCGACTCCTCTTTAATGAGCTCCTCCGGCGTGTATTCAGGCGGTAGCGGCGGCGGCATCGGCTTTTGGGCGCGAGCGGCGAATTCTTCCGGAAATTTTTGGACAAAGCTTTGTGTTGGCCAGGCGCATGCCTCACCAAAGGCGCAGATGGTGCGTCCGGCGATATTATCGCCAATGCTCTTTAGCGTGTTTGGATCTTCTGTTACACCGCCGCCGCGCAACATGCGGTCGGTGATTTTCTTCATCCAAAGCGAGCCTTCACGGCAAGGTGTGCACTGACCGCAGCTTTCGTGTGCATAGAACTCGTTGATGTTATTGAGCACCCAAACCACGTCGCGGGAGTCATCCAGCACAATGACACCGCCGGAACCGGCCATGGAACCGGCCGCGGTGAGCGAATCGAAATCCATCGGGATTTCGTCGATCGACATCTCGCGTTCGGTCATTGATCCGTCAGGCTCGCGCTGTTTCAGTTTGAATTGCTCATCGGCCCGAAGGACCTTCGCAGAGCTGCCACCCGGGATGACCGCCTTGAGTTTTCGGCCCGGTCTCAATCCGCCGGCCATTTTATAAACAAGCTGACCCATGGTCACGCTGCCCACTTCAATTTCGAAATAGCCGGGCCGCTGCACGTCTCCGCTCACGCAGACGATTCTTGTGCCGGTGTTGTTAGGCCGGCCTAGCCGGGCATATTCCGCGCCGCCCATGGCGATGATGTGTTTCACATGGCAAAGCGTTTCCACGTTGTTCACGATTGTTGGGCACATGTAGAGACCCAGCACGGCTGGGAAAAACGGCGGCTTGATTCGTGGATAGCCGCGTTTGCCTTCCAGCGATTCGATCAGTCCAGTCTCTTCGCCACAGATATAGGCGCCTGCTCCGCGGTGGATGTAAACCTCGGCATCGAATCCGGAGCCGAGAATATTTTTTCCAAGGAAATTGTGTTCCCGCGCTTCTTCGATGGCGCGTTCAAGGATTTTTGCGCCTTCCGGGAATTCACCTCTGATATAGATGTAGGCCCTGCGCGCGTTCAACGCAAAACAGGAGATTAGAATTCCTTCGAGTAGCTGATGTGGGTCTTCGTGGATGATGTAGCGGTCCTTGAACGTGCCTGGCTCGGATTCGTCGGCGTTACAGATTAAATACATCGGTCGTTTTTCGTCCGGTTTGATAAAACTCCACTTCAAGCCGCACGAAAAACCTGCGCCACCGCGACCGCGTAATCCCGAGTTCTTGACTTTATTGACAATCTCCGCGCGCGACATCGTTAGCGCTTGCTTCAATCGCTCGTAGCCCCCGGCGCGCAGGTAACAATCGATGTCGGTTGTCCAATCTTCGCGCCCGATGTTCTTAAAAATCAATCGACGTTCCAGGGAGTGCGGAGGTGTTCGATGCCCAATTTTTCGGGTTTGATTTCGGATGACCTCCCTAGCGGAATCGGGATTTACGTTTTCGTGCAGCTCTTCGTTCACCATGCAAACGGGCGCCGTGCCACAGCTCGCGAGGCATTCAACGAACTCGACGCTGTAATTGCCATCGGCACTAACGGAAATGGGATCATGCATTCCCTCGCCTTGTCGTTCGCGCTTGATTCCAGTCGCCGCGCATAGACTTTCCATTAATTGAAAGCTGCCAGCCATGGCGCAGCTGAGCGTGCGACAGACACGGATGTGCGTCTTGCCCGCGGGTTCCTGACGAAACATCGGGTAAAAGGTGACCAGCTCGAGAATGTTAATCGGCTCGAGGCCGAGCTTCGCGGCGATCCAGATTACTGCTTCATCGCTGATGAAACCGAAATGTTCCTGCCACAAATGGAGCAGCGGCATTGCCGCGCTCCGCTGATGATCGTGCGGATATCGCGCGATCGCCGCATCCATTTTCCGCTCTAACTCGGCGGGAACACACGGGTTCGTCGAGTCCACGATAGCCTCAGATTTAATGGGATAATGTGCTCTCCTTCGATTGCACTTTGTCGTCTTTGAAAACGATTGTTACGGAATCTTTACCTTGCCGGTAAACGTAAGTCGTTTTTTTCAAGATAACGAGATCTTCATTGGTGATGGAGGTCGGGTGCCCCAGGATTGATTCCACTTGTTTCTTCGACATTCCCTCTTCTACCTCGTCCACGTTCGCCTTATCGATGCGTTTGCCCGGAGTGCACGAAACTCCAAGCGCAAGCACGAGGACGAGCAAACATCGAGATAATGATCGCAGCACATTCACCTGTCGCATTCTCCCATGACGAAGTCCAGACTTCCCAGCACAGCTGGCACGTCGCTGACCATGCAACCCGGCAAAAGATCTGGAAGGATACTTAGGTTCACAAATGATGGCGCGCGAATCTTCAGGCGATAAGGTACGCCGCCACCCCTGCTATTGATATAAAAGCCCAGCTCACCCTTTGGATTTTCCGTTGCGAAGTAAATCTCGCCCGGCGGCGCGTCGAGTCCCTCCGTCACTACAATAAAATGATGGATTAACTCTTCCATCTTCGTCATGACCTGCGATTTGGGTGGCACCATGTTTTTCCAATCGGCTACGTTGATGGGGCCATTCGGCAATTTATCGATTACCTGGCGCAGGATGCGAACGCTTTGGCGCATCTCCTCGATTCGCACCAAATAGCGATCGTAACAGTCCCCAGCACTGCCGATCACCACGTCAAAATCGTACTGTTCGTAATCGAGGTATGGATGTTTGCGCCGCAAATCGTGCTCGATGCCGCTGCCACGCAGGTTTGGACCCGAAAGCGCGTACGCAATGGCTTGCTCTTTTGAGATCACCCCGATGTCTTTTGTTCTATCGATAAAAATGCGATTACGTGTGAGCAATTTGTCGCACTCGTCCAGGCTTGGAATGAAGTCATCGAGGAATTTCCTGAGCTCTGGGATGAAGTTCTCCGGAAGATCCCGTATCTGTCCGCCGACCCGCGTGTAAGACGTGGTAAAACGCGCTCCAGTCAACAGCTCGAAAAGGTTATAAAGTTTCTCGCGCTCGGTGAATGTGTATAAAAAAACTGTCATAGCGCCCAGATCGAGAGCCATCGCGCCTATCCCAAGCAAATGTGAAGAGATGCGGGATGTTTCGCAGCAAATTGTGCGAATCGCTTTGCCGCGCGGCGGGAGGTCCCAGTCCATCAATTTTTCAACAGCCAGCGCGTAAGCAACGTTATTCGAAAGCGGCGCGAGATAATCGAGCCGATCGGTGTAAGGCACGAACTGGTTGTATTGCATGTTCTCGGCGATTTTCTCGTCGCCGCGATGCAGGAAGCCAATGTCTGGCGTCGCTTTGGTAATGATCTCGCCGTCGAGTTCGAGCACGAGTCGCAAAACGCCGTGTGTGGCCGGGTGCGACGGACCCATATTGAGGACCATTTTTTCGCCGATATCGTCATCGGTGTGATGGAATTCCGCGTCAGCCGCCACCACTCGTGTCACGGGATCAGGCGATTCAATCTCACGCGTCGTAAAAGGCATACGATTAACAATCACATTTATGCTCGCGAGTGAACCAGCGCATGCAAGCAATTTCGGCGTACGCTTCGCAGAATCAGAATCCCGCTCGCGCTCCCGACGGAACACGATTACTAAAAGGTTATGCCTAAAAAAATCGCGCTACTTTTCGCTGGTCAGGGCGCGCAGGCGATCGGGATGGGCCGAGAACTCGCGGAGAACTTTCCGGTTGCGGCCGACTTGTGTGCGCAAGCTGATGAAATCCTCGGCCGGCAGTTGACTGATATCATGTGGAACGGGCCGGCGGAGGCGCTGACGACGACATCCAATTGCCAGCCTGCCTTATACCTGCATTCACTGGCGGCGCTGGCCGTCATTCGCCAATTGTTTGGTGATTTTCCAATTGATTGCGCAGCTGGCCTGTCTCTCGGGGAAATGACCGCCCACGCCGTAGGGGGCACGTTCGATTTCGCGACTGGACTGAATCTTGTGCAGAAGCGCGGTGAACTGATGGACGAAGCCTGCGCAGAAACTCTTGGCGGTATGGCGGCGATGATCGGCGGCTTGGAGAATGATGTTCGGCGACTAGCTGCCGACGAAGATGTCGATATCGCCAATATTAATTCGCCGGGACAAATCGTAATTTCCGGTGAACTCGCCAAAGTCGAGGCGGCGGTTGGCGTAGCTAAAGAATACGGCATTCGGCGCGCAATGATGTTAAATGTTGCCGGCGCGTATCATTCGCGATTGATGGAGAGTGCTTACCTCAAGTTGGGAGCAGTGTTGCTTGAGGTAGAGATGCAAATTCCGCAATTCCCTGTCATCAGCAATGTCACCGGCGAAGAGGTCAACACGCTTCCGGAAATTCGGCGCACATTGCAGGAGCAGGTGACAGCGACGGTTCGCTGGTACGATTGTATGCAGCGGATGCTGGCGCGTGGTTGCGAGTTTTTTATCGAGTTGGGACCGGGCAATGTGCTGGCAGGTTTGCTCCTGCGCACACAAAAAGGTTTGAACGTGGTCTCGGTTAGTGACGAGGAATCTGCCCACCATTGCGCCGTGCAAATGCGCGCCGTCCTGGCGTAGCATCAACGGAAAGGGATGCTGCCTCTTAGGAGTGCGTGCGCATGAACAAATCGCATGCCTACCGGCTAGCAGATGACAACATAATCTGATCGCCTAGCTTCTACTATGACACTCTCCCAACGGATCGACTCAGATCTCAAAGAAGCGATGCGCGCCAAAGATACAACCAAGTTGAGCGTTCTGCGCATGTTGAAATCTGCTTTGAAGTACGGCGCGATTGCAAAATCAGGCGCCGAAGCTGAGCTGAATGATGCTGAGGCTGCGCAGGTCATCCGCAAGCAGGCGAAGCAACGTCAGGATTCCATCGAGAGTTTCGAGAAAGGTGGGCGGGCCGAATTGGCACAAAAAGAGAAAGAGGAACTCTCGATCTTGAATGGATATTTGCCGCAGCCGATGAGCGCCGATGAAATTTCGAAAGTTGTGCGCGAAACGATTGCTGAAGCGGGCGCAACCTCGCGAGCACAAATGGGCGCGGTGATGAAAGTGTTGCAGGCGAAAGTAGCCGGCCGAGTTGACGGCAAAGCCCTGAGCGCTGAGGTGCAAAAGCAATTAAGCGGCTAAAAGTTACAACAGTTAAAAAGTTAAAAAGGGAAATCCCTTCGCCTGCTCCAACCTTGTAACTATTTTAACCTTTAACTTCTGCCTGTGCTTACAGCCATCATCGTCGCTGCCGGTGACAGTCGCCGCATGGGTTTCGACAAACTGTTTGCGATGATCGCCGGCAGACCGGTCATCGCGCATACCATCCACGCATTTGAGCGGGCCGATTGTGTCAGCGAGATCATTGTTGTTGCACGCAAGGATCGACTTGATGAGATCGAAGCAACCGTTCGCGATCAAAATTTCAAAAAGGTTCGGTCGATCATTCCCGGCGGCAAACATCGTCAGGATTCCGTTCGCGCCGGTCTGGATCATCTCGAGGCTGGTGCGAAGTACGTGGCTGTTCACGATGCTGCTCGCCCATTGATCACGACGGAACAGATCGAGCGTGTTTTCGAGCAATGCCGGATGCACGCTGCTGCCAGCCTGGCTGAGCCAATCAGTGATACGCTCAAATATGCTGACGCCGAATTTTTCGTCGCCGGTCCAGTAGATCGAGATCAACTCTATGCAATGCAGACGCCGCAGGTCTTCGAACGGCGTTTGATCGAGGATGCCTATCGAGCCGTCTATGCAGACGTCGCTTTCGTTACCGACGAGGTTTCAGCGGTCGAACGGATCGGTCGCAAGGTTATTCTGGTTCCAAACCAAGACTTAAATTTCAAAATCACTTACCCGCGAGATTTGGCGCTTGCCGAATTTGTTCTAACGCAACGAATCCGGGGTAACGCGAGTTGAGCTGCACACCCGTGGGCGCCCTGAAAGCTAAGCCACCATCGGATCGACAGGAACCCGCGGACGAATCAACTCGACGACGGATGCGACATCTTTGCGTCTGAAACGACGACCGTGTTTTCGAATCTTCGCAGTTTCAAGTTCGCCGACGCGGTAGAGTTGACCGTGTTTCCACACCCAGGCATCGGGATTATAAGGACCGACGCGGCGCGGATCAGTCCAGGTATGGATCGATAACAAGTTGCCTGTCATAGCGGCGGCAATGTGCATTGGGCCGCTCTCTACGCTTACGACAAATCGCGCGACCCGAATAAGCCATAGTAACTGGAGCAGGGAAGTTTGCCTGGTCAGATCAACACAATTTTCCGGTGTGTTAATCCTGTTGTGCGCTTGTCCCACCACTACCACGCGAGTTGGCGCGAGCGTGTGGCAAAACTCCTCGATCACTGCGTTTGAAAGCGATTTGTCCTGCCCGCGAGCGAAAGGATGAAGAAGAACGAACGGCGGATGCGCATCGAAGCGCGGCAACGGATCGCCACTTGGAACCGAGCATCGAAGCGATTCGCCGACCGTGGCGCCGGCGCATTCCACCAGCTTTAGGCAGCGCTCAACAGGATGACTGCGGCGATTGACTTGGGCGACGCGATCATAGAACCACGCCTTCCCTACGAGCGAATTGCTTATCCCATAAATCTCTTTTGCGCCGCTGATTTTTGCGATGAGGATGCTGCGTAACGATCCCTGGAAATCGAGCGCCAGATCGGGGTGCATCTGCCCGCTCTTCTTTAGCCACGGCAGCAAACTCTTCGGTGCGCCAAGGGCTCGAAGCTTCCCGCGTGGAAGGAAGTGAACATGATTAACGTCAGGATTTCCGCGAAGAAGTGGAGCGAGCTCAGCGTCAATGACCCACGTAATCTCCGCCTGCAGATGCGCTTCACGAAGCAATGCAATTGCGGGCAGCGTATGAATGATGTCACCGAGCGAGCCCGGCTTGATGATTAGGATCGATTTTGGCTTCAAAGTCGGCGTTCAAGATACTGCGCCTGTGGCGATTCTTTTCGCATCGGTCCGAGCCGGACTGGCATTTTCGGAGAAGCCGATGCGGCTTTGGCAAACACGGAGGTCGAACGGTCGCCGCGGCGATTCTTCAAGGCGTTGCCCAACCAAACATAGCTTTCCGGCGCCGATTCTATCTTCCAATTGCAAGCCGCTCGGCCAGGAGCCGCGGCAAACCCGCTTCAGCAATCTTCCTTTGCACGGTCGCCAGATCATATTTTATGCGAAACTGTTGGACCAGGTTATTCTCCGTATCGTAAATGCAGTACGCTGCCCGCCAGTTTCCATCACGCGGTTGGCCCACACTGCCCATGTTGATGAAATACTTTTTGCCCGGCTCGATGCGAACGTGCTCGACTCTTTCCCGCCTGACGCATTCATCCCGAACAAACACCATGGGCACATGTGTGTGCCCAAAGAAACAAACGTTGGTGCGTTGATAGGTAAAGCTCGCGGCCGCATCGAGGTTGTTAAAAACATAGCCCCACTGCTCCGGTGTATCGAGCGTGGCGTGCACAATGGTGAAATCGTGCACACGCGTCTGCAGCGGTAACCCGCGCAACCACTCCTTGTCCTCGTCACTCAAGTGGTCACGCGTCCACGCGATGGCACGCTCTGCGATTTCATTAAAATCGCCAGGAGGCGACAGGCGCGACGCCGCCTCATCGTGATTGCCCTTCACGACCGGGCAATCCAGCTCGCGAACGCGTTGCACGCATTCTCCCGGGTTGGCGTTGTAGCCGACCACGTCGCCCAGGCATACGAAACGCGTGCATTTACGCGCGCGTGCGTCAGCGAGGACGGCTTCTAATGCCTCGAGATTGGCGTGTACATCGCTAAAAATTGCGAAGCGCATAAGACCCCTGTTCAGTCGTTAAAAAGTCACAACCTTACAACGAAATCGCTCCGACGCTCAAAAGATTTAACGCTCCGATATTAGACCTTAGTCTCATATTGTGCTGACGGAGCAATGCCCACCAAGAAGACGCCGAGCTTCAGTCCTCTCTGCGCTTCGACGCCGCTGCTCGCCCGACCGCATCAGTGCGTGCCCGACACACTGAAGCTCCTTTAACACTTCAAACGACTCAATCTTTTGACTACTTGACGATAGAGTCTTTTTTACCTGGAATTCGCTGATCCTGCGGGATCTTGAGTTTGTCTTCGAGAAATCTCAGCCGCGTGATCAAAGTCGGCAGCCGTTCCTGCTCGCCCTCGTTATAAAGCCCGCGTAGACGCTCATAGGCCTCCCACTCGCGTCCTTCGCAGTAGGAAAGCTCGTAGGCTGAGAAACGCCGGTCGAACGTCGCGGCATCAGGTAATGCTGCTGCCTTGGCGTAAAACTCCGAAGCGCGCTCGTGATCCTTGTACTTCTCCTTGTAAAGGCGGGCCAGCGCTTCATAGAGCTGAGGGCGATCGGGGTTATTTTGGATTCCACGTTCAAGGAAATCCTTTCCCAGCGCAAAATATTCGCGCTGCGCTCTGACTCGCAGCGCAAGCCGCGGCTGGGTCCGGTCGTTCATCGCCGCCACGCTTGCGTTCCAAGCCATGTGCCACGCCGCCGTGTCCCAAAACAGGAGCACCCGGGGCTGTAGTGTTGTGATGTGCCGGAACAATAACAATATCCGGCCCCATTCTGTGCGTTCCCATGCGACGTGTGCCTGAATGAAAAGCGCGTCAGCGACAATCGCCCGAAATCCGCTCAAGGCAGAAATGAAACCGAGTTGCCCAAGCTTTTCGCGAAGATCGAGATTAAATTCGACGCCACGAAAATGTTCGTGGCGATGCAGCGCCGCCAGGTCGCGTTCAATCGGCAATTTGAGCGCGCCGAGCGCGACCAAAATCGCCACCACGCCAAGAATCCGTATCATAATTCTTTCCCGTAGAACACGAACGCCGCGAGCAACGTGTAGATCGTCGTATAGAAAATGCCGAGCAGTGCCGTCTTGGTGAAGAGGGCCAATGAAATGGCCGTGCCGGCGACGATATCATCCACCAGATTGAACGCCTGCAAGTCCGGAAACAGCAAGGCGACGATTGCGAGAAAGACCCGCGTAAGCAGCCCACTACTGTGTTCCTGCAACCAATATTCACGCGCAGTGGCCTGCAAATGGCCAATGAAATAAATGAAAGCCATTACCACAATGGTGAAAATGTTTGTGGTCGCGAATGTAGAAACGAAGAGCGTGAGCGCGGCAAGTAAACATGCTTTGAGGTAGATGATGATGATTCCGGGAAAGATATCGATGTTGAGGGCTGAAGATCGGATCGCCCGCAGCGCATCGGCAATTTGTTCAGGCGGTGCGCCGGACATTTGTCGCAATGTGGCGTGGATCACCGCTTGTTCGCGGAAATACAAAACCAGCAGAAACGCCGCACTCATCACCAGCGTGCTGATTGCCAGCAGTAGAAGAACTCCTGCAATTTTCCCGAGCACGTATTCGAAGCGGGGCACGGGCTTGGCGAGGATCGTGTAAACCGTGCGGTCTTCGAGGTCCTGGGGAAGCAGTCGCGCAGTCGCAACGATTGCCAGCAGCGACGTAAAAATCGAGATCGCGCCGAGCGAAATATCTTTCAGGATTTGAAATTCCTGCTGAAAGGAGAACTGCGCCATGAAGATCGAGCTGCCGATCAAAAGGAGGGCAAACACAAGCAGCACATAAAAGACTCGCAGGCGCGTTAGCTCGGTGAGCGTATTGAATGTGATTGCGAGGATCCGCGAGACAGAGAAAGGGCGATGCGGCCTCGGCGCCGTTGAAGCGTTGAAGCGTTGAAGCGTTGAAGCGTTTTCAGTGTTTGTCATCTCTGTTTCATCATTCGCCTGCCGCGCAGTAGCCTTGGCGAAGGCGGGTCATTTCGGCTTCCTCATTCCTTCGTCCTTCGACACTCCTGGTTCGTCCTTTTTGCTTGTCGCCTCCAGGAACAACCTCTCCAGTGTGGTCGTCGATTTTCGACGTTCGATCAGCTTTGCGTTTGACCGGTTGATCACCGATTCGATTTCGTTGAGGAGTTGAGCGGACGCGTCGGAAATGACGAGCTCGGTTTGATTTTCAATTGCGATCAACTCCTGCAGATGTCCTTCACGTACCAGCACGCCATCGGCGAGAATGCCAACGCGGTCACAAATTTCCTGTGCCTGTGCCAGCAAATGCGAGGAGAGCAGCACGGTGATTCCGCGGCGTTTCAGATCGAGAATCAAATCGCGAATCTCCCGTGAGCCTGCCGGATCGACCCCTGCGGTCGGTTCATCCAGCACGACCAGTCTGGGGTCATGAATCAATGCCTGTGCAAGGCCAATGCGTTGCAACATGCCTTTGGAATAAACGCCCAGCCGTCGTTTACGCGCTTTCGTCAAACCGACGAGGTCTAGCAATTCGTTTATGCGTTCCTTTAATCGAGCACTTGGTAGTCCGCAGAGGCGCCCAAAGAAACGCAGCGTTTCTTCCCCGGTCAGATACTTGTAGAAGTACGGATTTTCGGGCAGAAAACCGACCGCTTCCCGGCTTTCCACGAGACGACTGTCGCGCCCAAAAATTTCCGTTCGCCCGCGCGTCGGGGAAACCAACCCCAGAATTATTTTGAGGGTTGTGCTTTTGCCGGAACCATTCGGCCCAAGCAACCCGTACACTTCGCCCGGTTCGATGCGAAGGCTGAGGTCCCTCACGGCGACAATCCCGCGAGCGGGATGCAAAGGAACAGAAAATGTTTTCGTTAGTCCGTGAACCGCGACTGCTGGACCCGCCTCCGTGCGGCTACGGCGCGGCGAGTCAGTCATAGCGAATTTCAAAGCCGCGGGCGGTAACTGGTTTCTCCAATTTGTTCTCCGTTTGCTTATGAATTAGCGAGTGAAGCTCGCCTCGCGCAATGCAGTCAAGCAACGCGCGCACTTCATCTTCCTCTCCGGTGACCAGAAGTTCCACGCCCCCATCCGGCAGGTTGCGAACCCAGCCGGTTACGTCAAAGCCCTTGGCCGCATGACGCACGGTCCAGCGAAACCCGACGCCCTGAACATTTCCTTCATAGAAAACCTGGAGGGAAATCATCGGCCTGCTGTAGAGCTGCTGATGTTTATTACTTGATGCCAGACGCAGCGCGTACGAACACGCGTGATCGGTTCACTTGTACGAATAAACGAGGCAAAAGCTACTTTCCTCGCCTTCGAGCAGATCGATCGAAACGAAGTACTGACCGCTGATCGATGGCGCAAAACCGGCAGCAGCTTTTTCTCCGTTGTCGTAACTTTCCGTGGTCACCTGTTTTCCCGTCTCATCATAGACGCTCACCGCAATTTTCTTTGCCCGTTCCGTCGCGCCGACGGAGAACCAATACTCGTTTCCGGCGTACAGGTTCACCGCGACCAGTGAGTGATCGTGCGGTTTGACAATCCCACACCAATGTCCGTCTCGGATCTTGAAACCGTCGTTTGAAAATGCCGCGGCGACATCGAGGGCGTCTTTGCGAGCCTGCACCTCGGCATCTGTGTCTCCGCGCGCAGTAACGCTGACAGCCAGCACAAGAACCGATAATGGAATCAGCAAACTGCGTTTCATTTTGGCGCTTCTTTGTTTTCTATTTCCTCCATCATCTTGCCGACCGCTTCGTTGATCTTGCGCACTTCTTCAATATCAGGTGTCTTGCCTGGAGGGAAAGAAACCAGCTTTTCAATTTTGCTGAGCTCGTTACTGACATCTTTGACCAGCGGTTCATTGCGCAATTCAGGAGAGATTTCGTTGATTTTCGACTGCATGAAATGAACGAGCGCCGGCTGGCGCAGAACCTTCGCGCTGCGTTCGTCATAGTTCTGCACGATCGCCGAGGTGACTACCTGCGTGCCTCGAATCCAACCACCAAGTGTTACCAAAATTACCAGATCCTGGTCGGCGTGCGATTGCATCGAGGATTTTACTTCGTTCTGAGTCGCTTCCAGTTCTTCCTGCAGCGTGTCCCACTCGCTGTTCTCTGCAAAGTCGTTGATGCTATTGCCACGGCTAAGCAGCTTTTCGCTGACCCCGAGCGCTTTCGCGAGTTTAATGATGTCTGACCCAATATTCTTGACCTGCTGACCATCCTTTGCTTCCACGGCGATAAAGCCATCGGCAATCAAACCGCCGAGGTTAAGGGCGATCTGCGGGCGATTGCGATAGCTCACCGGAATTGGGCCACGATATTGTCCCGCCCAGTTTGTTTTGCCTGATTTTTCGAGGGCTGCGAAAAGTTCACCGGGCGTAGGAATACTGATCGAATCGGTTCTGGCAGCTTTTGCCAGTTGGTCGGCAGGAATATGCCCGGTCTCCGCGGCAACAGTAACCAAGATACCACCCGCCAACACAATCACGCCTAACCCGGCTAAACGAATCATCGCTGAGATTATGCGTGTCCCAGCGAAATTGCCAATATGAATCTCGCACGCCTTGATCAGGGCTGCGTGGACCCTCTTTTGCTCCTCGTCCTAATGAGTTCTTTATTACATGTGTAACAGGAAAGGAATGAACGTGATTTGCCTCATCCGGACAAAGCTGTTCTAGTCCGCGCAGAGAGCATGGCACGTACCAGCATTAGCCGAATTCATGCGCGCGAAATTTTGGATTCACGCGGCAATCCGACTATTGAAGTCGATGTACGTCTTGAAAGCGGCGCACTTGGACGCGCGGCGGTCCCTAGCGGGGCGAGCACGGGCGAACATGAAGCATGGGAATTGCGCGACGGCGACAAGGACCGGTACGGCGGCAAAGGCGTTAAGAAAGCGGTCGCCAACGTTAACGAGAAGATCGCACCGGCGCTCAAAGGATGGGACGCGCTGGATCAGGCGAAGATCGACAAAAAGCTGATCGAACTCGACGGCACGCCTAACAAAAGCAACCTGGGCGCAAACGCGCTGCTCGGGGTCTCGCTGGCAGTGGCGCACGCTGCCGCGGCCGCGGAAAATCTGCCGCTATTCCGGTATCTCGGCGGACCTGAGGCGCGAGTCTTGCCCGTGCCGATGATGAACATCTTGAATGGAGGCGCCCACTCTGATGCGCCAATCGACTTTCAGGAATTCATGATTATGCCGCGTGGCGCTCCAAGTTTTTCGGAAGCGCTGCGTTATGGCGCCGAGGTTTTCCATGCGCTCAAATCCGTCCTGAAAGACCGAGGCCTTTCCACTGCAGTTGGCGATGAAGGTGGGTTTGCGCCCCAACTCAGTTCCGCCGAGGACGCCCTCGAATCGATTTCGACAGCCGTCGAGAGTGCGGGCTACAAGCTGGGGGAGCAGATATTTATCGCGCTCGATCCGGCTGCCTCCGAATTCTACGATAGCAAAAATAACGTTTACATTTTCAAAAAATCGGACGGCTCAAAGAAAACTGCCGACGAACTAATCGAGTACTATGCCGGGCTTTGCGCTCGCTTTCCCATCATTTCGATTGAGGACGGTTGCGCGGAAAATGATTGGGCCGGTTGGAAAAAACTGACTGCAAAACTAGGCAAGAAGATCCAACTCGTAGGCGACGACCTCTTTGTGACAAACGTAGAATTTCTACGGAAAGGAATTGCCGAGCACGTGGCGAATTCGATTTTGATCAAGGTGAATCAGATCGGCACGCTGACTGAGACGCTGGCTACGATCGATTTGGCAAAGAAAAATCACTATACAACCGTCATCAGTCATCGCTCCGGCGAAACGGAAGATGCCACCATTGCCGATATCGCGGTTGGGACGAACGCCGGTCAAATCAAAACCGGTTCCCTCTCCCGCAGCGATCGCATCGCCAAGTATAATCAGCTCTTGCGAATTGAAGAAGAACTTGGTGACAAAGCAGTGTTCGGCGCTACAATGCGCTAAGTGGATCAGACTTACGCCGATTTTCGCGCGCGCCGCGAAACCACTGTGTGGCAGCGACTCAATCGAACTCTCCGGGTTCTGCTGATCCTGGCGATCTGGCTGGTGATCGTGAGCTTGTTCGTTCCGCCGTACAAAAAACTAACGCAGAGCCGTGCGGAGATTGACAATTTGCAACAACAGGTAAATGAGCAACAAAATTTTCTCGCACATCAGACCCGCGAGATCAATCTGCTCAAGACTGACGCAACCTATCTGGAAACGGTTGCGCGAGATCGTCTCGATCTGATGAAAGAGGGCGAAACAATTTTCCGTCTCGAGTCCCCGCGCGCCGCGAAACCAAAACCTGGCAACGCGCACAGATAAGGGTCACGCCCTTTGCGATTCGCGGGGAATTGAATTATTTTTTGCGCATGCCAACTGAAGTCTCCATCCCCGATGCCGAGGATTTGAAATCGCGTGCCCGCGAATTGCGGAGGTTTCTTTGACGTCGAAAAGCTCCAAAAAGATCTAGCCGCAATCGAAGGGCGCATGGCCGCGTCCGATTTCTGGTCAAACCGCGAGCGCGCCCAGGCTGATGTCGAGGAAGTTTCGCGGCTGCGTTCGCTGATCAATCCATTTCAAGAATTGGAACGCGAGATCGAGGATTTCAACGCATTGCATGAGTTGGCTGCGGAAGAAAGCGATCCCACGGCTCGCGCACATGCAGAAAAAGAAGTCGTAACCGAACATGATCGCCTGGTTCACAAACTCGATGAATTTGAGTTGCGCCAGTTTCTTTCAGGCGAAAACGATCGCGCGAATGCATTTCTCACGATTCATTCCGGCGCGGGCGGCACGGAGTCATGCGATTGGGCCGACATGTTGCTGCGGATGTTCCAACGCTGGATCGAGCGAAGCGGTTTCAAAGCTCAGACCGTGGACATTCAACAGGGCGAAGAAGTCGGCATCAAATCCGTCACTCTGCTCGTGACCGGCGAGTATGCGTACGGACATCTGCAGACCGAGCGCGGCGTGCACCGCTTGGTGCGTATTTCGCCGTTCGACGCAAACAAACGGCGTCACACTTCGTTCGCAAGTGTCGATGTTGTTCCTGAAATTGCGGACACCGCTCCGATAGAAATTAATCCTGCCGATCTTGAGATCGACACGTTTCGCAGCGGCGGAAAAGGCGGGCAAAACGTTAACAAGGTGGAAACTGCGGTGCGGATTTTGCATAAGCCGAGCGGAATCGTGGTCGCGTGTCAGGCCGAGCGGAGCCAGGGGCGCAATCGCGAGCTGGCGATAAAAATGTTGAAGGCCAAGCTTTACGAAATCGAGCAGGATAAAAAGCGCGCGGAGATCGACCGGCAATATGGAGAAAAAGGCGATATCGCGTGGGGCAGCCAAATTCGCTCCTACGTTTTTCAACCGTATCAAATGGTGAAAGATCACCGCACCGGAGTGGAAACAAGCAATGTTCAAGCCGTGATGGATGGCGACATCGACATGTTGATTCAGGCGAAATTGCGCGGGGAGAAAGCTATAAAAGGTGAGGAGAATGAACTGTAGCGGCACTCTATGAGCGCCGGAATTACTTCGTCGGCGGCCGCAGGCCGCCGCTACAGGTGAGAAGCCGTAGCCGAAACCGCGGATCGAACTCGCCGCCGTTGTGTTTCCGGCAACAGGCAAGACAAGCTACCGCGCGACGCAAGCGCCGGACTCGAGGAAACTCCTGACGGCAATTCGGACAGCGATAGACGAACCGCGCTGCGTAAGTTCGCGCAGGAAACGGCAGATTGTGACAGCGCTTCTCGTCGGGAATTCCCAAATCGACACAGGCCTGCCGCCACTCCGCGCCATGGGCCAAAATCCGACGTCGTCCCGCGCGAAACTGGGCAAGAATATGAGCCAACTCGTGCCGCAAAGTGCGATCGATTTCGGTCGGATGCTCGACTAGCCGCGGATTAAGCGAAATGAGCTTCTGGCGATAATCAGCGCGTCCGGCGGCTGTTTTGAGACGTGGATTCCATTCGACGTGAAGCTCGCGCGCAATTCGCGTTGCGCCGTTAGCGTGCAACAGATCGCGCGCTCTTGTTTCAAGATTAAACTGGCGGCCGACGTCGTTGTAGCCGGGGTCAGTGATCCCGGCATGTTGGGACACGCCGAGCCGGCCGGGATCGGCGATCCCGGCTACAGCCCGAGTACGAAACGCGAATTCGAGCTGCCTAAGCAACCGCATACGCGCTTTTTCGCGTGTTCAAGCGATCGACAATTTTTCGCACCGCGTCTCCAGCCGCCTTGATTTCGTCGGCCGTAGTCCATTTGCCGAGTGAGAATCGAACTGCGGAACGCGCGCGCTCCATCGGCAGACCCATGGCGAGCAAAACATGCGACGCAACGACTGATCCCACCATGCAGGCTGAGCCACTGGAGGCGCAGACGCCTTCCAAATCCAGCGCGATAAGCAGCATTTCGGAATCGATTCCAAGAAGGCTCACGTTCAGCGTGTTTCCCAGCCGCGGCGCGTTTGCGGCGTTCTGTTTTGCATCAGGTACGTCTTGCGCATTTCGAGTCCAAAGTTCGTCGCGTAATTGTGCTTCGCGCTGCTGTTCTGTCTCACGATCGCGCAATGTCCATTCAGCGGCCGCTGCCATTCCCACAATAGCAGCAACGTTTTCTGTCCCGGGTCGTCGTTCGTTCTCGTGAGCGCCACCGAACATGATCGGCTGGATCGAGAGACCACTGCGCAAGAAAAGAAATCCAACACCTTTTGGTCCGTAGAACTTGTGCGCTGCGAAACTGGCCGCATCGACCAGGGATAAGTCGGTGTCGATCTTGCCGAACGATTGCACCATATCGCTGTGCAGCAGGACACCGTGCTCGCGACATATTCTCGAAATTTCGGGCATCGGCTGAATTACGCCTGTCTCGTTGTTGGCGGTCATGATCGAAACGAGTCTGGTCGCAGGCCGAATCGCACGGGCAAGTTGATCAACGTCGATGATTCCATCACGCGAAACATTCAGCCACGTCACTTCAAAGCCTTCGCGCTTTTCCAAGTATTCCAGCGCGTTCAGGACGGCGTGATGCTCCGCTTTGTTCGAGATGACGTGACCGCCGGGCGATGATGGACAACGGGCCAGGCCAAACACAGCCAGATTGCATGACTCCGTTCCACCACCTGTGAAAATCAATTCATGCGGTTTTACGCACAGCAGCCCCGCCAGCCTGTCGCGCGCGTTATCAATGGCCGCGCGCGCCTCGCGACCAGCTGCGTGCACGCTTGATGGATTTCCAAAGAGCCGGTCGAGATACGGCAGCATCGCCTCACGCGCCTCGTCGCACAGCGGCGTCGTTGCGTTGTAATCGACGTAAATCATTTCCTCTTCCTCTTAGTCCTACTCTGGCTCGTAATCGTGGATTCTCGCCCCTCATTCGCGAAATTCATCGCGTGTTGTAACTGGTTTGTGCTTTCGTTTCGGCACGATCCGCAATTGTTTTTCTTCGTAGTACACGAGTGAATCCGGGGGCACGCTTTGGACCAGGAAAACGTTGCCACCAATTGTCGATCTTGCACCGATTACGGTTTCACCCCCAAGCACGGTGGAATTCGGATAGATGGTGACGTCATCCTCCACTGTGGGGTGCCGTTTACCGCCCTTTTTGATTTTGCCGTGCTCGTCTTTCTCAAAGCTGCGCGCGCCGAGTGTGACACCATGATAAAGTTTCACATGGGAACCAATCTCAGTACTCTCGCCGATGACCACGCCGGTGCCGTGATCGATGAAAAAATGCGAACCGATTTCCGCCCCGGGATGAATGTCGATCCCGGTACGGCTATGCGCCCATTCGGTCATGATTCGCGGAATCAGCGGCACTTTGTTGTAAAGCAAGTGCGCCATTCGATGAATGGCGATGGCCTCCAGCGAGGGATAAGCGAGTATGATTTCCTCATAGCTTGTAGCAGCTGGGTCTCCTTCATATGCAGCATCGATGTCTGTCCAAAGAAGTCGGCGCACAGAGGGCAGGTCCCTTAGAAATGCAGTCAACACCTCTTCCGCTTTTGCTTCTGTTGCTTCGTCCGGCGGGATTTTGCCGAGGCTTCTGCAAATTTCTGTTTTCAATCGTGCGTGTAAATCTCTTATGCGAGTGCGAGTTCTATCGGCCAGGTCTTCCGAGCTTACCAGCGCTTCGCTGCGAAAGCCGGGAAACATCAGGCTCATCAAATCAGCACAGGCCGCCTCGATAGCGAGACGGGAGGGAAGGGTAGCGGCTGCAGCGAGATAGTTGATGCCGCCTGTTTCCCCGTACGTCTGAAGCAGTTCGTTAACCGCGTCGCGGTTCGTTGAGTCCATCGCAGAAAATATGCGCCTCCTTATGAGTAAAAAAAGCGAAACTATGGAGACGAGTCATCGCGGGAAGGTTCGCCCGGAGCGGAGCGAAGGGATCGCTCTCGTGCATCGGATTGAGCGTTACAGTAACTTGAAAGCTACCAGATGATCGCGCAGCTGAGAGATTACGATTACGATTTGCCAAGGGAGTTGATCGCACAGCGGCCGCCCGAGCATCGTGATGACTCGCGAATGATGGTGTTGCATCGTGATACGCAGACGATCGAGCATCGACAGTTCCGCGAACTGAAAACATTTTTGCAGCAGGGTGATCTTCTTGTTTTGAACGATACCCAAGTGCTGCCCGCCCGGCGATTCTCCAACGATGGCGCAATTGAGTTTTTGTTTTTAGAACGGCTTGGCCCCAGGCGATGGAAAAGTCTGGTCAACCCGGGCCGCAAAATGCGCGTGGGCGCGACAGCAGAAATCGGCAATGTCATTTTGTGCGTCGAGGAAATCACCTTCGATGGCGAACGCATCGTGGTGTTAAACGAAGATATCGATCTTTATTCTGACGGATCGATGCCGTTGCCCCCTTACATTCGACGCGAATCCAACACCGACGATACAACGCGTTACCAAACTGTTTTTGCGCATACGCCCGGTGCGCTAGCAGCGCCAACTGCAGGTCTTCACTTTACTCCAGAGATTTTAAGCGACATACCGCACATATTCGTGACCCTGCACGTGGGGACCGGGACATTCCTGCCGGTTCGCGCAGAGAACATTGCCGAGCATCGCATGCATGCCGAGCGTTTCTCCATCTCGGCTTCCGCCGCCAGCATCAACTGCGCCAGACGAATCGTAGCCGTAGGTACCACCGTGGTGCGCGTTTTGGAATCGGCTAGACGCGAAGATGGAAAGCTTATCGCTCAGGAAGGTTCCACAGGTATTTTCATTTATCCGCCATATAGATTTCGAGCCGTTGATGTTCTGCTAACCAATTTCCATTTGCCGCGTTCGACTTTGCTTATGCTGGTAAGCGCGTTTGCTGGCCGCGATTTTTTACTGCGCGCCTATCAGGAGGCAGTTCGCGAACGTTACCGTTTTTACAGCTACGGCGATTGCATGCTGATCCTGTAGCTCTTCCTCTTCCTCTGAATCTTCTTCCAGTAACACAAAAGAAGCAGAAGCAGAGGAAGAGGAGATTGCGGGGTCGCAGATTGTGCTATTATCCGCTCCAAATGCCCGAGCAACCCAGAGGCGAACTGGTGATTCAGACGATTGCGATGCCTACGGATACCAATCCGAATGGCGATATTTTCGGTGGATGGTTGACCTCACAAATGGACCTGGGCAGCGGAATTCTTGCGGCGAAAACGGCGAAAGCGCGCGTTGTTACCGTTGCGATGGAGGGGATGTCGTTTCTCCAGCCGGTACGGGTAGGGGACACAGTTAGATGTTATGCGCGAGTAGAAAGGATCGGGCGAACTTCGATGACGATTCCGGTAGAGGTATGGGTAACACGTTACATGACCGGCGAGGAGCTTCGCGTCACGCACGGCGTCTTCACTTTTGTTGCTGTCGATGGGTCCGGGAAACCGATTCCGGTGAAACGGAATCAACCACGAATGGACACGAATTGACACAAATGAAGATCAAGGTCACACAAACGAGTTGGCCAATGGATTCGCGTTTATTCGTGGTTAAAACAACTTCGTCATTTTGCTAATGGCGCCCTTCGCTTATCTTTTTGAGCGGTTTCCCTCTTTCGGACAAACGTTTTGCTATCGCGAGGTTGCAGAGCTTTATCGACAAGGTGTTGCAGCCCCGATCTTCTCAATCCGGAATCCAAAAGACGAGCCAGCTCAGGATTGGGACGCGCGGATCGTGCAGCGTGTGCATTATCTGCCTGAGGAAAAAAAGCTACTGCATGACGTCCGGAGGGCTTCGAAAAAAGGAAGTTTAGCTGCAGAGATTGTCGCTGCTCTCGATTGGTGGGGCCGGCGCACCGATTTTCTTCGCCTTTACCAGGCTGTTTATGTCGGGCTGCGCCTGCAAGAGGCGGGGATCAGCCATGTTCATGCACACTTCGCTGGCATGGCAGCGCGCACAGCTTTTTGGATGGCCAAATTTTTTCCAATCACTTTTAGCTTCACCGCGCACGCCAACGATATTTTTGCGCCAAGTAAGTTTGAGATCGGTTTGGACAAACTTGTTGAGGCGGCGCGCGTAATAGTTACTGAAACGGATTACGCGGAGAAATTCCTACGGGAGCGTTTTCCAGAACGCGCCGACCGAATCCATCGCGTTTACAATGGCTTGAACCTTGCCGAATTCGGACGCGCGACTTTTTCCTCCGATCCGCCGTCGATCGTCGCCATTGGTCGTTTGATCGTCAAAAAAGGCTTTGCCAATTTGATTCGCGCCTGCGCACTGCTCGTTGAACGCGGAAGATCGTTTCAGTGCGACATCTTCGGCGAGGGTCCGCTCGAGAATCAGTTAGGCGCGCAGATAGAGCAGCTAGGTTTGCAGGAGTTTGTTCAGCTACCTGGTCCCAAACCGCAACACAAACTAAGGGCACATCTCGCCAACGCGAGTGTTTTTGTACTGCCGAGCGTACCCGAGCCTGACGGTGGCATGGACAATTTGCCCACAGTTATCATGGAAGCGATGGCAACCGGCTTGCCGGTCGTTTCAACCAGGATCGGCGGGATTCCGGAGATGGTCATTGATAATCAGACAGGTTTTCTGGTGCAACCGGAGGATGCAGTGGCGCTCGCTGGAGCGATTGAAAACGTAACTAACGACCGGTCGTTAGGGCAAAGACTTGGCCAGGTCGGATATGAGCAGGCGCAAAAGCTCTTTTCGATTGAGAAGAACGTGCGCGAGTTGTGTGCGCTGCTTTCCAGCAGCTGCCACTACAGCAAATCGCGGACGCGATTGACTGCGTGCAAGTAAACGTGGTGCGGTCCGCCGCGCATCAGTTCTTCACTCATCAGACTCACTGGATCATTTTTTCCTGCGGGCATCAATTGGGGTGTGCGTTTTTCGCCCGGGTTTCCGCGTGAAACTTCCAAAAGGTCTCCGCATTTGGCGTGAGCCACCACAAATTCCACTTCGGGCGTTGCCACGGCGACTTCGCCAATCGGTTCTCCAGGCCGTTCACGCAACTCGACGTCGATTTTTCGGCCAGAGGAACTAACGAATGAAAACTTATTCGCCGCATTTGTTTTTTCACCGCGCCAGTTTAGTTGCGCCGCCAGCCAGCCGGCAAAAAGGACGGCCGTCGATCGGAACCCAGGCGCGAAATCAATTCGCACACTGTTAATCTTGGCAAAATGATGATGCGAAGCGGGATGATCGAAGAATTGCGCGAGTGCGAAACGGACATTGTCCAGGCGCGTCCAATTTAGGTCGCAAAGCACGATCCGTTGATTGGCTTCCTGTTCCGCGGATTCTAACAGGCGCATTTGGCCGCGAAGATCTTCCCAGTCCCGACTGTCATAAATGACTCGATCGACCCACGTCCAAAGTTGCGGGTCCATCGGTTCACGGAATTCCTGTTGCCACCAAAGGTAAAATGGCAGGTCGGAATCCAGATGCGAAAAAACTATGCTTGGCAGCAAGGTCGTACAGCCGCCTTTGAGCAGAAATGAAATTTGTTCTGAGCAAACCTGCTTGCTCCCGACTCCGCTAACGTGACAGTGCGCGCTGATCCAGGCTTCCACACGGTTTTCTCTTGCGTTGCAATCAGCCTCGATGACGATTGCGCGACAGGCGTGGTTCTCGGTAATGTTTGCCATCAACTGCGTGTTCTTGCTCAGCGAACCCGCGTCCTCGCTGTAAACAGCAAGATTGATGAGTGAGGCGCGTGTCGCTGCGCCTTCACTTTCCTGCCAAAGTTTTTTGAGCTCCTGGTCGATTTTACTCACCTCGACCGGGAGGCCTAATGAGTACGTTTCAGCGATAGCAGGCATCGTTAGAGTCGTCTCCAGGCTCGGCCGTCACGGGCGAGCAAATCATCCGCGGCTTCCGGTCCCCAGGAGCCGGCGGGATAAAAAAACAACTCGGGCGCATCCTTCTTCGCGTGCCACGCCTCTTCGATGGGATCGATGAAAGCCCATGCTTCCTCAACTTCATCGCGGCGTGCAAAGAGCGTGGCATCGCCGCTCATCGCGTCCAGCAGCAAACGTTCGTACGCTTCAGGACTCGCTTTCCCAAAAGAGGTTCCGTAATGAAAATCCATTTTTACCGGCTCAATGCGAAAGCTCGTCCCCGGTACCTTGGCATGGATGCGCAGCGAAATTCCCTCATCCGGTTGAATCCGAATCACCAGCACATTCAGGTCATGCAAATCTTTGTTAAAGAGGACCGCCGGCGCTTTTTTGAAATGAATCGATATGTCCGTTGCCGATTTCGGGAGCCGTTTTCCGACGCGCATGTAAATCGGCACCTCCGCCCAGCGCCAGGTGTCGATGTAAAGCCGCAACGCTACGAACGTCTCTGTTTGTGAATTCGGGTTGACGTTTTTCTCCTCCCGATAACCTACGACCGGCTCACCGTTAATGGCGCCTTTGGCGTATTGACCGCGGAGGACGTTGGCTGCGATCTCGTTGCGCGACCAACGACGCAGCGATCGCACTACCTTGACTTTTTCATCGCGAATACTGTCGGCGCTCAAGTCGGTGGGCGGTTCCATTGCCGTCAAGCAAAGGAGCTGAAGGAGATGATTTTGCACCATGTCGCGGAGGGCGCCCGCGGTTTCGTAGTAACCCGCACGACCTTCCACGCCGAGCGTTTCTGCCGCCGTGATTTGCACATGGTCGATGTAGTGCGTGTTCCAGAGCGGCGCGAAGATCGCGTTGGCAAAGCGCAGCACAAGAATGTTCTGCGCTGTTTCTTTCCCCAGAAAATGATCGATCCGGTACGTTTGCTCTTCGGTAAAAGAATTGCGGACGGCGCGGTTGAGTTCGCGGGCTGAGGCCAGATCGGAACCGAAAGGTTTTTCGATGATGACCCGAGCCCAGCTCCCTTTGCAAGTCTGGTTCAAGCCGGCGGCTTTCAGATTCTTGAGAATCGGCTCAAACTGATCGGGAGAAGCTGCAAAATAAAAAAGCCGGTTGCCGCGGGTGCCATGATTTTTGTCGATTTCATCAAGGCGGTTGGCCAGGGCTTTATAACCAGATTCGTCTCCAAATTCGCTCTGGTGATAAAAGATCGATTGCGCAAAGTTCTTCCAGATTTCATCCCGCACGCCCTGTCGCGAAAACTTGCGCGTGGCTTCTTCGAGATCGCGTCGGAATTCATCGTCAGTTTTCGGCCGGCGGGCGAAACCGACAATCGTCACAGCCGGCGGCAGCTCACCATCAGCCGCAAGATTGTACAATGCGGGGACAAGTTTGCGATGGGTGAGGTCCCCTGTGGCGCCGAAGATCACAATCGTGCATGGCTGCGGCACGGCGCGCGGGGACAAGCCTTCGCGCAATGGATTTGGTTCCGGTTGATCAGCGGCTCGATTCATGGCGTCTGCAAACTACGCAAATTTGCGGCCGTAGCATCGACATCTTGTCGATATTTCGATTAGGATCGGCTGGAAGCCGATGCCACGATCAGATCGGCAATGGAAATCTTCTGGTTAAGTCGAGGACTTTTCGATGCACCTTCTCCAGCGCGTCGGCGTCGCTTCGATTGGAGAGCGCTTCGCCGACGAGATCTGCGATCTCTAACATTTCCTCTTCTTTCATGCCGCGCGTCGTGACAGCCGGCGTCCCGATGCGGATGCCACCCGGCTTGAAAATTGGATAGGTATCGAATGGGATGCCGTTTTTGTTCACTGTGATGCCGGCCCGGTCGAGAACTTCCTGTGCTTCTTTGCCGTTAATTTCCTTCGGGCGAAGATCGACGAGCATCAAATGATTATCGGTACCGGCGGAGACGATGCGATAACCATGTTTGGCTAAGCCGGCGGCAAGCGCTTTGGCATTCAGGACAACCTGCCGTTGATATTCGCGGAACTGCGGCTGGAGCGCTTCATGAAAACAAACCGCTTTCGCTGCGATCACGTGCATAAGGGGGCCGCCCTGCACGCCCGGGAAAACGGTCGCATCAATCTGTTTGGCTAATTTCTCTTCGCACATGACGATCCCGCCACGCGGCCCACGAAGGCTCTTATGCGTGGTGGTCGTGACAAATTGTGCGTTCGGGATCGGACTGGGATGCTGACCGCCTGCTACGAGACCTGCGATATGCGCCATGTCGACGAACAACACTGCGCCAACCGAATCCGCGATCTGACGCAGTCGCGGAAAATCGATGATACGCGGATAAGCTGAGGCACCGGCGGTGATCATCGCTGGGCGAACCTCTTCAGCCTGCTTCTGCAACGCATCGTAATCGATTTGCTCTGTCTTCTCGCTAACGCCGTACTGCGAGACGGCGTAAAATTTGCCAGAGAAATTCGCGGGATGCCCGTGTGTCAGGTGCCCGCCGTGCGCCAGATTCATAGCCAGAATCTTGTCACCCGGTTTGAGCATCGCGAAATAGACCGCCATGTTCGCTTGGGCGCCGCTGTGCGGCTGCACATTCACGTGTTCGCAGCCGAACAATCGTTTTGCGCGATCAATGGCCAGTTGCTCGGCAATATCGACATTCTCACAGCCGCCGTACCAGCGCTTTCTCGGGTAGCCCTCGGCGTATTTGTTTGTCAGCACGCTGCCCTGGGCTTCCATGACTGCCAGGCTGGTGAAATTTTCGGACGCGATCAATTCGATGTTTTCGCGCTGGCGTTTTTCCTCGGCCATAATGGCATCGAAGATTTCCGGATCGACTCTGCGTAAAGCGTCGCCGTAACGGGGCTGAGGTTTTGATCCGGTCGATCCAGTCTCGATACGGTGAGGAAGGTGATCCATCGGATAAGAGGATAGCTCGCGTGCGCGCGCCGCACCAGGCCGTACCAGCTCACCCTGTTCCACGAACGCGAGGACGCTTGGCAGCGTATTGTTGATGATGCGAGCGCAATGTTCGTACACTTCGCGGCCAAGACCGATTGGGTCCGGCACATCGCGCCACACCGTGGTTCCCGGCTCTTCAAATTCGCGAAGCAAAAACGATTTTTCGGCGCCGTGAGGAAACAAAGTTTGGATTGTCTCCAAGTGCGCGCCAGTCATGGCAAAAATATGTGTCGCTCGATCGACCAGCGCCGCGCTAAGCGGCTGACTGCGCAGATTGCTAATGTCGACACCTGCTTCTGCGCAGACTTCGACCGCATAAAGACTTGGCGGCTGGCCGCGTACTGCGTGCACTCCGGCCGAAACAACTTCGATGTCCTTTCGGTTCCCAAGCATGCGGCGAAAAAGCCCTTCCGCGATCGGGCTGCGGCAGATATTACCTGTGCAGACAAAGAGAACGCTTTTCACAATTCGGAAAGCGCGAGCGAGCGCAATCCCAACCTAAAGTCGAACCGGTCCAAGTCAATTTGAGCCTTAGACGGAATGACGGCTTCCCCTTGGCTCGCCATAGCCTCGCGAAGGCGGGTAGCCGTCATGTGCGCGACCCCGAAAGCTTTCGGGGTCGTTCCTGGTCGTTCTATCCGCGAGGCAATTGCAATCTGAACTTGTGCCAAATGTACAAAACGACAATCGCTCCTATGATGGATACAATTAATCCCCCGAGATGAAATTTGCCCCCTGCACTGGGCGGATAAAACAGGTGGGTCACCGCACCGCCAATGATCGAGCCGACAATACCGAGCACGACCGTCCACATGATGGACAGATGCGTATGCATGAGCGCCTTGGCGACACAACCTACTAGGAAGCCGACGAAGAGATACCAAATGAGGTGAAGCATATGTTGGTTGTAACTTCTACGATTTGGAAATTCAACCCGTAGCGCTAGCAAAATTGCCGATCGGAAGCGATGTAAAAGAAATGACGAAATCCAAATGCCGAATGACGAAGGAAGCCCGGATGACAAATGACTAACCAGCAAAAGCGCGCTTTGGGGTGTTTTGCGATTCGTACTTCGCCATTCGGATATCGACATCTCGTCATAATTGACGCTTCTCGCAGACGCGTCTTACCGCTATTATCTGACCGCGGATGACCATCGACACGCTGCGCCATGTGCCGTTGTTCGAATCGCTCGATGACGAGACGGCCCGCAAATTATGTCAGTTGCTGGAGAGCATCGACTCTAAAGCCAAAACGTCTTTGTTCCGCGCCGGCGACGAGGGAGACGCAATGTATTTGATCGAGCGGGGTAAAGTCCGTATTTGCGTGCAAGCCACGGATGGACGCGACATGACGCTAACCGAATTGGGCCGCGGCGATTTCTTTGGCGAGATGGCGTTGCTCGACGGACAACGGCGCTCGGCGGATGCGATCGTCGCAGAGGACGCCCGGCTGGCTGTACTTTCGCGCGAGCATTTTCTTTCCTTCGTGCGCAGCAGCCCGGACGTCGCCCTTGAACTGCTCACTGCACTCGCCAACCGATTGCGGCACACCGACGAACTTCTGCGTCGGAGCGCTACCCGCAATGTGAACGTAGAAGAAGCGGCGCAGTTTACGTTCGCGGATCGCGCCTCGGACATTATCGCGGAGTTTGGCGGCAGTTGGAAATTCATCATTGCTGCGGTGCTCTTTTTCAACGTGTGGGTATTGATAAACACCTTGCTGCTGACCAATAACGGCTTTGATCCATACCCGTACCTGCTGCTGAGTACTGCGATCAACATGCTTGCCGTGCTGCAAGCGCCGATCATCTTGATGTCGCAGAATCGGCAGTCTCACAAAGACCGGCTTCGCGCCGAAATCGACTATCAGATCAATCTACGAAACGAACTCGCATTGAATGAAATTATCGAACGCTTAAAAACGCTCGAGCGCGACTGTCTGAAGCTGGCAACGGAAAAACAACGCGAATAACGAAGCACGGAGCTAATGGGTGGCGAGCTCCGGTACGGATGGCCCGGCAGAGCCCCGTCTTCCAAGAGACGATCAATCGCGTGATGAAGCTATGTTACAGACGATTGCTCTATCGGTTGACCTGATTATGATAGAATCGTCCCTATGAAACAGCTCCCGTTTTTTGTTCTGCTTGCATCAGCCTTCTTTCTTTTTCTGCCTGGCTGTAGTTCAGGTCCGAGTCCCGAGCAGCAGGCACGCGACGCCGACCAACAGATGGAAGCGGAGCGACAACAGGCTGAATTTCGCAAGGGCCTTCCCCCGGTAGCCAATCCCGGGCGGGATTGATAACGTCAATGACGAAATCCGAATGACGAACCAATGACAAAGTCCAAATGACGAACAACCGCCTGCGCGTCAGTGGGTCTTCCTGATTCCTTCGTCATTAGACATTAGTCATTCGTCATTGAAAGTGACAAAATGCTCTCACGCTGGAAGCGGACGCGGTACCGCCTGGAATGGCTTGGACTCTCGCTTGCCACAAAGCTAATCCCGTTATGCTCGCGAAAGGCCTGCTATCGCCTTGCGCAGGTAGCCGGGGGGTTGCTTAGCTTTCTCGATCGGCGTCGATACCATGTTGCGCTGAGCAACTTGGAGGTCGTATTTGGCAATCAACTATCCGGCCGTGAGCGGCGCAAGATTGCCCGTGACGCCTTTCAGCATTTCGCGCGGACCATGATTGATTTGCTGTGGAGTCCGCGCCTGACCCAACTGAACTTCCTTTGGTATATCGAACTGCAGAATGTCGAAGAAACCATGCGTGACACCGGCCCCGAACGGAGCTTCATCGTCGCGTGCTATCACTATGGTAACTTCGAATGGCTTAGTTTGGCCGGTGGTTTCCTGGAACTCAAAGGCACAATCATTTCACAGGAATTTAAGAACTCATCGCTCGATCCGATTTTCAAAAAGCTGCGTGAGCAATCCGGGCATGAGCTTGTTCCGCGCGAGCGCGGGATCATGCGGCTTTACAAGGTTCTTAGACGAAAAGGGCGCACTGCGCTGCTAGTCGATCTCACCTTGCCACCCAGCCAGGGGGCAGTCGCGATTGATTGTTTTGGATTAAAAACATGCGTGACTTCTGCGCATGCCTGGTTGAACGAGCGCACGGGTGTCCCGATAATTCCCGCACACTGCGAGCCGCTTCCGAATGGACGTTACAGGCTTATCTTTCATCCAAAGATCAGCAACACAGTTGGGATGACTCATCAACAAATCGCGCAGGCATGTTGGAATTCGTTTGAACCGTATGTGCGAAAGAACCCAGCCCCCTGGCTGTGGATGTATAAACATTGGCGTTACCTTCCTGCAAACGCAGACCGGCCTTACCCGTTCTATGCAAGTTTCTATCGGCCATTCGAGGATTTGATTCAGCGCGACAAGGCCGATTCTGTAGAGAAGACGAAGTTGTAGGGGCGTTTGCCGCGGCAAGGGCCTGATCAAGCGATTCGGTATTCGCGGCGGCGAACAGCGCTACCACTCGCTTATTTATTGATCGTTCCTGGCTACGTGGCGTGCAGTTTTGCTCATCTCTACCTTCGCGCTCACCTTTTGAATTAGATCCCGTTGCTCTCTTAGCTCCACCCTAAGAGAATCGATTTCTTGTTGTTGTTCCTGTGCCTTGCGATGCTCTTTAAGAAACTCGTTAAGCAGCATGGCGTTCACCTGGTCGTAGCGCACGCTGTAAGGTTTCCCTTCTTTGTCGCGCACCACAAGGTCAGGATTTACCTTTTCCACATCCTCGGCCACCAGCCCGAATTGCGCTATACCTGTCGGATCAAATTCCTTTTTGTACCGAAACGTCACTGGCTTAAGCGCTAGGATCGCTTCGCTGGTTTTGGCCATCGGTTTAATGTCGTCTTTAAATCGCCCAGAGGAGACGGTCGTCCCTAGCTTACCGGCTGAATTAACAAACACGGCCGTCCCCGAAGGAGACGATTGGTTAAAGATGTTGTCGATATAGCAGCTGTTGCTCACATTCGCGCCACCGGTGCCGATACAAATAACGTTACTGGCCGTGGTGACGCTGCTGCCGGCACCAGCACCCAAAGCTGTATTGCTATTCCCAGTGCTGTTAGAGAGCGCATTACTGCCGATGGCCGTGTTGTTGCTGCCGGTGGTGTTGCTATTGAGCGCCAGATCACCCATGGCTGTGTTCTCTGTGCCGGTGGTGCTGTGAAAGAGCGCTTGTAAACCGCTGGCCGTGTTCTCGTTGCCGGTGGTGTTGCTAAAGAGCGCGGCATCACCGTTGGCCGTGTTGCCAAGGCCTTCGGTGTTGCTCTGGAGTGCAAAAGAACCGTTGGCCGTGTTGTCGTTGCCGGTGGTGTTTTCAAAGAGCGCTTGATAACCAGTAGCCGTATTGGCGAGGCCGGTGACATCGGAGCCGGTGTTGGTAAAGAGCGCTTGAAAACCAGTGGCCGTGTTGAGGGAGCCGCCAGTATTGCTAAAAAGCGCGAACGCTCCGGTCCCCGTGTTTTGGATGCCAGTGGTGTTGCTTAAAAGTGCCCCCGCGCCCGTGGCTGTATTTTCGTCTCCGGTATTGGCAAGGAGCGTCCCGGCGCCGACACCCGTGCAGAAGCTGCCGTCGGTGAGGCTTAGGGTCGAATATATGCCAACTGCCGTGTTGTATATACCGGTGGTACGACTCAAAAGGGCGCTGGCCCCCTCGGCGGTGTTGCCTCCGGCATAGCCTCCGTCTGGCGGTGGATTGACCGCGTGCGAATCTGCTAAAAAGGCAAAGCAGGCGAGCGAAAATATAATGAGCAGCGTTGGAATCGGCGTTTTCATTTGCCGAAGTGTCCCAAGAATCTGATCACCCTGTCGAGATCAAATCTCAGCGCCGCTGGCTGGAGTACCAAGAGTCCGTCGGTTGGACGGATTAGTCCTGTAACGCGTTTTCGGGAGACCGGCATCAACGATGCCGGCTACAGTATTAGCTGCCGAGATCCACTCTTAATGATTTGCAACCATCTGTGGCGCAGATCTGTTGAACTCAATCTGACCACTCACTTTGTCGATTTTTGCCTCTTGTACTTTCAAGCGTTCATTCACCGCATCGAGCGCTGCTTCCAATCTTTGCACTTTCGCATGCTCCTTTAGAAACTCATTGAGTAACATCGCATTGACCTGCTCGTAACGGACGGTCTGCGGCTTGCCCTCTCGATCACGGATGATCAGGTCGGGGTTTATTTTTTCTACTTCCTCCGCAATGAGTCCAAACTCGGCAATACCCTGGGGATCGATCTCCTTTTTATAACGGAAGCTCACCGGCTTAAGCGCCAGAATAGCTTCGCTGGCTTTGCCCATTGGCTTGATATCCTCCTTGAATCGTACCGAGGAGGTGCTGGTTCCGAGCTTACCGTTTGAATTTACAAAGACGGCAGCGCCACCAGAGGCGGTGGCTCCGCTGATTCCCGTAATGAACGTGGCGGTGATATCCGAATTGCCTATCCGGATGGTGTTGCTCTCGCCCGCCACACCGCCAACGATATAGCCGATATCGATATTGTTATTGCCAGTGGTCAGGTTGGTGCCGGCGCCATTACCCAGGGCCGTATTGTTGCTACCGGTGTTGTTGAAGAGCGTTACATTACCACAGGCTGTGTTCCCGTCGCCGGTGTTTAGAGTAAGCGCGCTCGCGCCGATAGCCGTGTTGAAGGTGCCGACGGTGTTGTCAAAAAGAGCGCTGTGACCCACGGCTGTGTTTTGAAATCCGGTCGTGTTGGCCCGGAGAGCATTCGCTCCGATCCCCGTATTGCCACCAGCGGTGTTGCTAAAGAGCGCGTTCACACCCATGGCTGTATTCTCGCTTCCACTCGTATTGTCAGCCAGAGCGAATGCACCGATAGCCGTATTGAAGCTGCCTTCGGTGTTGGCATTCAGGGCGAATGTGCCGTTTGCCGTGTTTTCAGTGCCCGTGGTGTTGGCAAAAAGCGTTTGTGAACCTGTCGCCGTGTTGAAGCTGCCGGTAGTGTTGTTAAAAAGAGAGAACGTCCCAAGAGCCGCGTTTTCAGTGCCGGTCGTGTTGCTTAAAAGAGTCCCAGCACCAGTAGCCGTATTTTCATCGGCGGTGTTGACAAGAAGGGTCCCCGCGCCGACACCCGTATTAAACTTGCCCGTGCTATCGCTCAGGAGCGAATACAAACCAAGAGCAGTATTATACGTGCCAGTGGTGAGGCTCAAAAGAGCGTTTTGTCCCTCTGCAGTATTGCCTCCGGCATAGTCTCCATCCGGCGGTGGACTAACCGCTTGCGATTTGGATAAAAATACCATGCAACCAAATGCGAGTGTGATGAGAATTGCTGAAGATCTAATTTTCATAGGCGCAGAGTTTTAAAAAATCCGGCCGGTCTGTCGAGACCAAAAATCTCGTTAGCTAGTTGTAGCCGGGAGCGGCGATCTAAGCCGGTGAAATGCCGTGTCACACCGGCACCAACGGTGCCGGCTACAACCTTAGCTACTGCGAGCCACTGTTAGTGATTACTTACAAGAACTGCCGGCACAGTTTTGGTCATCTCAAGCTGCGCGGTCACCTTCTGAAGACCCGATCTCAGAGCTTCGATTTGCTTATTCTGTTCCACGATCCTGGATTCAAAGCTCCTCTGCTGGTGTGCCACTGTCGCTTCCAACTGCAGTACTTTGCGATGCTCTTTGAGAAACTCGTTTAGCAACATCGCGTTGACGGCCTCATAACGCACGCTGTAGATCTCGCCGTTCTCATCGCGCACCACCAGATCGGGGTTCACCGCGGCGACGTCCTCGGCAACCAATCCAAATTGCGGCGTGTTTGTCTTATCGGTTTTGTAGCGAAACGTTACCGGTCTAAGCGCCAGGAGTGATTCGCTGGCCTGGTTCATCGGTTTAATCTGTTTTTTGAACCGCCGCGAGGAACTGATCGTGCCGAGCTGACCGGTATTGGATACGATGACTGGCTGCGTGGTGCCGCTCACCGTGGTTGTGCCAAATACGTTGCCAATCCAGGTTGTATTGCTCACATTGTCCCCCACGGCCGTGCCGATGCAGATAACATTATTAGCTGTGCTAATGCTGCCACCTGCCCCACTGCCGATGGCTATATTACTGTTTCCTGTGGTGTTATTCAAAAGCGCATCGATGCCGACAGCCGTGTTTGAGTTCCCGCTAGTGTTGCTAAGGAGCGCGCTAATGCCAACACCTGTATTTTGAGTGCCCGTCGCATTGTTAAAGAGCGCGCTGTCACCAGCGGCGGTGTTGAAGGTGCCGGTGGTGTTGAAAAAGAGCGCAAACGCTCCATTCGCCGTATTGCCACTGCCGGTGGTGTCGCTCAAAAGCGCTCCCGCGCCGGTGGCTGTATTTTCGTCCGCGGTGTTGACAAGAAGGGTCCCCGCGCCGACGCCCGTATTAAACCTGCCCGTGCTATCGCTCAAGAGCGAAAACAAACCAATAGCAGTATTATATGTACCGGTAGTAAGACTTAAAAGGGCGCTTAGTCCCTCTGCAGTGTTGCCGCCGGGATACCCCCCGTCCGGCGGTGGACTGACCGCCTGCGATTTGGATAAAAATACCATGAAACCAAATGCGAGTGTGATGAGAATTGCTGAAGATCTAATTTTCATAGGCGTCGAGTTTTGAAAAAACGCACCGGTCTGTCGAGACCAAAACCGCATCAGCCTGGTCGTCGCCGGCAGCGGTGACGCGGGCCGAGGCAAAGCCGTGTTACGCACCGGCACCCCGGTGGCGGCTACGGCTACAGCCTCAGCTACTGCGATCCACTGTTACTGATCACTTACAAGGACTTCCGGCGCGGCTTTGGTCATCTCAATCTGCGCGGTCACCTTTTGAAGACCCGATGTCAGCGCTTCGATTTGCCTATTCTGTTCCGCGATCTTGGATTCAAAACTTTTCTGCTGCCGCGCCACAGTCGCTTCCAATTCATCGACCTTGCGATGCTCCTTGAGAAACTCATTGAGCAGCATCGCATTTACCTGATCGTAACGCACGCTGTAGGGCTTTCCCTCTTTGTCGCGCACGACCAGATCGGGACTCACCTTTTCCACGTCTTCGGCGACCAAGCCAAACTGTTTTGTGCGTTGCGGATCGATCTCCTTCTTGTAATGAAAGCTGACTGGTTCAAGGGTAAAGAGCGCTTCGCTTGCCTGCTCCATCGGCTTGATGTCCTCTTTAAAACGCTGGGAAGATGTACTCGTGCCAAGTTTGCCGACTGAATTAATGAAGACGGCAGTTCCTCCGGAAGAGGTAACATTGAAGATACCGCCGATATAGCAGCTGCTGTCCACGTTCTCGCCTCCTGCACCGATACAAATAACATCGTTCGCAGTGGTAATACCGCTACCAGCCACATTGCCCAAAACGATATTGCTGGTGCCCGAGGTGTTGTTACCGAGCGCCTGAACACCGATGGCAACGTTGCTGCTACCACTGTCGTTGTTCAACATCGCGGCCTGGCCGATGGCGGTGTTGAAGCTGCCGGTGGTGCTAATTAGTAGCGCCCTGTCACCAACGACCGTGTTGTCCATGCCGCTGGTGTGGCTGAAAAGTGCGAACGCCCCGTTGGCCGTGTTGCCGCCGCCGTCGGTGTGACTAAAAAGCGCCCCAGCGCCGGTGGCTGTATTTTCGTCTGCAGTGTTGCTCAAGAGCGTCCCGGCGCCGACAGCCGTGCAAAAGTTTCCGCTGGTGAGGCTTAGAAGCGAATATATGCCGAGTGCTGTGTTATATGTGCCACTCGTGCGGCTCAGAAGGGCGTTTTGCCCTTCTGCAGTATTGCCACCGGGGTAACCACCATCTGGTGGCGGGCTGACCGCTTGCGATTTTGACAAAAAGGCGAAGCACGTGAGTGAAAATATGATGAGGAGTGTTGGAACTAGCGTTTTCATGCGCGGAGTCTCACAAGAATCTGATTACCTTGTCGAGAGCGAAAAGCTCCCCATAGCGCGGATAAGACTTTGCGACGTCCGCGACTACAGCTTGATTCACCCGCGTTCGCGGATTAAGCGTGTTCGCGTCATGTCTCGTACATCGGCATCCTCGAGTAGTGAATTGTTGCGGGCTCACTGCGCCGCGATTGCAAAGGAGGAGGCTGTACTGCGTGAAGCTGGGGGCAAGGCTGGCCACGAACGTCAGCGAAAGATGAACCGGCTTCCTGTGCGCGAACGACTCAGTCGTTTACTCGACAAAGAGTCGCCATTCTTCGAGATCGGCCTCTGGGCTGCTTACAAAATGTACGAACAATGGGGAAAGATTCCGGCGGCTGGAGTAGTCGCTGGCATAGGCAACGTCGAAGGCGTTCAGTGCATGATTATTGCTAATGACGCCACCGTAAAAGCGGGCGCTTTCTTTCCACAAACCACCAAGAAAGTCATTCGCGCGCAGCGCATAGCCTTTGAATGCTCGCTTCCCATTATTTACCTCGTCGATTCCGCGGGCGTGTTCCTTCCGATGCAGGATGAAATTTTTCCAGACGAGGATGATTTCGGTCGCATTTTTCGCAATAACTCCGTCATTTCCGCAGCTGGGATTCCTCAGTTCGCTGCAATCATGGGTAACTGTGTGGCCGGCGGGGCCTACCTTCCTGTTCTGTGCGACAAAATTTTGATGACAAAAGGCAGCGGCTTGTACCTGGCTGGCCCTTCTCTGGTGAAAGCAGCTATTGGCCAGGTTGTCGACGCGGAAGAATTAGGCGGTGCGCAAATGCATGCCGAAATTAGCGGGACGGTGGATTTTTTTGAAAAGGACGATCCATCCTGTCTCAAACGTCTTCGTTCCCTGGTTGGATTGCTGCCTGAAGCGAAAGAATCTAAAACGTCGAGGACGCTGAAGGAAACATTCAAACCGGCGAAAGACCCGGATACCGTTTATGATCTGATCAGCTTCGATGGGCAAAAGCAGTACGACACCCGCGATCTACTGGCCACAGTCGTGGATGAAAACTCTGTCGACGAATATAAGGCGGACTACGGCAAGACAATCGTAACTGCGTACGCGCGCATTAACGGGCGCCCAGTAGGAATTGTTGCCAACCAACGTTTGCAGGTCAGAACCAAAAAAGAGGGAATTCAAATGGGTGGCGTTATTTATTCCGACAGCGCGGATAAGGCAGCCCGTTTTATCATGGACTGCAATCAAACAACCTTGCCCATCGTCTTTTTACAGGATGTTACCGGTTTTATGGTAGGGCGCGACGCGGAACAAAGCGGAATCATTCGCAGCGGTGCGAAGCTAGTGAACGCGGTCAGCAATTCCATCGTGCCGAAGATCACGGTCGTCATGGGCGGGTCATTTGGCGCGGGTAACTACGCGATGTGCGGCAAGGCGTACGATCCGCGGTTCATTGTCGCCTGGCCCACTGCGCGCTACGCCGTAATGGGTGCGGCCCAGGCGTCGGATACCGTCTTTGCGATTCTTGCTCGCGCACAGGAACGAGGTGACAAAAAGGCGACACACGAAGAGCTGGAAGAGCTCCGTCTAAAAGTGAAGCAGAGTTATGAAGAGCAAACCGACATCCGGTACGGCGCAGCACGCGGCTGGGTGGATGCGATTATTCAGCCGCACGAAACCCGCGACGTTCTGATTCGTTTGTTGCAATACGTCACGCGGCCGAAGCCACAAGCGCATTTCCACACTGGCGTCATCCAGGTGTAGATCGACAATTGACGCCACCCGCAAACGGCGTTTCACAGAAACGCCCTACAATTCTGCAAAAATCTGCGTAATCTGC